>Ga0114931_10000883_pt1 | contig 37519 bp, 39 predicted proteins | sample 2SBtaG_FD_89579 | JGI IMG/M metagenome (GOLD analysis project Ga0114931, IMG submission 89579) | Deep subsurface microbial communities from Kolumbo volcano to uncover new lineages of life (NeLLi) - 2SBTROV14_V59a metaG | ecosystem: Environmental > Aquatic > Marine > Volcanic | place: Kolumbo... | reverse complement strand
TCGCCGGTCTGAGACGATAATGGTCTGTGCTACCAGGCCTCGTCAGGGAGGCTCTGCGCCAATAAACAACGGGAGTCTATAAATGCGACAGGAAAAGGGTATAGACATCTTTCAGGTGGATGCCTTTACAACGGATAAAGCCTTTTCAGGCAACCCTTCTTCGGTTTGCCTGGTAGAGAACCCGCAGGACAGCCTCTGGATGCAGGCTGTCGCGGCAGAAATGAATATAAGTGAAACTGCATTCGTCAGTTCCGTCGATGACGAATTTGAGTTGCGCTGGTTCACGCCGACTGTAGAGGTGGACTTGTGTGGCCATGCGACCCTGTCAGCGGCGCACGTGTTGTGGGCGCAGGGCATTGTGAAAGCGGGTGAGAAAATTTCATTTAAGACATTGAGTGCTTACCTGCACGCCAATCAATCCTCCGGATAGATTGAACTGGATTTTCCCGCGGAGCCTGTCACCGGTGCGGAAGCACCTGGGAGCTTGCTGCCGGCACTGGGTATCGATGAGGCAGCTGTCTATCGCAACCGCCTTGATTATCTTGTTTCAGTCCCGACAGCAGACACGGTTCGGGAATTGGCACCGGACTTTCAGCGATTGAAAACTGTGGATATGCGTGGTGTGATGGTGACGGCGCCTTAAATTGCAGGGTCAGGGCGGGCACGTCATGCTCTCGGGCCGGGCGGTTATGGTGATATCAGGAGCGCTCCATATCTGTACTGGCACTGTGCTGGAAAAATAGTCGGCTGAGCGGAGGAGTAGAAAATGAGCACTGACCAGGTAGATGCCTGTTTTACGACGCAGACACTCGATTTTCTCTGCGCCCTGGCCGCCAATAACAACCGTGACTGGTTTAAGGAAAATCAAGGTGTTTACGAGCGTGATGTTCGTCAGCCCGCGTTGACGTTTATAGCGCGTATGGCAACGCGATTGCCGGAGATCTCACCGCATTTTCTGGCGATTGCAAAAAAAAGTGGCGGGTCACTGATGCGGGTATACCGTGATACACGGTTTGCCAGAGACAAGACCCCTTATAAAACCAATATTAGCATCCAGTTCCGTCATGAGCAGGGGCGTGATATCCATGCACCCGGTTACTATGTGCATATTGATCCTCAGTCGGTATTTGTCGGGGTAGGGCTGTGGCGGCCCGACAGCCTTGCGCTAGGGAAGATTCGCGATCATCTGGTGGAAGCCGGGCCGGCCTGGGTTGCTGCATGTAATGATGCGGAATTTCGTGCGTCTTTCGAGCTGTCTGGGGAGACGCTGAAACGCGCGCCGCGAGGATACAGTCCCGACCACCCGCTAATCGAAGACCTCAAGCGCAAGGATTTTATCGCCATCAGCGAACTGAGTCATGATGATGTGCTTGAGCCGGGTTTTATCGATACCGTGTGTCAGCGGTTTCATGCGGCGGATTCATACATGCATTTTCTGTGCAAGGCAATTGAGCTCAGGATGTAATCCAGCGTCTATGAATCATCCTGAAGCTAAGGGCGGATTACGAGATCGCCTACATGCACATGAGGCGGCTGAGTAACGATATAGTAAATGGCATTTGCTACGTCATCGCCTGTCAACAGCAGGCCGAAATTATTTTTAGGCTGTTGTCCCAGTTCATCTTCGAGGGGGGAAAGCCGCAGCAATCAGCATGTCGCAAGTCTATCATTGCTGCTGGACCTTGAAAATATCATGGAAGAATCTCTGCATGCGTTGCCATGAATCTTTATCCGCAAATTTGTCGTAGGCCAGTGGCATGTTAAAGCGCCTGGCAAACGCGTCGGCTGCGGGGTTGGTGAAGCTGTGCTTGACGCCCGGATAGCGGATCACCTGAAAATCTGCACCCGCCGCCCGCATTTCTTTTTCAAAGGACGTGACAACTTCAGGTGGTGAGAATGGGTCTGCTGTGCCGGTAAAGACGCGTATTCTGGCTTTGATAGCGCCCGGTGCGGCGGGTTGCTTTGTCCCGAGGCTGCCGTGAAAACTCACCACGCCGTCCAGGTCAGTGCCAATGCGTGCCATGTGCAGCACAATGCCGCCGCCGAAGCAGTAGCCGATAGCGGCAATTCTATCCTTGTCGACGGTGTTGTTGCCCTCCAGTATCTCTTTGGCCACGTTGAAACGTTTCTCGGCTGCGGGCATGTTGCTGATCACCGCCTGCATAAACTTCTTGGCATCTTCAGGGTGATCCGCTTGCTTACCTGTACCATACATGTCGATCGCCAGGGCCGTATAGCCCAGTGCCGCCAGCATGTCGGCGCGTTTGCGCGCGTAGGCGTTGTAACCCCACCATTCGTGCACCACCAGAATGCCCGGGCGCTTTCCATTGATGGCGTCATCGTAGGCGAGATAGCCGGTATACGGCTTGCCATCTACGCGGTAGTGGATTTCTTCACCTTTGACCGCTGCCTGGGTGGTCAGACTGGTAAGTAGCAGTGCTGTGAGCAGAATGATGTGTTTCAAGTTTTTTCTCCGGTGATTGGTGTGGTGATAAATTCTAACAAAAACGGGCCAGGTCTATCTGCCTGCAAGCACCGCAACTTTTCCCTTTTCGGCAAAGCGGGTACGCTGGTACTGGATCAGTGCACGTATTTTACGTTCTATGTCGTACGACTACCACGCAGCTTATTAGCATAATAACTGGAAATATATACGAATTATGTGAACTAATTGTTTCTTAATTAGAAATAGTAGTCTTGAGCAAGGGCGCTTTATGGATCGATTGACCCGCATGTCGGTCTTCGTGACGGTGGTTGACCAGGGTAATTTTTCGGCCGCAGCCGCACATCTGAAATGTTCCCGGGCGAGCACCAGTAAACACATCGCAGCATTGGAAAACTGCCTGGGTGGACGCCTGTTGAATCGAACGACCCGGCGTATTAGTCTTACTGAGGCGGGACAGGTCTACTACGAACGCTGCAAGCAGATTCTTGAAGATGTGGCGCAAGCGGAGTGTGTGGTGACTGGTTATGCCTCCGAGCCCCGCGGATTGTTGCGTATCAATGCACCGATGTCGTTTGGCACCAGACAATTTGCCGATATTATCGCCACGTTCTGTCAGGACTACCCGACCATCGATGTTGAGCTAAACCTGAATGATCGCCTGGTCGATGTTATAGAAGAAGGTTACGATTTGGTGATCCGGATCACGCAGTTGAAAGCGTCCAGTCTGATCGCCCGGAAACTCGCCCCCTATCGTCGTGTACTCTGCGCCTCATCGGGCTATCTCAAACGGTACGGACGGCCAGAGGAACCCAAAGATCTCGACCGGCACAGCTGCTTGCACTACGCCTGTTTTGAAGGGGGCAGAAACTGGGTATTGAGGGGGCCGGACGGTGAGCACCGGATCTCGATCAATCCGCAATTGTCCGCTAACAACGGCGACGTGCTCTGCCTGCTGCCAGTCAGGGCTTTGGGATCGCGTCACTGCCGACGTTCATTGTCGGGGATGCTATTCGTGCCGGCGACCTTGAGGTTATTCTACCCACCTACCAACCGCCGGAGATCAATATCTACGCCGTGTATGCCTCCAGGAAGCACCTGTCCGCAAAAGTGCGTAAATTTATTGATTTTGCTGTCGCCCAGATTGGGGGGGCGGCCGGTCTGGGATGCAGCGCTTTGAAGGCAATTACACACCAGGGAATAAAACAGGGATGATATAAGTGCTTTTCGAGAAGCAGACGGGCGATGCTAACAGCAATCCGTGCGTGGGGGCGCTTCCTTAAACATATTCTTGATTTCTTTCTTTTTTAAAGCCCCTGGCATGTGGGTGCTGCCCCAGGTCAACATGGCCTTCAATACCGGTTCCAGGTCGCGCCCCTTGGCGGTCAGGTGGTAGGCATAGCGTGGGGGGTGTTCCTGGTACAGCGCTTTCCGAATGATCCCTTCGCCTTCCAGCCGCTTCAGCCGGTCCGCTAGAATGTTGCTCGGGATGCCTTCGGGTGAGGACTGAAATGATTTGAAGGTATGCCTGTCCAGAAACAGGTCCCGAACCACGAGCAAAGTCCATTTGTCACCCAGCAAGTCCAGTGTACAGGCAACGGGGCATCGGGAGCGTTTACAGTCGATCATAAAGTGCGTCTCGTCAGAGGGGCAATGGCACCATTATAACACTGACTTGCAAATTAAAAGTAACATGGATATGCTTGAGTGACTTTCAAAACAAAAGTGACTGGAGGAGGCTATTATGAAGCTGACCTTATACTACATGCCCGGTACAAGGGCTGAGCGGGTGCGCTGGGTACTGGATGAGCTGGGTCTGGATTATCAGGTCGAAACAATAGACCTGTTCAAGGGGGAAGGGCGCAGCGCCGAGTACCTTGCCATTCATCCCCTGGGGCAATTGCCAGCCTTGAAAGTTCACGACGAGGTGATGCTGGAGAGCGGAGCCATCGTCCAGTGGCTGGCAGAATCCGTCACGGGTAGTGATCTGGCGCCGGTGCCGGATCAGCCGGCCCGGCGGGCCTTTGATCAGTGGATGTATTTTGCCGTTACCAGCCTCGAAGGACCCGCCTGGGAAATGATGCTGCACGGCTCAATTCTTCCAGATGATCTGGCAGTCAAGGCCATCATCCCTTTTGCGGAGCATCGATATGCACAGGCACTGACGGTGCTTGCACAGGCATTGAGCGGCCAAAACTACCTGGTTGATAATCGTTTTAGCGCCGCTGACATCATGGTTGGCTCTCTGCTGGCCTGGTTCCCCGATCAGTTATCACCTTACCCGGTGCTCGAGCGCTACCTCTATCGCCTGAGGCAACGTCCGGCCTATCCCCGTGTTCCCGGTGGCTGACAGCGGGTTTCAGTCTGTTCCTGAATGATGTATCCTCCAGTTTTTCTGGAAATCTGTGGTTATTGCGACAGCAATGTTTTGGCATATTGTTCACGCTGTTCAGTGGCGAAATTCAAGAAGGCCTCCGCCACTCTGGACAAGTTGCTTCCTTTGAGGTAGGCGAGATGCCAGCTGTCAATAAAGGGGAATCCTTCGACATCCAGAGTAACGATCTCACCACTTTCGATCTCGCGGTTCAGTGCCAGTCGCGAAAGCATGGAGATGCCCAGTTTACTTTTTACTGCCATCTTGATGGCTTCATTACTGCCGAGTCGGATGGTGCTGTTTAATTTTACGCCACTCGTGCCAAGAACCTTTTCGAGGATAAGAGATGTTCCGCAGCCCTGCTCCCGCTCGATAAAATTTTCATCCTCGATTGCCGCCAGCGGGATTCCGCTGACTTCCACTAGCGGATGTTCAGGAGAGGCGAAAATGACCATGGGGTTATCGATAAATGGGGTGCTGATCAGATCAAGCTCATCATTGATCTGGCCAATAATGAACAAATCATCGAGCCCTTGTTTGATCCTCTCGATAATATTGGCACGGTTAGTTACTTCCAGTGAAGTGTTGATGCCCGGATAAAGGCGAATAAAATCACCCAGTATGCGGGGGGCAAAATATTCTGTCGTCGTGACACCGGATATGCTCAGCTGGCCATGGCCGATTTCATTGATATGACCTACGATCGTCTCATAGTTGGCAAGCGCCTTGAATATCGATCGACAGGTGGGCACCAGTTCTTTGCCCACGTCCGTCAGCTGGACACGTTTTCCCTGGACGCGGAAAAGTGGTGAGCCGATGAGCTCGGAGAGCTTCTTGATCTGCATCGAGATTGTTGGCTGGGTGAGAAATAGTTCATTGGCTGCAGCAGTAAAACTTCCGAGCCGGGCAATGGATTCGAAAATCTGTAATTGCCGCAGTGTGGCATTTTTCATGCGCTTCATACTATTTCTCCTGAATGATATGCCCCTTTAAAAGCAGGTCTATAAACCATCATCATTAGCTATCGTTCCTCATAAAAAAACGATTCTGGACAAGACTTAGTGGCAGCTTAAATGAATATAGAATTTATTGATAGACGCTATCGATAGCTTTGATTGGACTGACGGAACCTAATGACTAAAACTATCGTGGAAATAGTGCAAGGCGGGAGTTTCTCTTCAACCTGAACCACAGGAGTTATTAGTATGAATATGACTGTAGACACGAGTATCGTTAATGTAGGCAGAATCGATGCCCTGTTGCGTGCTTCACTGGCTTTGGCACTGATCTGGGTTGTACTGAGTATGGATTTTGGGCCTGTAGTGAACTTTGTGCTGACAATGTTTTCTATACCTACGATGTTGTTTGCAATGTTTCGCTGGGATCCTATCTATAGTCTGTTAGGGCTCAGGACCGGCAAGTATACATTTCGGGCGTAGCGCGAGCTGCATGGAAATGAACTAAGGAAGGGAGCGCCAATGGCACGCTTTTTTGAGGCGCTCCCATTCCTTAAATGTTCCTTAAATGATCGGCAGATCTGATTGCGAGCACTGAGGAGAAGGGTCATGAAAAAAGGCATAGATTTAAAAAGCGTGGGCGGAAACAGGTCTCAGGATGGCCTGCGTGCGGCGGCAGATCCAGGCATGAAACGGCAGGTGTCTTCCAGAAATTATACCGTTCCTGATTTATTTTCATCTCCAGATGGCGGGCGGATTTACCAGGGGTGTATGAAAGCCCGCGTTTGATAGTTTCCCGGGTGGCAATGGTTTCCCTCCCCCCCTCCTAACAGCCTTGCCATCCATTCTTAACCCTGCGGTCGTGAGATTGCGGGGTTTTTTTTATATTAATGGCATCGGCCGTCTTATTATCCCCTCGTGCTTCTGTGGACCTCTGATATGTACCCTTTATACGTTACACTACACTAGTGCGCTGCTTTCAGTTAAGATTCCAGCTAAGCAAGGAAATCTCTGATAAATGGCTTTACCGTCATCCCGGAGAATACCGGGATGACGACAATCAGTGCTTCCCTGGAAAACAAGACTGATAATTTTAGATTCCGCAGTTGACCGCTTAGGGGAGCGATCAAAGTGATGATGTCAAAGAAGGTCCAGGGGTACAAACCGCTCACCCTGAGGGTGAGCCGCTACAGGCCGTTAAACTGCGGAACCGAGGATAATAGTGAGCGTTTCTTTTCACGGGTTCACTGACAGACCTGTCACGGGTACTATGATGGCGAGGTGTCTGATCATGTGCCTTCTGGTCATGACGGTCTATTTTCCCATCACTCATCCAGCCTCGGCCAACGGGGCAACTGAGCCGGATATTGAGGAACTGAGTCTCCAACCTGAGGACGTGGGCTGGTCGCAGCTGGAACTTGGGGCCTCACGCCTAGGACTTTCTGTCTCGGTAGATATCAGTCTGCAGCATTTGCAGGATGCGACGGCCAGTCATAATCTGGCGGCATCCGATCAGGGGAAGCCGGTTAGTGCCCATCGTGGCGATGTGATGCTGATGGTTTTTCATGCTGTCTCTCTGGGGAAGGAACTGGAAACAAGCCTGTGGTTCGATGGTCGCAATGCTGCTGCGCTACAGCGCATTCGGCACGTGAAACCCGTGGCGATGAACGTCTTAAAATCGACCGTTACACCCATAGTGGACTGTTTGCAATCAGGAAGAAACCGCGTCCTGATGAGGTCGGCAAGCCGGTAACGCAATGGACGGATATCGCCAGAAAATTTATCTCTTTTCCGAACATTCTATTTGACGATGCCGTGGTTTCGGAGCCTTCAGCGTTGATCTATATTGTCTCTGTACTGGAGCTGCAGAATCCCGGAGATCAGGTGGAACTACTGGCTTACTTCGATGATCGCCTGCATATTGTCACCATTGAGCTGGAAGGGCTTGAGTCTGTAGAGACGGATTTCAAACTGCGTCAAGGCGATATCTCGAAAAAGGTCAGGGGGCGGAGGTAGGCCCTGCGTTATGCCTTGTGGGCTCATGCCCTGAGCGCACCCCAGGAGCGCAGCCGTCTGCGGTTGAACGGCCTGGGCGGTGATCTGAAGCTGCTGATAGACCGCTATATGCATGTGCCCCAGGAGCTGCGTGGTAGCGTCCGGGTGCTGGGAAAAATGAAGTTGCATCTGAAAAAAGTGAAACTGTTGCCACTGCCTGTTTCAGGTGAGACCTCCCGGGTCAGGCAGCGGTCACGGGCAGAATCGGGAAATATCCGTTAGCGGTTGCGGCTTATCGATGATATAACCCTGGGCGTAGTCCACGCCGATCTCGCGCAATTTTTCCAGGATGGCTTCGGACTCGACATACTCGGCAATAATCTTCTTGCCCATGAAATGACCGATTTCAGTGATTGACTTGACTACGGCGTAGTCTTCAGGATTCTTGTCGAGTTCTCTGACAAAGGCGCCGTCTATCTTCAGGAAATCAACCGGCAGGTTCTTGAGGTAGCCATAGGAAGACATGCCGCTGCCGAAGTCGTCAAGGGAGAAGCTACAGCCGGTTTCCTTGATCGCGAGAATGAAAGTGGCGGCGCTGGACAGGTTGTCGATACCGGCCGTTTCCGTCACTTCAAAACATATCCGTTCTGTGGGGACGCCCGTTGTCCTGATTTCCTCCAGGATAAATGCCTTGAAGTCTTCATCATTGAGTGAATTTCCTGACAGATTGATGGCACAACCTCCCAGGGTGTCCAATTTATCAGTATGCGTTACAATCCACTGGAAGGCGTGCCGAATCACCCAACGGTCGATAGTGGGCATACGATTATAGCGTTCAGCCGCCAGGATAAAGGCTTCGGGGGAGACTGGATTCCCTTCGTCATCTGTGACGCCAAGTAGAATCTCGGAATGATGTGGGGCGCCATAGCCATCCTCAAGGATAGGCACAATGGGCTGGTAACGCAGGGCAAGGGTATTATTCTCCAGTGCGGTGTCGACCCGGTTGAGCCAGTGTATGGTCTGCTGCTGGCGTGATACTGACTGGTCATCGCGATCATAAATATGGATGCGGTTGCTGCCTTTTTTCCTGGCCAGATTGCAACAGGTCTCGCCGTGGCGTATCAGTTCTGTGGCACTGCTGTTATCTGACTCCAGCGGCACCAGGCCGATGTTCAAGGTGACGGGGTAATGGGTATCGCCGTGTTGAAAATGAAAGTTGGTCATGCCGTCCAGCAGTGCCTGCATCTGCCGGTTGCTGTTTTCGATGCTGCTGTTATGGAAGAGGATGCCAAAGTCATCACCACCCAATCGGGCCAGAGTGGTCTGTGCATCTACACAATTGGATAGACGTTGCGCCACTTCTACCAACAGGCAATCGCCAGCCTCATAGCCACAAGTTTCATTGATCAGGCCGAATTGATTGATATCCAGATAGCCCAGAGTGTGCTGCTGTTCATTTTTACTGCCCTGATGCAGGTTTTCCTTGAGGCAACGTTCAAAGTCGCGGCGGTTAATAAGGCCAGTCAATTGGTCATGGGTGGTTTCATGGAGCAGCTGCTGGTGAAGATTCTGGAGCATTGTGTATTGAGCACGGTCCAGAGCGGGTTCGTCAGCATTGTCCAGAACCACGGCTTTTCCGGTCTGCAGACGCAGGGCCAGCACCTCATCGGAGAGTGTGATTTCCCGCAGGCCGCGTAGATTGACGAAAACATAGCGGTCCCGTTTTTTGGTGATCCATGCCAGCCGCAGACGTTGACTATCCGTAGCTTTATTACTGAACAATAGCCAGTTTCCTATTTGCAGACGATGCACCCGGACGATCCATTGCTGCCAGCTTTCCTCACTGTCATCGAGAGCAGGCCCGGGTAAATTATTGCCTGCAGCGCTGAGGTAGTGAAGCTGTCCGCTAATATTCGGAGGTGGATTGCCACCATTTATTGCCATTGCTTCCAGTAGTTGCTGCTCTTGCTCACAGGCATTGGCCAGATCGCCCAAGTTTGCCTGATAGGCATCGTTCTGGGTCTGGATCAGCAGGTCAAGCTCCTTCAGTACCTTGCTGAAGACCTCTATCTGAGGATCTTCCTCGCCAGTGACCCGGTCAAGCAGCATATTGATTTTTTTATGGATCGCATTTTGCCCGCTGTGGCTGTTGTCGCTACCATAGAGTTCCAGCTGTGAGATCTTGTTGACCACCTGGCGTGCCACATGGTTCTTGTCAAGAAAGAGGGAATCATCCAGGAGTGCCTGTTTCAGTAAGGGAATTTCCAGCCGCTTGAGCCAGCTTCTGACATTATTGGCAATCAGCATATCCTGCCGCAGGGAATCGAAAATATTGCCGGCTACGTCCATGATACCCTGTTCACGAATGCCAATCTGGCGAGTTTCGTCGCCCTCATGGCGCGCCATGAGCAGGGGCATGATACGTTCCTTGTAATCATGGGCATGTGCCTTGTCGGTCGCATTGGTAGTTTCATGCTGCAGGTCTGAGAGGACATGAATGATTTCTTCCGTATCATAACGAGGCATGTTCATCTCTGTGGCAATGCCGGGATTTTGCTGTGCGCTACCTGCGGGCAGAGTTGCGACAGGGGGCGTGGCGGCCACTGCTGCGTGATCAGAGATCGCTGGTCTGCTGTCATGGAGATGATTCTGGAGATTTTTCAGATCCTGCACGACCTGGTAGAGGTTTTTAGCTTGTGACGGGCGATTCGTGGTGGTGGCAGCCATCGCGCTGGCCGCGCCTGGTCCACTCGGGCTGGGGGCATAAGCGCTGCCGCAGGGCAGGCCACTTCCACCTGGCACATTGTAATAGCCTCCTGCAGGATTTGCCGTATCTTCCGACCCTGTGCTGTTTTGCTGGTATGCCTCTGGGGCGGATGGAGGTCTGTTTTCAGGTGGTGGAACGGCGTTTGACATCGCCTGATTGTGGCTGGTATCAGTGGCCGTGGTCGGGATAAAAAATTCCATCTCCGGCAGGATACCGTGATCGATCAGATATTGATTGAGTTTGTCATAGAGGCTGCTGAGCTGGCTGTTCAGCAGCTGCCGGAAGACACTGTAGCAGGCCTGAAAAATTACATTTTCCAGATCCAGATTCTTAAGCGCTTCCTGGAAGGCATGCGCAAACAGGGACGGGGCGAAGGGGTTGTTGTCATGGTTGATCTGTTTTTCCAGGATGACGGCCAGCCGCTGTGCCAGTGCATTAAGCTTTTCCTGGTTGTGTGATTCTGCATGATCAATCAGATCAGTGACCGCCAGCCAGTCTTCAAAGACCTCATCTTCAATCAACGTGAGATGGCCGCGGGTGAGTGCCATTTCCTCTGGTGCGCGCGCCGCTGGTCTGTCTGTTCCATCCCCTTGCTGTAACTGTGAGCTGATGTCCTGTTTGAATGCCTGGACAAATACATCCCCCTGCTTCTCAAAAATGCTCAAAGCGGAAAAATAGGCATTCTGTTCCTGGGCACGCTTAAGCTGGTCGACGGTATTGAACAGGCGTTCAGTACAGCGCTCAACAAACATGAGTGCGAGTGGGGTGACCTGGTCTATGAGCAGTTTCCTGCACTCATCGAATAATTCAGGGTAAGCGCCGGAGTTGGTGCCAGTGTGCTCTCCGGCAGCATCAAGGGGGGGCTGTCCCTGAGGGGGGGGGGGGTGCTGACGGGCATAGTCTTGCAGTGCTTGCAGGGCGGTCAAATCAGGGTTGAGAAAACTGACGCCGCAACTGTGGCCATCGCTGCGCACAATGCGTGCCTGGAATGATAGCCGTTGTTCTCTCGCTGCTGTTGGAATCGTACACAAGATGCTAATGGGCCCATTTTGTGACTGTGCACGTTCAGGCGCCCGGTCGGTGCATATCAGATACATGCCGCCGATGCAGAAGTCACGGATTTCACAGGAAAATTCTCCCAGGGTAGCATGCCGACAGATTGCTGGTAACTGAATGGAATGACGCTCGAATGCGCGTCTTTCCGCAGCACGGAGTTCAGCCTGGGATTGGTTCAGTTGATTGACTGCCATTGCAATGATTTGTTGAATTTTAACCAGTATCCAAAAATGGCATGTAACACTGCTCTCCCTGTACAGTCAATTTCGATGCCGTGTTATGGCTGTGTTGTCCGCCCCTTGAAAGGCTTATCGGCACACAATGCCTGATCTTGACCGGTGGGAGCCGTCATTTCGCCGGGAAGGTCCCTCATGGCGGATCGCGTGATTAGCCCGGGTGTTGTGGATATCGGCAAATCCGGGCTGGTTTCCACCCGCCGGGGAAGCGTATGATAATAGCTGGTTTTGTAAAACTTGGTTATAGAGGGTCATGAAAATAAAAAAAGCGATTTTCCCGGTGGCTGGCATGGGGACGCGGTTCCTGCCGGCTACCAAGGCGACGCCCAAGGAAATGTTGCCCATTGTGGACAAGCCGCTGATTCAGTATGCCGTCGAGGAAGCCATGGCAGCGGGTATTACTGAACTGGTGTTTGTCACCAGCGGCGCCAAGCGGGCGATTGAAAACCATTTCGACCGCAATTATGAGCTGGAGGCACAGCTCAGAAAACAGGACAAGCAGGATCTGCTGGAGATTGTCCGGGCAGTAGTGCCCAAGGGAATATCCTATATCTATGTCCGCCAGCATCAGGCCCTGGGGCTGGGGCATGCGGTGCTGTGCGCTCGGCCGGTGGTGGGTGACGAGCCATTTGCCGTTTTGCTGGCTGATGACCTGATCGATGGCGCTGCCGAGGGCTGCCTGGCGCAGATGGTGGCGGTCTTCAATGAGCAGGGCAGTAGTCTGCTGGGGGTGGAAGAAGTGGCGCCGTCGGAAACAGGTAAATATGGTATTGTCAGTCACCGCCCCATAAGTGAGCGGCTATCCCATGTCGAGAGTATCGTGGAGAAGCCTGCGCCGGATGAAGCGCCCTCTACCCTGGCCGTGGTGGGGCGTTACATCCTGACGCCACGCATTTTTGATTTCCTTGAAAAGCAGGGCAGAGGTGCCGGAGGCGAAATCCAGTTGACGGACGCCATTGCCGGCCTGCTGACAGTAGAGGCGGTACGGGCCTACCAGTTTGAGGGCAACCGTTATGACTGTGGCAGCAAGCTGGGCTATCTCAAGGCGACAGTGGAATATGCCCTCAAGCATCCAGGTTTGCAAAAGCCCTTTCGCGAATACCTGCAGAAATATTGCCTGCTAGTGTAGTGTCCTATCTTGTTTGACGGCTTCTCGTCGCGCTGAAAACGTCAAAAAAGTAGCGGTGGCGCCTCCCGGGGAAGCCCCCGGCTCAGTCTTTTGCTGTCCCAGTTTTGCTGTGAGCAGTCCCTTCGACAGTCTGTGCAACGGCGTTGTGTACTGGTGATTGGGGGAAATCCGGCTTGAGTGCTTTGTCAGCTCGGTCCGCGGGCGGTGCTTTATCCTGTAACAGCACGTTATCGCCGGTGTTTGCCGCGCCATCCTGTCGGGTGCGCTGGTCGTTTTGGGCGGGTTTTTCTTTTGCGGTTACTGGTGCTTTCGTCTCCGGTTGTTGCTGGGGGTGGGCCTCGGTAGCCGGCTTTGCAGCCTCCGTGTTGGTGCCGTTTCTGGCCGGGGCTGGACCTTCCTGGCTGGCTTCCTGGGCAGGAGACACGTTATCTCCTCCGGTGGTCTCCCTGGCCCCCTGAGATGAGCCCCTGCGCCTGTTGTTTCTGCCGCCACGCCGGGAGCGCCCGGATCTTGAGCGCTCTCTATTACCGGATTTGCCGGCGCTGTCCGCGCTTGCCGGTCTGGTGGGCGCGCCGTTTTCACCACTGTCAATATTCTCCGTCTTCTGCTCTGACTCAGCAACGGGACTCTTTTTCTGTTGTTAAACGTTGCCCTCAGTGCGCCGTCTCCCCTGCTGACCGCCGCTGCGCCGCTGTCGTCCGCCGCGACTCCGTCCCCGGCCGGAACTATTGCCCGATGTAGCGCCTGACCTGTTGTGGCTACTGCCGGTACTTTTTGCCCTGGTCGGTGCGCGTTCTGTTTTCGGGGGCGTTTCTTCAACAGCTTCTTTGGCATTGCCACCGAACAGATTGGAAAACAGGCTTTTGATAAAACCGCCTTCTTTCTCCTGATTTTTTTCCGTTGGGCGAACGGGGACGGGGGTTCCCGGTCGGATGCCTTTGACCATGGGTTTTTCAGTGGGTGGCTTGTGCTGTAACAGTTTCAGGGCATCACTCTGTCCGACTTCTTCGGTCATGCGGTAGCTGGCGGCTTCTTCATCGGGCAATTCATCGTAACGGACCCGTTTCACCTCGAAATGGGGCGTTTCCAGTCCCGAGTTTGCGATCAGCAGCAGTTTGACCTGCTGGCGCTGCTCGATCTGGCTGACAATGCCGCGTTTTTCATTGAGCAGATAGGTGGCGACATTAACGGGAAGCTGGCAGATCAGACTGGCGGTACTTTCCTTGCTGGATTCTTCTTCGATGATTCTCAGGATGGACAGGGCCAGGGATTCCACATTGCGTATGGCACCCAGGCCACTGCAACGCGGACAGGTTTCGTGGCTGGACTCACCCAGCGAGGGACGTAGACGCTGGCGTGACATTTCCAGGAGACCGAAACGGGAAATGCGGCCGATCTGGATGCGTGCCCGATCCTGCTTGACGGCCTCTCGCAGGCGGTTTTCCACTGCCCGTTGATTCCGCGCCGGTGTCATGTCAATGAAGTCAATGACAATCAGGCCGCCCAGATCCCGCAGCCGTAATTGTCGGGCAATCTCATCGGCGGCTTCCAGGTTGGTATTGAGTGCGGTCTCTTCAATATCCTCGCCCTTGGTGGCACGACTTGAATTGATATCGATAGAGATCAGCGCCTCAGTATGATCAATCACAATCGCGCCGCCGGAAGGGAGACTCAGGTCGTGCTGGAAGGCCGCCTCAATCTGGCTCTCGATCTGATAGCGGGTGAACAGGGTAACGTCTTCCTCGTATAGCTTGATCTTGGATAGATTGTGAGGCATCACCTGCTGCATGAAGTCCCGGGCATTCTCATAAGTTTTGGGGTCATCAATGAGAATTTCGCCAATATCGGGACCCAGGTAGTCGCGGATTGCGCGGATGATAATGTTACTCTCCTGGTAGATCAGGAAGGGTGCTTTTTTCTCCTGCGAGGCTTTCTCGATGGCCTCCCACAGGCGTACCAGATAATCCAGATCCCACTGCAGTTCCTCGGTGTTTTTGCCTACCCCGGCGGTGCGGATGATAATGCCCATGCCTTCCGGTATCACCAGATCCCGCAGGGCTTCACGCAGTTCATTGCGGTCATCGCCTTCGATGCGGCGCGAGATGCCGCCCGCCCGGGGATTATTGGGCATGAGTACCAGATAGCGACCCGCCAGGCTGATAAAGGTGGTTAGGGCTGCGCCCTTGTTGCCCCTTTCCTCCTTGCTGATCTGGACCACCAGCTCCTGACCTTCCTTGAGGATATCCCTGATTTCGGGACGCTGGCCTTTTTCCGGTGCCTTGTTGAACAGGGCGGGGGCAACCTCTTTTAGGGGCAGGAAACCGTGCCGTTCGGCGCCGTAATCCACAAAGGCGGCCTCCAGGCTGGGTTCCACACGGGTGATTTTTCCCTTATAGATATTGGCTTTTTCTTCTCCCGTGCGGGAATCTCGATATCCAGGTCATACAGGTACTGGCCATCTACCAGTGCAACGCGCAACTCTTCCGGCTGAGTTGCGTTGATCAGCATTCTCTTCATTATTAATCCTTGTTCGCGCCCGGTTTGGCAATGTTGCGTGAGAGAATGCCGGCTGAAGCGATTCAGCGGATGCGGACAGTCCTGGCCTTCGGGCCAGCTTATGGCCAGGCGCCGCGTGGGAACGGGGGCTGGTTGATGACTGGTGCGACATTCTCCACAGCTCGGTCATGAACCGGGAGTCATTAATTCAAAAAACTCATACAGCCGGGTACGCTACAAGTCCGGCCGCCATCAAACTCGTTTACTGTTCAGAGTATTTGTCATAACTCTGAGTCTTCCCAGTAATAACATGGACATTAGCTTTCAGTGTGCTTGCGGCTATCTTTTCGCCTGTGGACACTGTTTTCGCGAAATCTCTGTATATTCATGAGGCGCAGTCTCCGGTCAAAATTTCTCCGGGTTGACGGTTGCACCCGCACAGCGGCGGGTGTTATCAGTAACCGCTGCTGTTTGCCGCCAGGTCCCAAGTATTCCAAAGTAATGCCATTGGTATGCAAGTTACATTACAATGGACAGCCTATAGCGGGACATATTATCACCCGCGGCTAATATAGCAGGCTTTTCTTCTGGCATCAAACCGGCTAAGCCTATTATTTGATTGGAAAAATCAAGAAATTATCGATGGCTTTCAAAGAAGGTGACAAAGGATTGCTGATTGCCCGCCGTTGTCAGGTGACAGGCAGCACTGCCTCCCAGGCCACTTTTATGGTGGATGGCAGGGATTTCGCGCCACCTCTCCTGGCCGCGCCCGCCAGCGTGATACGGGGGAGCGACTGTCATGACGGGGGATGAGCCGGACGGGCCGCAGCTGGTTCGCATCGATGACCGTCATGCGGGACAACGCATCGACAATTATTTACTGACGGCGCTTAAAGGCGTGCCGAAAAGTCATGTTTATCGCTTGTTGCGCAAGGGACAGGTGCGGGTCAATAAGGGCAGAATCAAGCCGGTCTATCGCCTGAAGTATGGTGATGTCGTGCGTATCCCGCCGCTGCATATGCGGGCGGAAGCGCCGCCTGCACTGTCTGCAGCCGCCAGGTGGCGCAGTCGCCTTGAGGCCGCATGCCTTTATGAGGATGAAGCGCTGATCGTCCTCAACAAACCGGCCGGTATGGCCGTACATGGAGGCAGTGGGCTCAGCTATGGCCTGATCGAATTGTTGCGTCAGCTGCGCCCTGATCTCCCGGAGATCAGTCTGGTACATCGTCTGGATCGGGAAACCTCCGGCTGTCTGTTGCTCAGTAAATCCAGCCGGAGTCTGCTGGCACTGCAGCAACAGTTTATGACGGATACGCTAAGCAAACGTTATTTGAGCCTCTTGCAGGGCCACTGGCAGCAGGGCCGGCAAAAAGTGGATCAGCCGCTGCGCAAGAATCGCCTGCAATCCGGAGAGCGCATGGTGAGCGTGGATGAAACCGGGAAATCGGCCATCACCTTTTTTAAGCCGCGCCGGCTGTTCCGCGATGCCAGCCTGCTGGATATTCTGTTGATGACCGGGCGTACCCACCAGATACGGGTGCATGCCGCCTGGTTGGGATGCCCCATCGCAGGTGATAGCAAGTATGGAAATACAGAATTCAATAGCCTGATGCGCACCCGAGGCCTTAGGCGCTTATTCCTGCATGCCGCCAGCATTGAGCTGATACAGCCGCTGACGGGCAAAAAACTCCGGATTGATGCCCCTTTGGGCGATGAGTTGACAGCTGTGTTGGCCGCCTTGCCTGAGTGAGGATTAATGCGGGTCTGGCATACGCGCATCAGGTCGCAGTGCGCATACGGAATGTTCTTTGGGCGCGCAAGGATTGACAATGGCAAATAAAACAGGTCACTCTGCAAGATTCTAAAACAGGGCCAAACAGGAATACCAAGCCATGACCGATGATAACCGTCAGGATCCCTGGTTGCGGGAGAATCCCTACCAGAAACAGAACGAGCCGACAACCACGGGAGCCAGCGGGGACGGCCGCTGGGAACGGGATGTGATCGAACGCCTGGCCTTTTCCGCGCTCCGGGAGCAGCGTCGGGCGCGGCGCTGGGGGATTTTTTTCAAGCTGCTGATGTTTGCTTATCTGATTGTCCTGTTCATCAGCTATATGCCGGGAGATTGGTCCGGAGATGGTTTATCGCAGGGCCGGCATACGGCGCTGGTGGATGTGCGGGGCGTGATCGCGGACAACGAAGCCGCCAATGCGGAAAGCATCATCAGCGGCCTGCGGGCCGCCTTCGAGAACAAGAACACCGCCGGGGTGATTCTCCGGGTCAATAGTCCTGGCCGCAGCCCGGTGCAGGCGGGTTATGTGAACGACGAGATTTTCTCCTTACGCAAGAAATATCCGAAGATCCCTGTTTACGCGGTCATCACCGACATCTGTGCTTCGGGGGGGTACTACATTGCCTCGGCAGCCGACAAGATCTATGCGGACAAGGCGAGCGTGGTGGGCTCCATCGGTGTGCTGATGAACGGTTTCGGTTTTGTCGAGACGATGAAGAAACTCGGCGTTGAACGTCGGCTGATCACGGCAGGAAAACACAAGGGCTTTATGGATCCCTTTTCACCGCTCAAGGCATCGGACCGGAAATACATTCATCAAATGCTGGACGATATTCACCGCCAGTTCATTGCCACCGTCAGGAAGGGACGTGGTGATCGTCTCCAGGAAAACGATACGCTGTTCAGTGGCCTCGTCTGGACCGGGGAGCAGGGTATCAAACTAGGGCTGGTGGATGCGCTGGGCAGCACGGATTATGTGGCCCGGAAAGTCATCGGTGCCGCCAAAATCGTCAACTATACCCGCCGCCGTCCCTATCTGGAGCGCCTGGCGGAACGTCTCGGTACCGGGGATACTCAGGCGCTGGGTAATCTGTTTGCAAGCCGTTTGCAGTAAACTGCCTGACTGGACAGGGCCAGGCAGGTCGAGCTGCGCGTCTTATCCCTGTTTGAGCAGGACATAAACCGCACCGGCGCCGCCATCCTCGGGCCGGGCGGGGCAGAAAGCCAGCACATCGCCGCACTGGCGCAGCCAGCTGTTGGTGCGGGTTTTCAGGACGGGTTGGCGGTGTGGCGAGCTGAGTCCCTTGCCGTGAATAATTTTGACACAGCGCAGCCGCTGCAGACGGCAGTCGCGGATGAAGTTGAGCAGGGCCTGGCGGGCGATAGGTACCGTCATGCCATGGAGGTCCAGTTCGGCTGAGTTACCGGACGGGCCCCGGCGCAGTTTCCGCAGTACTTTGTGCTGGATGCCCGGGCGCGAAAACTGCAGCACGACATCCATGTCTGTGCCCAGGGGCTCATAAGCATCGGACAAGCTGTTATCGGCTGCCGGGCAGGGATCTCCCCGCGACTGTCGTCGGGGCCGGAGGGTGGGTCGCGGGGCAGGGCACACGACTTTATCATGCCGTATTCTTTTGGTCGGCCCGACTGTCTGACGGAACAGCATCCGGTCTTCCTTGCTGATTTTGGGCTTATCGGTCATATTCCGTTCAGTGTACTTATAACGCATCGCCTGGTCGTCATTCCGGATGGAACATCGCGTAGATTCCGAATCCAGCGTTTATTATTCAGTAGCTTACTGGATTTCGGCAGGCACCGGAATGGCGAAATTGACATGCCGGGCATCCTGCCCGGTACATTTTAACAAAAGGCTATTGACCCGCGGCAATGCGATTCAGTAGTATACAGCGCTTGTCTGGGCACGCTTCCCCGGTAGCTCAGTTGGTAGAGCAGGTGACTGTTAATCACCTTGTCGGCGGTTCGAGCCCGTCCCGGGGAGCCAATATAACTAAAGGAAGCTCTGATTAATTCATGAACCGGCGTCTAGCGGCTGAAATGTTCCGGCTCGGCGTTGAAAACCCTGGCAATAGCGCGCTACAAGGTGAATCGCGCTGGCGCGAGAGAGGGTGCCCTGGGGTATTAGCTGCGCTTTTCGCCTTGATCCGGAACATTTCATTTCGCCATCCATCCGGCCCAGAATTAATCAGAGCTTCCTAAAGATCAATTCTGCCCGTTCATTCATGGTGCCTATACAGCGCACCCTCAGAGATGGGCCTTTTCCGAAGGCAACAAACCAGCGGTTGGTCCGCACTTTTAGCGATGAATCTCCTGATAATCATTGTTGCGCTGCTCATAGCCGGCCTGGTGGTGTGGAAGTTGCGAAGCCGTTCCGCTAAAGGGATTAGGACTAAAACAATTTCGGTCTGTGACATTGGTGAAGTATATCGCCAGATATCGACCCAGGGTGTGGAGACGTCATTTGCAGTTTTCATCATTGCTCCACCACTATGGGATTCGAAGGACACCGTGGAAATACAGTTTTCGGTCGAAAACGGGCGTACCGGCCTGGACTGGATCCTGATGTCCGAAACCAACCGGCGGGAAAAACCATGGGTGATTCAATATGCTTTACGTCAGGGGATCGAATGGCAGGAATCTGAGATGAATAACTGGCTTTACCTGCGGGTTGAACAAGGTGATCTGGCGGGCTTCTGTTCTTCCCTGATTAGAGATCTTTACAAGGTTGAGGAGGTCCTGCTCAAGTATGGTGGCTTCGAGTGCCGGTGAGCAGGCAAGCCGGGAAGGCGCCGGCTTTTTTCGGCCCGGCGGTTCACTCCAGATAACCGGCAATATGCTCCGCGAGAACGCTATCGACAGGCGGGTGCAAACTATTAGAACATCAAAAGCGGTGTCTGTGACAGGCCTTCAGATAGTGTATTGTCTTGCCGGAGAAGATCGGACAAAATCGCGGGATGTATGCTGAACTTGCTGCAGTATCCAGCGACGAATAAACCACTACTTTCCACCCAGTAGTCCGCTGATGCGTGCCAGGCCGTCGCGCAGGTTTGCCATGCTGGTGGCGAAGGAAAGCCGCATGTAGCCCGGGGCGCCGAAAGCGGAGCCCGGCACCAGGGCCACGCCGATGGTTTCGATCAGATGCTCGCCAAAGGCCACATCATCCGTGACGCCCTCAATGGCAGCAATGGCATCTGTCATCAGGGGGAATGCATAAAATGCGCCTTGCGATGGCAGGCAGGTGACGCCCGGGATGGCATTGAGTGCGGTGACGACGAAATCATGCCGCTCCCGGAAGGCCTTATTCATGAGCTCGATACAGGATTGGTCTCCAGTCAGTGCCGCCAGTGCCGCGGCCTGGGAGATCGAGGCGGGGTTGGAGGTGCTCTGGGACTGGATCTTTTTCATGGCGTTGATGAGCGCCAGGGGGGCGGCGGCATAGCCGATGCGCCAGCCGGTCATGGCGTAAGCCTTGGAGACGCCGTTAAGAATGATCGCCTGCTCGTAAAGTTCCGGGCACGCCATGAGGATATTGGCAAAGGGCTCAGACGTGAGCTGAATGTGCTCATATATATCATCGCTGGCCACCATGACCCGGGGATGCTGCCTGATGACGGCGCCCAGCGCTGCCAGTTCCTCACGGCTGTAGGTAGCGCCGGTAGGATTGGATGGGCTGTTGATGATTACCAGCCGGGTTTTAGGGGTGATCGCCTGCTCAAGCTGCGCGGGGCTGATTTTGAATCCCTGGGTGATGTCCGCGGGGATTACTACCGGCACGCCGTCTGCCAGCAGGACCATATCAGTATAGGATACCCAGTAGGGGGCGGGGATGATCACTTCATCGCCGGGATCCAGCAGTGCCTGCATCAGGTTGTAGATACACTGCTTGCCGCCGACGGAGACCAGGATCTGCTCGGGCGTATACTCAAAGCCGTTGTCACGCCGGAATTTGTCACACACGGCTTGTCTGAGTTCCAGGGTGCCGGCCACAGCGGTATACTTGGTGAAGCCTGCCTGGATGGCGGCAATGGCCGCCTGCTTGATGGGTTCCGGGGTGTCGAAGTCCGGTTCCCCGGCGCCGAAGCCGATGATATCCCTGCCTTCCGCCCGCAGTTGAGCCACTTTTGCAGTGATGGCCAGAGTCGGAGAGGGTTGGATACGTTGTACTCTTTGTGATAGCTGCACAGTGTGGCCTCATGATGCTGTTTTCATGCCAGTGTAATATATTTGCCCCAGCCGTTGTACTGAATAAAGCCAGACACAGGCAAATGATGCCGTTAATTTCCTGCAAAAAGACCCCGAATCATGACAAAACAATTTCAATTACATTCTCCCTTTGAACCGGCGGGCGATCAGCCGGAGGCGATTCGTCAACTGGTGGGGGGGCTGGAAGATGGCCTGGCGCATCAGACCCTGCTGGGCGTCACGGGCTCAGGCAAGACCTTCACCATCGCCAATGTGATCGTCCGCGTGCAGCGCCCTGCCCTGATTCTGGCGCCTAACAAGACCCTGGCCGCTCAGTTATACAGTGAAATGCGCGAGTCTTTTCCACGTAATGCCGTGGAATATTTTGTTTCCTATTATGACTATTATCAGCAGGAGGCCTATGTGCCGGCTTCGGACACCTTTATCGAAAAGGACGCCGCCATCAATGAACATATCGAGCAGATGCGCCTGTCGGCCACCAAGGCCATCCTGGAGCGTCAGGATGCGGTGATTGTCGCTTCGGTATCCGCGATCTACGGCCTGGGTGACCCCCGCGCCTATCTGAAAATGGTGCTGCATCTGGCCTGTGGCGCCGTCATCGACCTGCGTACCATCCTGCGCCAGCTGGCGGATATCCAGTACACCCGCAATGATGTTGAACTCCATCGGGGTAATTACCGCGTCCGGGGTGATGTCATCGATATCTTCCCTGCGGAGTCCGAAAACGAGGCCGTGCGGGTGATCATGTTTGACGATGAAATCGAATCGCTGGCCTATTTTGATCCCCTGACGGGCGAAGTGCTGCGCAAGGTATCCCGCCTGACGATTTACCCCAAGACGCATTACGTCACGCCCAGGGAGGTGATTCTCAATGCCATGGACCAGATCAGGGAGGAACTGCGCGAACGTCTGGCGCAACTGCGTGAGGCCAACAAGCTGGTGGAGGCGCAACGTCTGGAAGAGCGCACCCGCTTTGATATGGAGATGATGCAGGAGATCGGTTATTGTTCGGGAATCGAGAACTATTCCCGCTATCTCTCGGGCCGTCAGCCCGGCGAACCCCCACCGACCCTGTTTGATTATCTGCCGGAAAATGCGCTACTGATCGTGGATGAGAGCCACGTCACCATCCCCCAGCTGGGGGGGATGTTCCGGGGTGACCGTGCCCACAAGCAGAATCTGGTGGAATATGGTTTTCGTCTGCCCTCCGCCCTGGATAATCGGCCCCTGTGTTTCGAGGAATTTGAGCAACTGGCGCCGCAGACCATCTACGTTTCCGCCACGCCAGGCAACTATGAAATGGAACACTCCGGCGCCGTGGTGGAGCAGGTGGTGCGGCCCACAGGGCTGATCGACCCAGCGGTGGAAGTGCGCCCGGTAAACAGCCAGGTGGATGACCTGCTATCGGAGATCAAGCGCCGGGCGCCATTGGGTGAGCGGGTGCTGGTGACCACCCTGACCAAGCGTATGGCGGAGAATCTCACGGAATTCCTGCAGGAACACGGCGTGCGGGTCCGTTATCTGCATTCGGATATCGATACTGTGGAGCGAGTGGAAATCATTCGTGATCTGCGTCTGGGTGAATTCGATGCCCTGGTGGGGATCAACCTGCTGCGTGAGGGGCTGGATATTCCCGAAGTCTCGTTGGTGGCCATCCTGGATGCGGACAAGGAAGGTTTTTTGCGTTCCGACCGCTCCCTCATCCAGACGATCGGTCGCGCTGCCCGCAACCTGCATGGCAAGGCGATACTCTATGCCGACCGGATTACCCGCTCCATGCGCCGCGCCCTGGATGAGACCGAACGCCGCCGGGACAAGCAGGTCGCGCATAACGAAGCCTATGACATTACCCCGGTAGGGGTGCATAAGGCGGTGATCGAGATCATTGATGGCGTGGCAGTCGGGCCCATGGTGTCGGCGCGAAACTATGCCCAGGTGGCGGAAAAGCTGATTGAGTATGCTGCCCTGAATCCGGCGCAGCTGCAGAAGAAGATCAGCGCGCTGGAACATCAGATGTACCAGCATGCCCGCGACCTGGAATTCGAGGAAGCCGGCGCCCTGCGCGACCAGATCAAACAGCTCCAGGAAGCTAATATGGGTTTGGCAACATCAGGCGGGTAGCACTGTCCGGAGGATAGCAAGAAAAGCCCCGGTATCGCCGCCTCCCCGGTTTTTTGCCGTCAGATGTTGCAATCCGGTCCGGGTATCTTGTATCTTGTCTCTGATTTTGCAGGCGCGTAGCTCAGCTGGTTAGAGCACCACCTTGACATGGTGGGGGTCGTTGGTTCGAGTCCAATCGCGCCTACCATATTATTCAGAGCACTGTGCTATACAGTGCTTTTTTTCTTGGGGCTGCGGCCAGGTCCGGCAGTCGAGAATGACACACTGAAAACGCCGGATTTGCGATGCCGACAGTCACACTGCCCGACAACAGTCAACGCCATTACGAGCACGCCGTCACCGTCGCTGAAATCGCCGCTGATATCGGTGCCGGACTGGCGCGGGCCGCCCTGGCCGGCAAGGTGGATGGCCGTCTGGTGGACACCTCCCATGTGATTGAGGAAGACGCCCGGCTGGCCATTATCACAGACCGTAACGAGGAAGGGCTGGAAATCCTGCGTCACTCCACGGCCCACTTGCTGGCCCAGGCGGTGAAGAGCCTTTTCCCTGCAGCCCAGGTGACCATTGGCCCGGTGATCACGGATGGCTTTTATTACGATTTTGCCTTTGAACGCCCCTTCACGCCGGAGGATCTGCAGGCCATCGAGAAGAAAATGGCAGCGCTCGCGGCCGCGGACCTGACGGTTAACCGCAGTGAAATGTCACGCGAGCAGGCCATCGATTTTTTTCTGGAAATGGGGGAGCGTTACAAAGCGGAAATCATCGAGGCCATTCCCGCACATGAGATCCTGTCGCTTTACCGCCAGGGGGACTTCGTCGATCTGTGTCGGGGCCCCCACGTCCCCAGCACTGGCCGGCTCAAGGCCTTCAAGCTGACCAAGCTGGCGGGGGCCTACTGGCGCGGGGATTCGCGCAACGAGATGCTGCAGCGTATCTACGGGACGGCCTGGCCGAATAAAAAGGCGCTCAAGGAATATCTCCATCGCCTGTAGGAGGCTGAAAAGCGCGATCATCGCAAGATCGGTCGCCAGCTGGGTCTGTACCATACCCAGGAAGAGGCACCTGGTATGGTGTTCTGGCATGACAAGGGCTGGGCAATCTACCGCACGGTGGAACACTATATCCGTGAGCAGTTACAACGCCATGATTATCAGGAAGTCCGTACGCCGCAGATCGTGGACCGCAGCCTGTGGGAAAAATCGGGTCACTGGGAGAAATTCAGCGCAGACATGTTCACCACCCAGGTGGAGAACCGCGATTATGCCGTCAAGCCCATGAACTGTCCCTGTCATGTGCAGATCTTCAATCAGGGGGTCAAAAGTTACCGTGATCTCCCCTTGCGCATGGCGGAGTTCGGTTCCTGCCACCGCAATGAGCCCTCGGGCACTCTGCATGGCCTGATGCGTCTGCGCAACTTCGTCCAGGACGACGCGCACATCTTCTGTACCGAGGACCAGATCCAGTCCGAGGTGGCGGCCTTCATGGCACTGTTGTTTCAGGTTTATGCCGATTTCGGCTTTCACGACATCATCATCAAGCTGTCCATCCGCCCCGAAAACCGGGTCGGGGATGATGCCTCCTGGGACAAGGCAGAGCATGCCCTGGAGCGGGCCCTGAACGATCAGGGTCTGGACTGGGATTTGCAGCCGGGGGAGGGGGCATTCTATGGTCCCAAGATCGAGTTTTCACTTCGGGACTGCATCGGCCGCGTCTGGCAGTGCGGTACCATCCAGGTGGATTTCTCCATGCCGGGCAGATTGGGAGCGCACTATATCGCCGAGGATGGCAGTAAACAGCCGCCGGTGATGTTACACCGGGCCATTCTGGGTTCGCTGGAGCGTTTCATCGGGATACTGATCGAGGAACATGCCGGGCATTTCCCGTTGTGGCTGGCGCCGGTACAGGTGGTGCTGATGAATATTACGGATAAACAGGCGGAATATTCCGGGAATGTAGCGGAATTACTGAAAAAACAAGGGCTCAGGGTTAATTTAGACTTGAGAAATGAGAAAATAGGCTTTAAAATCCGCGAGCACACGTTACAGCGGGTTCCCTATCTCCTCGTGGTGGGTGATAGGGAAGTGGAAAATCGTACTGTGGCCGTACGCACGCAACAAGGCAAAGATCTCGGTAGCCTGTCCCCGGACGCGCTCGCCGGGCGACTACTGGCCGAGATTGCGAGCCGCGGCCGTCATGTTTTGGAGGAATAGAATATCGCTGCAGATAAAGAACTGCGCCTGAATGATGCCATTACAGCGCCGCAGGTGAGATTGATCGGCGCCGATGGTGGGCAGGCGGGCATTCTCTCCATTGATGAGGCCCAGCAGATGGCAGAGGAAGCGAATCTTGATTTAGTGGAAATTGTGCCGAATGCAGCCCCCCCGGTTTGCCGGGTAATGGACTATGGGAAATTCCTCTTCGAAGAGAGCAAGAAGCGCCATGCCGCAAAAAAGAAGCAGAAGCAGATCCAGGTCAAGGAAGTCAAGTTTCGGCCGGGTACCGACGAGGGGGATTACCAGGTCAAACTGCGCAATATTATTCGTTTCCTGAGTGTCGGCGACAAGGCCAAAATCACGCTGCGTTTTCGTGGTCGGGAAATGGCTCATCAGGATCTCGGCCGTAAACTGCTACAGCGCATTGAGAAGGAACTGCAGGAATATGGCGCTGTCGAACAGTACCCCAAGATGGAGGGGCGTCAGATGATCATGGTGATCGCGCCGCTGAAGAAAAAGTGAATGACAGGTTTTATAATTCGAATGATATCCGAGAAGAGTCAGAAACATGCCTAAATTAAAGACACACCGGGGTGCGGCCAAACGGTTCAAGAAAACCGCTTCAGGACGTTTCAAACTGAAGCAGTCCCACCGCAGCCATATCCTTACCAAGAAGAGCACCAAGCGTAAGCGCCAATTGCGCTCGCCGGCACTGATCAACCCGGCAGACAAAGCTTCACTGGTGCAGATGCTGCCTTATAGTTGATCAATGAAAGGAAGTGAATCATGCCTAGAGTAAAACGCGGAGTAACCGCCTGGGCTAGGCACAAAAAGGTGCTGGCGCAGGCCAAGGGATATCGCGGTCGTCGTAAAAGTGTCTATCGTGTCGCCGTGCAGGCGGTGACCAAGGCAGGCCAATATGCCTATCGTGACCGGCGACAGAAAAAGCGCCAGTTCCGCGGCCTGTGGATCGTGCGCATCAACGCCGCCGCCCGCGAGTGCGGCCTGTCCTACAGCCGGCTGATGAACGGTCTGAAAAAGGCGGCCATCGAGATCGACCGCAAGGTGCTGGCGGACCTTGCTGTGTTCGACAAGCATGCCTTTGCCGCATTGGCAGAAAAGGCCAAGGCCAGTCTGGCAAGCTGATGCTGCTGCCATACCCCCGGCGGGGGTGTGGCAGATGGCAGATCAGATAGGGAAAGGCCGGCGCCTTTCCCTTTTTTCTTTTCCGGAAGCAGATGCAGCAACGAGGAGCAGTCACTGGACATACTGGTGAAACAGGCTGAAGCCTTGGTCAATGCCGCGGAGGATCTGGCGCAGCTGGATCAGTTGCGGGTCCGCTATCTTGGCAAGAAGGGCCCGCTCACCGAGGCGATGAAGCAGCTGGGCAAGCTGTCGCCAGAGGAACGGCCGGCGGCTGGACAGGTCGTCAATCGGGCCAAGCAGGCGATCCGGAAGGCCATTGAAGCGCGGCGCACGATGCTGGAAGCGGTTGTCCTGGAGGCTCGTCTGACAGCAGAGACGATTGATGTCACTTTGCCAGGCAGGGGGCAGGGGGCAGGAGGGCTGCACCCGGTGACTCTGACGCTGGAGCGCATCGTTGAGCTGTTTGTCGCGGCGGGATATGAAGTTGCCGAGGGCCCTGAAATCGAGGACGACTATCATAACTTCGAAGCCTTGAACATTCCGCCGAATCATCCGGAGCGGGCGATGCACGACACTTTCTACTTCGACGCCCATACGCTACTACGTACCCATACCTCGCCAGTGCAGGTGCGGGCCATGAAAGCATGCCAACCGCCGCTGCGGGTCATTGCCCCGGGGCGGGTTTACCGTTGCGACTCGGATGTGACGCACACCCCCATGTTCCACCAGGTCGAGGGTTTCATGGTGGACGAGCATATCCGCTTTAGCGATCTCAAGGGCATGTTGAGCGATTTTCTACAGGGCTTCTTCGACCGTCAGCTGGCAGTGCGTTTTCGGCCTTCCTATTTCCCCTTTACCGAACCTCCCGCCGAAGTGGATATCGAGTGCGTGATCTGCCATGGTGATGGTTGCCGGGTCTGCAGCCAGACGGGATGGCTGGAAATCATGGGTTGCGGCATGATCCATCCCCGGGTGTTCGATAATGTAGGGATCGACAACGAACAGTACACCGGTTTCGCCTTCGGCGTGGGCGTCGAACGCATGACCATGTTGCGTTATGGCGTCAATGACCTGCGACTGTTTTTTGAAAATGATTTACGGTTTTTGCAGCAGTTTAATTAATAAATAAAGGCAGAGGAAAGATACAAGAGAAAAGATACAAGATACAAGATACGAAAAGGGCTCCGTCCCCTTTTCTTGGTTTTATGCTCTTAATGGGCTCCGTCCCCTTTTCGTGGTTTTGGTCTTTGTATCTTTTCTCTTGTATCTTGTTATCTTGTATCTTTACCCTGAATTATTATGAAATTTAGCGAAAAATGGCTGCGGGAGTGGGTTGATCCTGCGGTGACAAGTGCCGAATTATGTGAGCAGCTGACCATGGCGGGGCTGGAGGTCGAGGCCTGTGAGCCAGTGGCGCCGGCGTTTTCAGGGGTTGTCGTGGGGGAGGTGAAGACATTGGCGCCACATCCCCAGGCAGATCGCTTGCAGATTTGCCAGGTGGATATCGGTGCGGCAGAGGCACTGAGTATTGTTTGTGGCGCGCAGAATGTGCGGCTTGGCATGAAGGTGCCGACCGCCTGCATCGTGGCGCGCCTGCCCGCCGGGATGCGTATCAAAAAGACCCGGCTGCGTGGGGTAGAGTCCCAGGGAATGTTGTGTTCGGCCAGGGAACTGGGTCTGGCGGAAGCCGCCGAGGGACTGATGGCGCTCCCACCCGAAGCCCTGCCCGGCACGGATGTGCGCCAGTTGCTGGATCTGGATGATCACGCCATCGAACTGGGGCTGACGCCCAACCGCAGCGACTGCCTGAGTGTGGCCGGCATTGCGCGTGAAGTGGCGGTGCTCAACCGCTGTGGCCTGGCAGCGCCGGCTGCGGCGTCGCCGACGCCGACGGCATCGAGCAGCGAGGTGTTTGCTGTCGAAATACTGCAACCGGCCGCTTGCCCGCGCTATGTCGGCTGTGTCGTGCGGGGTATTGATCCTCGGGCGGTGACGCCGTTGTGGATGCAGGAACGCCTGCGGCGCAGCGGGCTGCGCAGCATCAGTGCCGTCGTGGATATCAGCAACTATGTCATGCTGGAACTGGGTCAGCCCATGCATGCCTTTGATCTGGACAGGCTCAGCGGTGGTATTCAGGTGCGCCTTGCCCGGCCAGGGGAGAAAATCACCCTGCTGGATGAACAGCAGCTCTCCCTGACGGAGGATACGCTGGTGATCGCCGATCATCATCAGGCCGTGGCCATGGCCGGTATTATGGGCGGCCTGGAGAGCGCTGTGGATGAGACGACAGAAAATCTGTTTCTGGAAAGTGCTTTCTTCACCCCGGCGTCCATTGCCGATCGCGCGCGCCAGTATGGTTTGCATACCGATTCCTCTCACCGTTTTGAGCGTGGGGTGGATTATGAACTACCGGCCCGGGCGATGGACCGCGCGCTCAGTCTCTTGCTGGAAATCGTCGGAGGTGAGGCGGGACCGGTAATGGAGACGCTCTCGCAGGCCCATCTACCCGCTCATCAGGCAATCAGTCTGCGTGCAGAGCGGGTGGAACGCCTGCTGGGGCTGAGGGTGGCAAGCGATGAAATCGCCGATATTCTGGTGCGCCTGGGTTTTCGCCTCAATGAACAGTCAGCGGATAGCTGGGAGGTAGAGGTCCCGTCTTTCCGTTTCGATATTAGTATGGAAGCGGATCTGATCGAGGAGATTGCCCGTATCTACGGCTTTCATCGCTTGCCGGAGACCCGACCAATGGTCGGTATGAAGATTGCCGCTCGCGACCCGGCAAGGCGCAACCGGCAACGGCTGCGCCATGTGCTGGTAGATCGTGGTTACCAGGAAGTCATCACTTATAGTTTTGTCGATGCCCGGCTGCAGCAACTGCTGGATCCGGGGATCACCCCTATTGCGCTGGCCAACCCCATCTCTCCTGATACCGCGGTGATGCGCACTACGCTGTGGGCGGGTTTGCTCCAGGCGCTGGTCTATAATATGAACCGCCAACAGCGCCGGGTGCGCCTATTCGAGTGTGGAAGCCAATTCATTCCTCAGGAGGGGGGGCACAGCGAACCACAGGTGGTGGCCGGGGTCGCCAGTGGACCGGTTTGCCCGGAGCAGTGGGGCAGTGATGAAAGGCCGGTGGATTTCTTTGATGTGAAGGGTGACCTGGAGGTATTGCTGGCCACCCTGGGGCAGGACAGCGGGGCTGTGAGCTTCATCAGTGAGGATCCGCATCCAGCGCTGCACCCGGGGCAGGCCGCGTGTCTGCGCTCATCCGCAGGTGATTGTATGGGCTGGTTGGGCGCTTTGCATCCTCGTGTTTGCCGTGCCCTGCAGCTGGAACAAAAGGTTTTGGTTTTTGAACTGAATTTTAATATGATAGCCGGGCCGGGGACAGCGCAGTTCCGGGAACTGTCAAAATTTCCCGCTATCCGGCGTGATCTCGCCATCGTTGTGGATGAGGCAGTCACGGCCGGTGATCTGCAGGCTTGTATCCGCGAAACCGCAGGGGAGGGCTTGCAGCAGTTGCAGCTATTTGATGTTTTTCGTGGCAAAGGCATTGATTCAGGTAAAAAAAGCCTTGCTTTGGGCTTGACCTTGCAGGCATTTTCACGCACGCTTACGGACAGTGAAATTGACGCGCTCATTGAGCGTGTATTGCGGCAGCTGCAGCAAAGATTTGGGGCAACTTTGAGAGAATGATCTGATGGCACTGACGAAAGCCGATATGGCGGAAAAGCTGTTCGAGGAATTCGGTCTCAACAAGCGCGAGGCCAAGGAATTGGTAGAAATGTTTTTTGAGGAAGTGCGCGGGGCGCTGGAGCGGGGGGAGCAGGTCAAACTTTCCGGCTTCGGTAACTTTAATCTGCGGGAAAAGAACGAAAGACCGGGACGCAACCCCAAGACCGGCGAGGAAATCCCCATTTCCGCACGGCGAGTGGTGACCTTTCATCCCGGTCAGAAACTGAAAGCACGCGTTGAGGCCTATGCTGGAACCCAGCAGCAATAGCGAACTACCCCCGATTCCGGGCAAGCGTTACTTCACGATCGGTGAAGTCAGCGAGCTGTGTGCGGTCAAGCCCCATGTGCTGCGCTACTGGGAGCAGGAATTTCCCCAGCTGTCCCCGGTGAAGCGGGCGGGTAACCGGCGCTACTATCAGCGTCAGGATGTCATGATCGTGCGCCAGATCCGTGAACTGCTTTACCACCAGGGCTTTACCATCGGCGGGGCACGGCAGAAACTGTCCGGTGAAGAGGTGAAGAATGACAATAGCCGCAGCCGTCAGCTGGTGCGTGAGATGCGCAAGGAGCTGGAAGAAATCCTGAAGATCATGAAGCAGTGATTCAGGGCTGACAACAGACCGGATTCTGTTACACTATCCTCCCTAAAGTGACACCAAGTACCGTTTTTCCCGGGGCGTAGCGCAGCCTGGTAGCGCACCTGAATGGGGTTCAGGTGGTCGGAGGTTCAAATCCTCTCGCCCCGACCAATCACACGAATGAGGGTGGCCATGTCACCTGCGAGCACAATGAACGGCAAGCCACCATGCCGGCGACGGTGGTGGTCGGGTCTCGTGCTGATTCTGGTTATGGCAGGGGCAGCGGCCAGGGAGCATGGCACCTTTGCAGACTATCCGGGTTTCAGCGACTACTATGGTAAACGTTGCGATGCGCGCCGCGTACCGCTGAGTGCTACTGATCAGGCACTGCTACAGAGATTTCGCCCGCGCTTCATTCTGCCGCCCAAAGGGCAGTTCCCCATTGACTTTTATACCGACTACCTGAGCCATGCGGTGCTGCGTCGCAGGGATGACAAGCGCATTGTGGCCGATCCGGTGACACCGGAATTGCTGGCCACGGTCAAGGACAGCAGTGACTATTATCTCGATCTGCAACTGGACCGCTTGCGCGCCAGCGCTTCCGGTCAGGGTGGTCGCGGCCTGGCCTATGCTGCCCCTCACCGTCAGGCGGTGGTTTACGCCCGCATCTATCATCAGCCGGTCAGTTTTTCTACCGCCAGTGGTCCGGTGAGGCGTCACTTCAGCTTCCTGAAATATAATCTGGTCTTCGCCATCAGTGGTCTGCCCGCACGGTTGCCCTGGGGGAGCGAGACCCTGTTGCGGCTGGTGGGTTTCGATCCGGAGGACTGGCATGAACTGGATAACTATGTTGCAGCCACCATCGTGCTGGATGAGCGGGAGGCGCCGGTGGCGGTGATTCTGGCGCAGCACAACCACCATCGCAGTTTCATGGTGGGAAGACATATTCCCCTGCCGGAGGATCAGCGCCTGGTATTTGATATCGCCCTGCGTTCCAATGAACTGTATCGCGATTCAGCCGCGCCCCGGCCGGTGGCGCACCGTGTGATACGCTGGGGGCTCAACATGAAATACCTGCTGACGGGGCAGGATCCGCCCTTTCTGAGAGCCTACGATCTCACCTATGGCCGCCAGGCGGGTGGCCTGGATATAGATTATCAGTTGCAGTTTCTTTCTCCCTGTGACCCTTTTTATACCGCTAAAATGATGTTGGGCGAAAGACGCCGCCTGTTCGGACATTATATTGGTTGGGACGGACCACCGGGCGCCGACTATTACACCATCCCTTTACTGCTGCCCATGGGTAATCTGCTGAAGGCCTCGTATTATCATGAAGGGGAAGCCGAGGATATTGCGGTGCTGACACAGGCCATTGACCTCAAGCAGCAACACATGGATTTTGCCCGACTTATTCAGTATGGCGGCGAACATTTCTATCGTGATCTGCTGCGGCAGCAGGCAGCAAGCGCCAGGATGCCCCAGGGCATCTCCCAGAGATTGTGGTGAAAGCCGCAAAGTCTGCTACCATAGAGGTTTTTCATCATCAGCATGGACATCACAGGGTGATAGACGATTTTCCCAGAATAAAACGCTTGCCGCCGTATGTGTTCAACATCGTTAATGAACTCAAGGCCAGGGCACGGGCACGCGGTGAGGATATTATCGATTTTGGTATGGGTAACCCCGACCAGCCGACGCCATCGCATATCGTGGACAAACTGGTGGAGGTCGCGCAGCGCGAAGATACCCATCGTTATTCCATGTCGCGCGGCATCCCGCGCCTGCGCCGCGCCATCTGCCGCTGGTACCGGCAGCGCTATGATGTCGAACTGGATCTGGAAACAGAGGCCATCGTGACCATCGGTTCCAAGGAAGGCCTGGCGCATCTGGCACTGGCCACCATGGGACCGGGCGATGCTGTACTGGTGCCCAATCCGGCCTATCCCATTCATCCCTACGGTTTTGTGATCGCCGGTGCGGATATCCGCCATGTGCCCCTGGTGCCGGGTGGCGATTTCTTCAGCGAACTGGAAAAGGCGATCAAGAATTCCTGGCCGCGGCCCAAGATGTTGTTGCTGAATTTTCCCTGTAACCCCACCACCCAGTGTGTCGACCTGTCCTTTTTTGAAAAGGTGGTGGCCATTGCCCGCGAACATGAGATCTGGGTGGTGCATGATCTGGCCTATGCGGATCTCACCTTCGATGGTTATCAGGCGCCGTCGATATTGCAGGTTCCCGGTGCCAAGGAGGTTGCGGTGGAGTTCTTCAGCCTATCCAAGAGTTACAACATGCCGGGCTGGCGGGTCGGTTTCATGTGTGGTAATCCCACCCTGGTGGCAGCCCTGGCGCGCATCAAATCCTATCTGGACTACGGTATGTTTACCCCCATTCAGGTGGCGGCCATCAGTGCCCTGGAAGGACCGCGGGAATGTGTCGAGGACATCGTGGCCACTTATCAGCATCGGCGGGATGTGCTCTGCGAGGGTCTGAATGCCCTGGGCTGGAGCGTGGAAAAACCCCGGGCCACCATGTTTGTCTGGGCACAGATTCCTGAGCAGTACCGTCATCTGGGTTCTCTGGAATTCACCAAAAAATTACTGTAGGAGGCCAGGGTGGCGGTCTCCCCGGGGATCGGCTTCGGCGAATATGGGGATGAGTATGTCCGTTTCGGGTTGATCGAGAACGAACATCGGACTCGCCAGGCAATCCGCGGCATCCGCCAGATGTTCAGAAATGAAAAGCGAATCAACAAGGCAGCAGGAGAAAGCATTTGAATCCGGTCAAGGTAGGTTTGTTGGGACTGGGGACCGTTGGCGGCGGTACGGCCAATATACTGGCGCGTAATCAGGAGGAGATTGCCCGGCGGGCGGGACGCGGCATCCGCATTACCCATGCCGCCGCCCGCGAGACCCGTTTCGACGATGTGGATACCAACGGCATGGTGCTCTGCACCGATGCCTTTGAGGTAGTTGCGCAGCCCGATGTGGAGATCGTCGTGGAACTCATCGGAGGATATGAGCCGGCACGCGAGCTGGTGCTGCAGGCCATTGCCAATGGCAAGCATGTGGTGACCGCCAACAAGGCACTGATCGCCAGGCACGGCAATGAAATTTTCGCAGCCGCCCGGGAGAAGGGGGTCATGGTCGCTTTCGAGGCGGCGGTAGCCGGCGGCATTCCGATCATCAAGGCCCTGCGTGAAGGTCTGGCAGCCAACCGGATCGAATGGGCAGCCGGGATTATCAACGGTACCGGCAATTTTATCCTTACCGAGATGCAGGAAAAGGGGCGTCCCTTTGATGATGTGCTGGCCGAGGCCCAGGCGCTGGGTTATGCCGAGGCCGATCCCACCTTCGATATCGAGGGCATCGATGCCGCCCACAAACTGACCATCATCGCTGCTATCGCCTTCGGTATCCCGCTGCAGTTCGACAAGGTCTACACCGAGGGGATCAGCTATATCACCCGCGAGGATGTCCGCAATGCCGGGCAACTGGGTTATCGCATCAAGCATCTGGGCCTGACGCGGCGTACCGCGCAAGGTATCGAATTGCGCGTGCATCCCACCCTGATCCCCGAGCGCCGGCTGATCGCCAATGTGAACGGGGTCATGAACGCCGTACTGGTCAAGGGCGATGCTGTAGGTCCTACGCTGTATTATGGCGCCGGTGCCGGCCGCGAGCCCACGGCTTCGGCAGTGGTTGCCGACCTGGTGGATGTGACCCGTACCTTGACCTCCGACCCGGAAAACCGCGTACCCCATCTTGCCTTTCAGGCGGATGCGCTGGCTGACATTCCGGTGTTAGCCATGACTGAGGTGGTGACCGCTTATTATCTGCGCATGCAGGTGGAGGACCGGCCCGGGGTGATGGCCGATATCACCCGGATACTGGGTGATCAGGGGATTAGTATTGAGGCACTGCGGCAGCAGGAACCCGTTGGCGATGCCAGTGATGTCGCGGTGATCATGCTGACCCATCGGGTGCCGGAGCAACAGATGAATGAGGCGATTCACCACATCGAGGCCCTGTCTTCCGTGAGCGGTAAAGTAAGCCGAATCCGCATGGAAACACTGGACAAGGATTAACCGGGACCACCGCAAAACGATTCAACATTTTTCAGGAAAGCACATCATGCCATTTCGTCCACGCTATACCGGGCTGATCGACAAATACCGCGATCGTCTGCCCGTCCACGATGACATTCGCATTATCAGCCTGGGAGAGGGCAATACGCTCCTGATCCGCCTGGCCAACATCCCCCGTCTGACAGGGAAAGAGGTGGATATCTATGTCAAATACGAGGGTCTTAATCCCACCGGTTCCTTCAAGGACCGGGGGATGACCATGGCGGTGACCAAGGCGGTGGACGAGGGCAGTCGCGCCATCGTCTGTGCTTCTACCGGCAACACCTCTGCCTCGGCCGCCGCTTATGCGGCGCGCGCCGGCATCACGGCTTTCGTCCTGATCCCGGAGGGCAAGATTGCTCTGGGGAAACTGGCGCAGGCCATGATGCATGGGGCGGTGGTCATCCAGATTCGGGGTAATTTTGATGCCGGTATGCAGCTGGTGAAGGAAGTGGGGGAAGAAGCCCCGGTGACGATCGTTAATTCCATCAACCCTTACCGTCTGCAGGGGCAGAAGACCGCGGCCTTCGAGATTATCGAGGAGCTGGGCGGGGCGCCGGATTATCACTGCCTGCCGGTGGGCAATGCGGGCAATATTTCCGCCTACTGGATGGGTTATTCGGAATATCAGGCCCACGGTATCGTCAACAAGCGTCCCGTCATGGCGGGTTATCAGGCCAGTGGGTCCGCGCCCTTTCTGCGGGGTGGCCCGGTGGAACATCCCGAAACCGTGGCCACGGCCATCCGTATCGGTCATCCCCAGAGCTGGGACAAGGCCTGGGCGGCCAATCGGGAGTCCGGAGGCTGGTTCGATAAATTTGCTGATGAGGCAATCCTGCGGGCGCAGAAGCTGCTGGCGGATAAGGAAGGCGTGTTTTGCGAGCCGGCCTCAGCCATTTCACTGGCGGGGGCCCTGCGTGATATCGAAAGCGGTCGCATCCCGGAAGGCAGCCGCGTGGTCTGCACCCTCACCGGGCATGGTCTCAAGGATCCTGACACGGCGGTGCAACAGTGTCAGGCGCCGCTGCTCACCGTGGACGCCACCCTGGCACAGGTGAAAAAGGTCATTCTCGACCATATTGATTGAGTAACTAAAGCTTGAGTTGCCCCCATAGCCAGAACTTGTCGGTATCCACGGCATAGCGGTCGGCATCATAGCGGGCGTATTTCAGTCCGAGCTGGTAGTGGCGACCAAACTTTCTGCTTGCCAGCAGGTCGATTTCCGTCCCATAGTCCATGCCACCCTTGTCGGCCTGAAAGTCATGGTAGAGCCCCAGCAGATGGACCCCGCTGATTTTGCCTGCCAGAGACAGATAGATATCCTGCAGGCCATCGGTGGGTGTGTTGAGAAAGACATCGGCCCAGCCGTTGAAGCCGTGTTTGGTGGCAAATGGCGTTTCGAAGCCGCTGAAATCGTCGGCACCCAGCAGTTCATAAGCCGCCTTGCCGGTAATGCCACCGGCTGACAGGCCGGCTTCCAGCAGGCGGTAATTGCCATCGATGCCATGATTGCCATCCCGGTAACTGCCTTGCCGGGCGCTTTCTGCGGTATAGAGGATTTTTACTGAACTCAGTTGCGTGGCGCCCTTGAGGCGCAGCCCGTAAGTCTGCTGGGATTTTTCCGCGCTATCATTGAAGTCGATGAGATAGCCATAAGCACTGAGGGTGGCGAAACCCAGACCGGTGTAACGGACATTGAAGAGCTGGCTGCTGGTGTCGGTGTCATGACCGAAAACATTACGGGCATTGCGGAGGTAGGCATAGTTCAGGATGAGGTGCGGCAGCTGCTCGGTGTCGATGCGGAGCGCGTCATAGGTCTGCTCATTCTGGCGCCAGCCCACATTGCCCACGAAGCGGGCATTATCCAGGATGATGCGCTGTCGGCCCAGGGTGACATGGGTGGCAGCAATGCCATCGAAGCGCACCAAGGCCTGATTGATTTCGCTGAGTTCGGGGTCGGCGACTACGGCATAGCGGGTTTTGTCGTTGCCCCCCGGGCCGCTGTTGTAGTCTTCATTCAGGGCCGAGGTGTTTTCCATCTCGACAAAGGCGCTGAAGCGGTGAAAATCGCCGCTGCGATAGCCCAGGCGGGTGCGCAAGGTGAGTGCATCGGCATTGTCCAGTTTGTTATCCTGATC
>Ga0114931_10000882_pt1 | contig 37572 bp, 40 predicted proteins | sample 2SBtaG_FD_89579 | JGI IMG/M metagenome (GOLD analysis project Ga0114931, IMG submission 89579) | Deep subsurface microbial communities from Kolumbo volcano to uncover new lineages of life (NeLLi) - 2SBTROV14_V59a metaG | ecosystem: Environmental > Aquatic > Marine > Volcanic | place: Kolumbo... | reverse complement strand
TGCAATCATTTCGGTTGGTAAAGACAATAGATACGGACATCCTACTAAGGAAGTTTTGGATATTTTTAATAATTTTGGAGCAGAGATTTTGAGGACAGATGAGGATGGGAGGATTGTGTTTGAAAGTAATGGGGTTGAGTTGGAGGTTAGATGATTATTAAAAAACCAAAAGGCAAAATCCAAAAAAGCTGCAGAACGAGTCTCGCTTTTTTAATTTTGCCTTTTGGTTTTTTAATATAAAAACAAAAACACAAAATAGCTTCTTTCGCTTAGCACGGATATTTTCTTGCTAGAAAATTCCTCTTGCCCCGCCTGCCTTGCGTTGCAAAGCATTGCGGGCAGGTCGTCTCGTCAGCCTGCGCAAGGCAGGCTCAAGAACTATTTTCTGTTTTTTTATATGATTCCAGCTTTTTTTAAAGTGGCGTAGGCGCCGTTTTTTTGGATAGTTTTGATAGCTTTGGTGGAAAGGGTCAAAGTCAGTGTTTTGTTTAGCTCTGGTACAAAAACCTTCTTTTTCTGTAAATTAGCAAATTTCCTTGATTTTCCACAAGGATTGAATTGAGTAGCACGGGTCTTGTTTGAATAAGATCCGCCTATTTGAGATGATTTTCCTGTTATTGCACAAGTTTTCATGAATTTCTAATTATTCTAATTGCTCTAAAATCTAAAAAATGATCAATATCTAATTTATAAATCACAATGGCTATGCTATCATATACTTTATACTAAATCAAACTTAAGTTATTGAAATTTGGTTTTTAGAAATTATTTAGAATAATTAAGTTAATTAGAAATTAGGTCAATTTATAATGGATTTTTTGTTTATAATCATTATTCTCATAATGTCAGTGGTAGTGCATGAGGTTTCTCATGGTTATGCTGCTTTGGCTCTAGGAGATCCAACCGCTAAATATCAAGGACGACTCACTCTGAATCCCATCCCTCATCTTGACATGGTTGGCTCAATTTTCGTACCTTTGATTGGTTATTTTCTTGGAGGATTTATAATTGGTTGGGCTAAACCGGTACCTTTCAATCCTTATAATCTCCGAAGTGCCAAATGGGGAGAAGCTATAGTGGCTATAGCAGGACCCTTATCAAATATTGCTTTAGCGGTAATTTTTGGATTGATTATAAGATTCGCTTCTGATTTTGGATTTTTAAGTCAATCATTTTTAAGTCTTGCTAGTTTTGTGGTGCTAATTAACATTATTTTAGCTATTTTCAATCTTATTCCTATTCCTCCTCTTGATGGATCAAAGATACTTTTTACCTTTTTACCTTATAGATGGCAACATTTACGTCAATCTCTTGAAAGATATGGGCTTATTTTGGTCTTCGTTTTCATTTTTCTCCTTTGGCAAGTGATGAGTCCTGTTGTGAGTTTCTTTTTTACCTCACTCACAGGAGTTGCCCTATAATAGAACAAGTTCAGTACAGGATTAACCCTGTCACCGTATGGTGCGGGGTTGCTTTTTTTTATCATTTATACTAAACTTGTTTTCGTTGCTTAGAACTCTAAGCTCTTAGCTTCTAGCTCTAAGCTTTTTCATATGTCAACAATCAACCAACTCATAAAGAAGAAGAGAAAAAAAGTCACCAAAAAATCAAAGGCGGTGGCTTTAGCACGTGGTTTCAACACTCTTAAGAACAAGCCAGTTTTTTATAATTCTCCTTTTAAGAGAGGTGTCTGTGTCAAAGTGACTACCAAGACTCCGAGGAAACCAAACTCAGCTATCAGAAAGATTGCTAGAGTTCGTTTGACCAACGGTATGGAAGTAACCGCTTATATCCCAGGTATAGGGCATAACTTGCAGGAACACTCCGTGGTAATGCTTCGTGGTGGTAGAGTGAAGGATATCGGCGTACGATACACAGTCGTCAGGGGTAGGCTTGATGCTGGAGGAGTAGAAAATAGGAAATCGTCTCGATCTAGTTATGGTGTTAAGAAACCTAAGAAAAATACTAAATAAACAATGAGAGGCACAGTTAAAAACAGAAATATACCTAAGCCAGATATTGCTTTCAATTCTCAAAAAGTAGAGAAGTTTATAAACCATATAATGGAAGCTGGTAAGAAAAATACCGCTAGGAAAATCGTCTACAAAGCTTTTGATACTATAAAAGAAGAAGCTAAAGTAGAAAGTCCAATGGAGGTCTTTGATACTGCTTTGAAAAACACTGGTCCTACTATGGAGGTCCGTTCTCGTAGAGTTGGTGGTGCCAACTATCAAGTGCCAGTAGAGGTCAGACCGGAGAGAAGGTCTTACCTTTCTATGAAATGGATCATAAACTCCGCTAAGGCTAAAAAAGGTAAACCAATGGCATCTAGACTAGCAGAAGAAATCATCTTGGCTTCTAAAAACGAAGGAGATGCCGTCAAGAAAAGAGAAAACGTTCACAAAATGGCCGAATCCAACAAAGCCTTTGCTCACTTCGCTTGGTAGTTTTATATAAAATACTAATTTTTGATAAAAACTACTCCAAAGTAGTTTTTTGTTTCTCAAGTAATACACAATTTACTCACGGTCGTGTATTAATAGTGTAGTATAATTAAGAGTAAGTAATATAATAATGGTAAATAAAAAAACAAACAAAAAAGAGAGTCTAGAAAAAAGAGCCAAAAAAGCTAAGATACAGAAAATAATTTTAGAATCTGTAAAATTAGCTGGCTTAATTAGTGTTGCTGCTATTACCCCAAATGTTTTTCAGACGATGAAAAGAATGGGTTTTATTACACATTCTAGGCAAATTGAGTCAATCAAAAGATCTAGAGATAATTTAATTAAAAAAGGTTTGTTAGAGAATAAAAATAATCAACTCAGAATAACCTCTGGAGGAAAAAGATATTTGTTTAAGTGTTTATCTTTAGGGGACAATAAGGAATTAAATAAAAATAAAAAATGGGATGGAAAATGGCGTATTCTAATATTTGATATACCTGAAGGTAGAAGATTTGATAGAGATAATATTCGACGAGCTCTCGTTTCAATTGGTTTTATGAGACTACAAAATAGTGTTTGGATTTATCCTTATAACTGTGAAGAGTTGATCTCTCTTTTGAAAGCCGATACAGAGATGGATAAAGATGTATTGTATATGATTGTAGAAGCACTCGAAAATGATGATGAAGTTAGAAAATATTTTGGATTCAATAAGAAATAATAAGAAATAAATTAACAATACACTATAAATTCACGGTCGTGAGTATATAGTGTATTTAGAGAAATCACCTATTGGGGAGGTTCATCTAACTTGGGTTGAGAAATAACAGAGAAATTTAGTGACAAAAAATTTGCCTGGCAACAAGTAATATTAGCCAGGCATTCTTTTTTGCAATATTTTAACTAATAGTGTATATTCTAAGTGCTTGAGGCATTTTTTTTATCCATAAGTTTAAATAGTTAATTTAGAAATTAATGCAAAGAGATTATCCATTAGAAAAAGTTCGAAACTTCGGAATTATAGCCCATATTGATGCCGGCAAGACCACTGTCTCCGAGCGTATTTTGTATTACACCGGTAGTCAACACAAAATTGGTGAGGTGCACGAAGGCGAAACCACTACTGACTGGATGGACCAAGAGAGAGAGCGAGGTATTACCATTACTGCGGCTGCTGTCACTTGTTTTTGGGCACCTACATACTATTCAATTGAAGATAAAAAGAGTAATGACAAGAAATTTCGTTTTAATATTATAGATACCCCGGGACACATCGACTTTACTGCAGAGGTACAGAGATCTATGAGAGTTCTCGATGGCGCTGTTTGTGTCTTTGATGGTGTAGCTGGAGTAGAGCCTCAATCAGAGACTAACTGGAGGTATGCAGAAGAAGCAAATGTGCCTCGTCTTTGTTTTATAAACAAACTAGATAGGACTGGGGCTAACTTTGAAAAATCATTCCAGTCTATTTTAGATAGACTTTCTAAAAATGCTGTTAGGATGCAGATTCCCATAGGTGAAGAGGACAAGCATGTTGGGCAAATCGATCTATTAAAGATGAAAGCTTACAAATACGAAGGTCAGCTTGGTAGTGATGTCATCGAGATAGATATTCCCGAAGAGCTAAAAGCTGATGCAGAGAAATACAGAGGAGAATTGATAGAAAAAATCGTAGAAAATGACGAAGACATAATGAACAAATACCTCGGGGGAGAAGAGATACCGGTAGAAGATTTGACTAAAACCTTCCGAAAAGCTGTGATCGAAAACAAGGTTTTCCCAGTTTTCTGTGGTTCTGCTTTGAAAAACAAAGGAGTACAACTAGTTTTGGATGCGGTGGTTGACTTACTGCCTTCTCCTTTAGATATCCCTCCTATAAAAGGTATTGATCCAAGGACAGATGAAGAAATAGAGCGTAAACCTAGCGATGATGAACCTTTTGCCGCTCTTGCTTTCAAACTTCAGGTAGACCCATTTGTTGGGCAACTTACATTCTTTAGAGTTTATTCTGGAAGTATTGAATCTGGTTCTTATATTTACAACTCAAGCACTGGTAAAAAGGAAAGGCTCGGGCGTATCGTCCGTCTACAGGCTGACCAAAGAGAAGAAGTTAAAAAGGTATTTACTGGAGAAATTGCAGCTGCGGTAGGTCTTAAAGATGCTAAAACATCTCACACTTTCTGTGACGAAGATAACCCTATCGTCCTCGAAGAGATCACCTTCCCAGAGCCAGTTATCTCTCTGCGTATAGAACCAAAAACAAAAGCTGATCAAGAAAAGATGGGTCTAGCTCTTAAGAGACTTTCTGATGAAGACCCAACTTTCCGTATCAAATCTGATACTGAAACTGGTGAGACTGTTATCTCTGGTATGGGTGAACTACATTTGGATATCCTAGTTGACCGCATGAAAAAGGAGTTTAATGTAGAAGCTAATGTAGGTGCTCCACAAGTTTCCTATAAAGAGACCATTACGGGTACAGCTGAAGCAGAAACCAAATATATCAAACAAACTGGTGGTAAAGGTCAGTATGGTCACGTCAAACTAAATATCAAACCGTTGGAACCAGAAGTGGAAGGTAAGAAAAAACAAAAGAATGTCCATCGAGAAGAAGGATTCGAATTTATCGATTCTATCAAAGGAGGTATCATTCCTCAAGAGTTTATTCCTGCTGTTGAGAAGGGGGTAAAAGAGGCAATGGAAAGAGGTATTTTGGCAGGGTATAAATTGACTGATATCTCTTGTGAACTTACTTTCGGTTCTTATCATGATGTTGACTCTTCTGAAATCGCTTACAAGATCGCAGCTTCAAGCTTTCCAAGAAGCAGCCAAGAAAGCAAAACCCGTTATCCTAGAGCCAATTATGAAATTAGAAGTGACGGTACCAGAGCAGTTTATGGGTGATATCACCGGTAACCTTTCTTCAAAGCGTGGTTTAGTAGAGGGTATGGATGATAGAGCAGGCTTAAAGGTGATCCGCGCTAAGGTGCCTTTGTCCGAACTCTTTGGTTATGTGACCACTCTTCGTTCTATGACCGAAGGTCGTGGAAATGCTAACATTGAATTTGATCATTATGCTATCGTTCCTCAAAACGTAGCTGAATCTATCATCGTCTCTAGATCGTGATTTCCCTCCCAGAGGGTGACCCTTGAAGACCCTGCTCCAAAGGGTCACCTTCAAATTCTAAAAAGTCAAATTTGCAATTATACAATAAAATTTTGGTATAATTAAACTAGATTAGTTTTTTGGGAGGACACAATGGATGCTACAGCATTAGAAAAGTATTTGTTACGCACCGATGTCCCTCTGGAGATGAGGATCGCTGAGCTGATGCGTTTCTATAATCTCCCGGCTGGACAGTTCCTAAGTCTGGGTGACACCTTGATGGGTGTTATTAGTGAAGAAGAAAAAGATCGTTGTGCAAAGAAGATCGCTATACTCAATCGTTTGATGGAGTTGAAGGGATCATCTGATCAGGTTCAAGCTGATAGTTAGCCCTACCTTACTTCGGTGAGGTAGGGCTGATTTGTTTTTCATTTCCAGGAAATCTGGTATATTGGGTATATTAAAAATAATGCGGGGTACAAATTTTTGAATATTTTTGGGCCTAAGCAGTATGGTGATAGTTTGACAAGCTCACTACAAGTTGGACTTGAAAACATTCAAGAATGATCTCGCTAAAATAGAATATGAAATCAAAAAAATTTGAGACAGAGATCGGTGGTGAGAAGTTGACTGCCGAATTTACTGACTTAGCAGAAAATGCTGATGGTTCGGTCCTTTTAAGTTTGGGAGACACCACTGTCTTAGCCACAGTGGTGATGTCTAAAGGAGAGAAAGATATAGATTATTTCCCTCTTTCAGTTGAGTATGAAGAGAAATTTTATGCTACCGGCAAGATTTTGGGCTCACGATTTATGAGGAGAGAAGGTAGACCTAGTGATGATGCAGTTCTTTCAGGACGTATTATAGACAGGACTATTAGACCGCTTTTTAACAATGAATTGAGAAATGAAATTCAAGTGGTGGTGACTGTGCTTTCATTAGACAAACATGATCCAGATACTTTAGGGGTGATCGCTGCTTCTTTGGCACTAGGTACTTCACATATACCTTGGGATGGACCAGTTTCGGCAGTGAGAATAGGTAAAAATGGGGGAGACTTTTTGATCAATCCTTCTTATGAAATCAGAGATACAGAAAAAGAAGGAGCTAACTATGAGCTAGATGTTCTCGCTTGTGGTAGAAATGGCACTATAAATATGATTGAAGTAGGGAGTAATGAAGCGACAGAAGAAACCTTAATGCAAGCATTGGAAAAGGCCAACATTGAACTAGAAAAAATCCAAAAATTTCAAGAAAAAATAATTGCTGAAATGGGTAATAAAAAAGCTGAAGTGAAAAAGACAGAAGTACCAGAAGATTTGCAAAAAGCTTTTGATACAGAGATCATGGCTAAGATGAAAGACTTAGTAGGAGAGCCTGGTAAAGAAAGAATCTATGCTTTAGAAGAAGAATGGTTCAAATATTTAGAGGAAAATCTGCCCGAAGCTGATCAAAGAGTCGCTAAAAAGCTTTTCCATGAAGGAATAGACGACTTTATTCATGAACTTGCGATCAAAGAAAATAAACGTATTGATAACAGAGGTTTTGATGAATTAAGAAACCTGTATGCTAAAGCAGGAGGTATCTCACCAATGCTTCATGGTACTGGTATCTTTTATCGTGGTGGTACTCACATACTCTCAGCTCTGACTTTGGGTTCTCCCAATGATTCGCAGACAATAGATGGGATGGAAACTCAGTCTGAGAAAAGGTTTATGCATCATTATAATTTTCCACCTTATTCAGTTGGAGAAACAGGTAGAATAGGGGGGATGAATAGGAGAATGATAGGGCATGGAGCTTTGGCAGAAAAGGCATTATTGCCAATTATCCCTGACAAAAAAGTCTTTCCTTATACTATTCGTGTCGTTTCAGAAGCTCTAGCTTCAAACGGCTCTACTTCAATGGGCTCTGTTTGTGGCTCTACTTTAGCTTTGATGGATGCGGGAGTGCCAATCAAAAAACCAGTAGCTGGTATTGCTTCTGGACTGATGCTTAGTAAAGATGGTAAGAGCTACAGGGTTTTGACTGATATTCAAGGCCCGGAAGACGAACATGGAGATATGGACTTTAAAGTAGCGGGGACTAAAGATGGGGTGACTGCAGTCCAGATGGATGTCAAAGTCGGAGGAATCCCTCTCCCTATTCTTAAAGAAGCTTTTGAAAAAGCCAAAGAAGCTAGGATGCAAATTTTGGAAGTGATAGAAGCAGAAATAAAAGAGCCCAGAAAAGAATTATCTTCTAAAGCTCCTAGAATCATTTCTCTAAATATTCGTCCTGATCAAATTGGTATGGTCATCGGTGGTGGTGGTAAAGTTATAAACGAAATCAAAGACAACACTGGAGTAGAGATTGATATAGAAGAAGATGGTACAATTTATATTACCGGAGAAGCTGTTGGAGCAGAAAAAGCTAAGACTCTAATTGAAGCTATCGTCAAAGAATACAAGGCCGGAGAAAAACTGACAGGTAAGGTGGTTCGTATTGCTGATTTTGGAGCTTTCGTAGAGCTAGATAAAAACAATGATGGTTTAGTACATATATCAGAAATGGCTCCCTTCCGGATAGAGAAAGTCAGTGATTATTTGAAAGTGGGAATGGAGGTTCCGGTCTTAGTCAAAGATGTAGATGAACAAGGTCGTATCAAACTTTCCATCAAAGATGCTGATCCAAACTTCATCAAGAAAAGTAGATAAAATAGAAAAATGGATATAGGTGAAGGGAACAACAAAAACATAAATCCAGAGGGGAAAACGGGTGATAATCCGGGTGATAAAAAGGGTGAAAAAACAGAGAAAACACCCAGTGGGTTTGGTAGAGTAATAAAGGCTTTGCATAAAAAAGTTAAGTTGCCTTCACTGCGAACCTATCAAGGAGATATGGCTGAGTTTATAAAGGATAAAGACCAGTCAGTTACTTCTGTTGTAGTGAAAGAAAAAGAAAGGGAACAAAAGAGAGAAAAAGAACAAGAAATAGAATTAAAAAAAGAAGAAGAACAAAAAAAATCTGGGGAAATAACAAAAGTAGATAGTTCGATAATGTTCCCAAAGCCGGCGATTGAGTCAAAACCAAAAGGCCGCAGCATTCAGCTTAACCTTACTATAGTAATGATTAGCCTTCTTTTGATTCTTGGCGGTGTTGTCGCTACTTTTTATGTTATCGATGCTTTTAAAACACCTCTACCACCTGTAGTGGAACTCAAACAAAACATTATTCCCTACAATAACATGATTACCCTTGCCAATGTCACCAAATCAAACTTCGGCTCTGAACTTGCGGGACTTAAGCTAGAAAATGGTATAAGCGTCTTGCAAATATCAGGTGTCAGTGGAAGTCTGTTTAAAAAATCTAGTGATTTGTTTGATTTCCTAGACGTATCCTTGCCGGGGGCTTTGGATAGATCTCTGAAAGATGACTATGTAGTAGCTGTGATTTCTCAAAATGGAGAGGCTTATCCGTTTGTCATTTTGACTGTGGATGATTTTGGTAGAGCTTTTTCAGCCATGCTTGATTGGGAAAAGAATATGCTAGAAGATTTGTCTTTCCTCAATCCAATAGCGAATGTCGTTATTCCTGATACCACTGCTAGCTCTACTCACTCGACAGATTCGACAGATTCGACAAACTCACTGCAAGCAAATTCACTGCAAGCAGACTCGGAGCAAGCTGCTAGTACTACAGAAATGATGATACCTCTAAAGAAAGAGTCTTTTGCTTGGAAAGACATTATTATCAAAAATAAAGACACTCGAGGGTTAGTTAATAATAAAAATCAAGCCCAAATAGCCTATACTTTCCTTGATAAAAACACCATTTTGATTGTTGGAGACCTTTCGGTTATTGGAGATATATCCTCCATTTATGCTTCTAGGTCAATTGTCAGGTAGATAAATTGTGATAGAATAATGCTATGAGAAGTGATATAGACATAGAGTATTTTAAGACCAAATTAGAGGAAGAACTCGAATTAGTTGAGAATGAGTTGAATTCTGTTGGTCGAAAAAACCCAACTAACAAAAAAGATTGGGAGGCTGAGCCTGCCGATATGAATATAGAGAGCGCTGACTCAAACGAGGTAGCTGATAACATGGAAGAGTTTGAAGGTAATACCGCAGTATTGAAAGAGTTAGAGATCAGATACAACAATATCAAAGATGCTTTAGATAAAATCGAAAAAGGTGAGTACGGCCTTTGTGAAGTCTGTGGTGAGGAAATAGAAGAAGAGCGTCTCATTGCTAATCCCGCTGCTCGCACTTGTAAGAAACATATGGAATAAACAAAAGCAGTATGTCTTATGCTAAAGTTCACAGCGCACAAGCCTCACTTTTAAAACCTTATATTGTTGACGTAGAGGCAGACCTTTCGCGGGGTCTGAATTCTTTTTCTATTGTTGGTCTTGGGGACAAAGCAGTAGATGAAGCTAAAGACAGGATCAGTGCAGCGGTCAAAAATAGTGGTTTTGAGTCTCCAAAATCTAAAAACCAAAAACTTATCATCTCTCTAGCTCCAGCTGAAGTTAAGAAAGAAGGTTCTGGGCTTGATGTGGCTATTGCCATTTCGTATCTGCTTGCTACCGGTGATATTCTTTTCGATAGTAAAGATAAGATATTTTTAGGAGAGCTTTCGCTTGACGGGAGGCTTCGACCGATTAAAGGGACTTTAGCCTTTGTTAGGAAAGCCAAAGAAAAAGGTTTTAGAGAAATATATCTACCAAAAGAAAATGCTTTAGAAGCTTCGTTGGTAGATGGAGTCATTATTTATGGAGCAGAAACTTTGATGGAGATCATAAATCATATCTCTCATGATACTGATATAAAACAAAAGATAAAACCAACTAAGAAAAAAGAAATCAAAAATTTGCACACTATATCTTATGATATTTCTGATATTAAAGGTCAGGAGGCAGCTAAAAGAGCGTTAGAGATAGCGGCTGCTGGTGGACATAATATTGCTTTTTATGGACCACCAGGGACCGGTAAAACTATGCTCGCCAAAGCTTTAGCTGGTATTTTACCCCCTCTTTCTTTTGACGAGATTTTAGAAGTAACAGAGATACATTCTATGTCGGGTCGTCTAGATGGTACTTTAGTCTCTGAAAGACCATTTCGTTCTCCTCACCATACTGCTTCACATGTAGCTATCATCGGAGGTGGGAGCAATATCAAACCGGGAGAAGTGACCCTAGCTCATAAAGGGGTCCTCTTTTTAGATGAGTTTCCTGAATTTGAAAACAAAGCTATTGAATCTTTGCGGGAACCACTGGAAGAAAAAGTGGTTTCAATTTCTCGTGCTAAGGGTACTGTTAAGTTTCCGGCTCATTTTATTTTAATAGCGGCGATGAACCCGTGTCCTTGTGGTAACTTTGGCATCAAGGGCAAGCCTTGCATTTGTAGTCCGATACAAATCGAAAGATACAAAAGAAAAATTTCGGGCCCTATTATAGACAGGATTGATATTTGGACCGAAGTCTCTAAAGTTGATCATGAAAAATTAACTCAAAAGGCAGGGAAGAGCGAGAGTGAACCTGCTCGAGAGAGGGTTATCAAAGCTAGAGGTGTCCAAGCCAAAAGATTTAGAGATGCCAATAGGAAGATAGCCACTAATTCAGAGATGAATGCTAGAGACATCACTTTAATTATGAATATTTCGGATGAAGTAAAAGAGATTTTAAACAAATCAGCTAAGACATTAGACTTGTCAGCCAGAAGTTATCATAAAATCATTAAACTAGCTCGCACCATCGCCGACCTCGACTCTTCTTTTGATATAAAACCTGCCCATATTTTGGAAGCCATCTCCTACCGCCCAAAACAGAGGCAGTATTGACCCCACCCACCCTACGGGCACCCTCCCCTTGTTCAGGGGAGGGAAGACAAGAGATTTGCATTATTTGGAGGGGTCTGGTAGGATGTTTTTCAGATAGATTGATCCTCCGGTAGTTCAGTCTGGTAGAACATCGCAAGTCATCAAGATCAATCTTTTTTAAGATTGCTTGGAAATACGGCGGGGGCCTGGGTTCGAATCCCAGCCGGAGAGCCAACTCTTTTTAGAGTTGGCACAACACAGCTCGTCGTAAGACGAGCTTTTCGTTTGTAAAATTTTGTATAAAAAAAGAAAACCGTAGTCACCAAAGATGTTCCTTATGCCCCCAGGCCCAGCGCTCCGGGGGCATCTTGTTTATGAAATTGTAAAGCCATCTCCTATCGTCCGAAGCAGAGGCAGTATTAGTTATACAAAAAAAAGGAACTCTGTGGTGAGAGCTCCTTGATTTCAAGCTATCAGTTCCTTTCTTATTTCTCAAACAAGGCCAACACTTTGGCAACTAGCTTCTCTTGGTTGTATCCTACTGGTGTGTAGAATAAAGGGACATCGGGGTGTATATTTTGGGTTTTGTTAAATCTCCGGAGAGAGATGGTAACCCCAAACGATCTTTGGTAAAGTCGACCCTCTATTTTACGGTAGACAGTGATGTCTTTGCCGTCTAGATCAGCGTAACTACATCGCTTATGGTGGACAACCTTATCAAAGAGAGGCTGATCATCACCATTTTTAGCTTCAGTGAGAAATTCAGCTATCTCTGCCTCGACTCTCAACCCTATTTCGGCATACCTTCGAGACTTGCGGACATTAATATCCTTCCACTTCTGTCTCGCCAAGTTTATCACCTCCTTTCTGTTTAAGAAGTTACAATATTTTTTTATTTAAGTCAATCTTTTATTTCTAGATTATTTTTATATCTTTCTATAAGTATTTCTTTCTTTTCTCGTCGCCACTTCTTAATTTGAATTTCTCTTTTTCTTGCCTGTTGTAGATTTTTATATTTTTCAAGAAAAACTATTTTGAAATTGGGGGTATACTTGGTGAATTTTGCTCCTCTTAAAGAATTATGAGTAGCTAATCTTTTTTTAGGATTTTCGGTTACACCGGTATAAAGTTTATTAGATGAATTTTTGATCATGTAAATGAAATACATACTATATATAGTAGTCCATTCGACTCGTCGTTGCACTCCTCGCTCAGGACACTCGACTCACTTTGTATACTAAAACTCCTTCCATTTTGATTGGAAGGTGGTTTACCACGAGCGAACATGAGCATAGCGAATGTGAGTCGAGTGGAGATGGCGAGAATCGAACTCGCGTGTAATAAGGGATTTGAAAAATTTCTTCAAGAGATAGTTTGTTTCGGAAAGTTTGAAAAATAAAAGTTAGAAACAAACAAGACCTTTTATTTTCGAGCTTCTACATTTCGGAAAATATCGAAGCAAATATTTTCCAGAGTCCTAAATTTATTACACCAAATTTCTCTTATAAGACATCAGAGAGTTTGACGTCGCTTAGGCGAACTTAAAATTAAGTCCTAACGTAAGCGAAAGCGAAGTCATTGACTCCAAAAAATGGAGAAACAACAGACTTAGCTTTTGCGACAACTTTGTTTGCAGTTATCTTTCGTAGCAGATTTAAGAGTTACTACAGCTCTCTCTTGCATTTTGCAAATGAATCTTATTGTCTGACCGATCATCCCCGCGGAAAAGCTAAATACGAATTTTTATTATGAAATTTCTCATTCAGCATATTCTTTTGAAAAGTACTTTTAACCTTTTAGTGGTTAGATTTTGTAAGGGGGTTCAAGACTTCCCAAAAGAATATGCTTCAACGAAATTTTTAAATATTTAGCTACTTCGCGCAAATGACCGGTAACAAATTATGTATTTTTCAAAGACCTTCTAATTTCTCTGTCGGTATCTCTTTTCTTTATTGTCTCACGTTTATCGTGTTGTTTTTTCCCACGGACAACCGCGATTTCTAATTTAATCTTACTGCCCTTATTATACACCGAGAGAGGCACTATTGTCAACCCTTTTTGACCCTCTTTTTTGCCTAGGTCTGTTATCTGCTTCTTGGTTAAAAGTAAGCGGCGATTTCGTATTGGATCATAGTCTGGAGGGGTGTTGTTGACTTGATAAGGGGGAATGTTCATCCCCATAACAAAGGCTTCATTTCCCCTGATTGTAATATGGGCTCCTTCTAGAGAACCTTGGCCTTTCTTTAAAGACTTAACCTCAAAACCAAGCAACTCAATACCTGCTTCGATTTTTTCGAGGATTTCGTAATTAAAATATGCTTTCTTGTTCTTTATAAGACTCATAATTTGAATTATGGGTATTTATGGTGAGCTCTGTTGAACCCATGTCTTTATAATACTACTAATTTTTGAAACTAGAAAATAGCTTCTTTTAGTTTCAAAAGCAAGTTTTTTGTGTTAAAATCGTCTTGTTGCCGAATTAAAACAAAATTCAAAAGTCTGGCCCGTGTAACAGGGAGATCCGAGGACTTTTGAAATTTTGATTTTAATGAGGCAACCAAATAAATATGTCAAAAAGTAAAAAACCTAAAAAAAGTGGTCCTAAGAAAGACTTTCTTAAAAAAATCCCGAAAGGAGGACCAAAAAATTCCTTTTTTAGTAATTTTGTAGTTAGTGTTTTAATTTTATTTTTTGTGATTTCTGCTTATTCTTTGATCAGTAGAGGCAAGACTAAAGAAGAAATTAGCATTTCCGAATTAGCCGGGGCAGTAAAAGCGGGTCAAGTGAAGGAAATCACAGTTAAAAGTGGAGATATAGAGGCTGTATTTCAAAACGATATAATCAAAACCTCTAAAAAGTAAGATAGTTCAAATATAACCGATACTTTGGTTGCTTATGGGGTAACTTCAGAAGAGCTAGCTGATATAAAAATAAGTGTTACTAAAAATAGTGGCTTTTTATATTGGCTTTTAAATCTTTCTCCAATTTTGTTTCCAATTTTGTTTATAGCGGTCTTTATTTGGATTATGACTAGACAGATCAAAGGTTCTGGTGGTATGCAACCGTTTTCTTTTGGACAATCAAAAGCTAGACTGACCACTCCCGATGATCAAAAGCAGAGAGTAACTTTCAAAGATGTAGCTGGGTGTAAAGAAGCCAAAGAAGAACTTGGAGAAATAGTAGACTTTCTTAAAAATCCTAAAAAGTTTTTAGAAATTGGTGCTAGGATCCCTAAAGGCATCCTTCTTATGGGGGCACCAGGTACTGGTAAAACTCTTTTGGCTAGAGCAGTAGCTGGAGAAGCCAAGGTGGCTTTCTTTTCGATATCTGGATCCGAGTTTGTAGAAATGTTTGTTGGTGTGGGTGCCAGCCGAGTGAGAGATCTTTTCCAAATAGCTAAAAAAATGGCCCCAGCTATCATATTTATGGATGAGATTGACGCCGTCGGTAGAGTGCGTGGTGGTGGTATGGGCGGTGGCAATGATGAAAGAGAGCAAACTTTAAACCAAATACTAGTGGAAATGGATGGTTTCGAGCCAAATGAGAAGGTGGTAGTAATGGCGGCGACCAACAGACCAGATGTTTTGGATCCGGCCCTTCTTCGTCCGGGTCGTTTCGATCGCCGAGTGACTATTGATCTACCAGACCGCTCGGATAGGGAAGCGATACTTGAGATACATTCAAAATCAAAACCTTTTGGTGAAGACGTTGACTTAAAAGTTATTGCCGAACGTACTCCGGGATTTTCTGGAGCTGATTTATATTCACTGATGAACGAAGGCGCTATCTTGGCGGCCAGGGAAGACAGGACTAAGGTCTCTCAATTTGATTTAGTGCGTTCAATTGAAAAGGTGATGCTCGGTCCCGAACGCAAAAGTCACATTCTTTCAAAAAAAGAAAAAGAAATTACCGCTTATCACGAAGCGGGGCATGCTTTGGTGGCTAGTGCCTTACCAAACGCTGACCCAATACACAAGATATCTATCATTAGTCGTGGGCGAGCGGCTGGTTATACCTTGAAACTTCCAATTGAAGACAAAAAACTTCAATCTAAAAAAGAATTTCTTGATGATATCGCTATGTCACTTGGCGGTTACGTGACTGAAAAGATAGTTTTTGGAGATTTGACCACTGGACCGTCAAATGACTTGCAGGTCTCTACTGCTTTAGCGAGAGATATGGTGACTAAGTATGGAATGTCAGAAAACTTAGGACCAGTCGCTCTTGAGGGGGCAGAAGGCAAGACTATTTTTGGTAGGGGAGCAAACGAAAAAGAATATTCAGAAGAAATTGGAGCTTCCATAGACAAAGAAGTCTCTAAAATAATGAAAGAAGCCTATCAAAAAGCGGAACAAATAATCACAGAACATAGGCTACTTCTTGATATCATAGCCAAAAGACTAATAGAGACAGAAACAATTGAGCGTGATGAATTTGAGTCAATACTTGTTGCCAACGGTATTACTCCTAAAAAGAAAAAAGAAATAGTTTAATTATTTGAGGTATTCTATTAAATCCCATCTAGAATTTATTCGAACATAACCACTATTTCCAGGATCATATCCTGATAATAAGGAGGCACCATGACCTTTGCTTCCATTTATGGTACAAGTGGCTGTGATATAATAGTTTCTCCCCGAACTATCCGTAAAAGGAAAACCTACTTTTGAAGCACTACAACTTGCGTTATATCCTAAGGAAATAGCCTGACTTTGAGTAAGAGCAGCACAAGCTTGAGCTGCAGAAAGATCTAGGTAAATGTCTCCGGTACATTTCTTTAAGCCAGAAGTATCAATGGTGTTTGCATTGTTTTGGGATGAGTTTGGAAGGTTTGTCGTATTTGTAAGACCTTTTTGAAGGTCAGAGCTTTTTTGTGTTGCATTTACGTTTTGTTGGACGATGCTAGATGTATTTCCTACGGAGAATCCAAACTTGGCTCTTGCATTAATAAGTAGGTTGTCTATGAGCTTAGCTATAGATCTGACATAAGCAGTGGTAACACTGTTTACTTGGCTTCCCCCGGAAGTATTGCCTACTGTTGAGCCGGTAGAGCCCGTGCTGCCACTTCCTCCTAAACTAGAATAGCACTCTCTTCCTACACAACCTCCTCCTGTTCGGCTTAGGCTACTATTTGTGGAGCCTGAACTACCACCACTTATACCATAATATTTTTTTAGATCTAGCATTGGATCTACTGGTATAGGCATGTTACCAGATTCAAATATTGCTGGGTTACTTTCTAGATTGAATTTGTAGTTGCTTACACTATCTCTGTACGTATTTTGTAGTCTTTCTAGTTTTTTTGCAGCCATACCAGCATTAATATATTGACTACCGACTTTGATAGTGGCGCCGGTAGGGATAGTGTAAGGACCTCCAGTGTAAGAACTTTGGGGGATGACCTCTCCTCCAAACCAACTTGCTATCTTGCTAGCAGTAGATGGTGTGGCGAAAAAGAGAGAGTTGTAGATAGGGTTGGTATTGTCGTAAGAATTATAACCTTGGACGTCTTGCTCCCATTGGGGAGTGAGACTTAATCCTGGTACTGCTAGTAGCTCACCTACTGTAGGGTAGCCATAACTTCTAGCAATAGCATCTATATCTGTTGCTCCATTTACGTTCACTCCTACCAAAAGCATTACGAGAGCGATGGTTAGAGTGGTTGCGACTTTAAATTTGTTCATATTGATTTAAATTTAATACTAATACTCTTCAAATTATACATTTTAGAAAGAATAAAGACCAATCCAGCTTTGTTTATAAGTTTTAAAGCCTTCTTTTTTGTGTTATATTTTGGGAGTCTGCTATATAGGCTACAACTAATATGCGCACATAGCTCAGTTGGTAGAGCATTCCGCTTATACCGGAACGGTCCTAGGTTCAAGTCCTAGTGTGCGCACAAAAATTCAGTCCCGACGTCACCGTCGCTAATGACTAATCTGGGCCGACAGACCTACCTTTGTTTATATTATCAGTAGCGAGATTTAGTAGCGCGTGTACGAAATAACGTGCTTTTAAGGGACTTATTGTTTATACTTTACTCTAATGGATGGATTATCATCAGCAGAAGTTGCCAAACTGCAGGCGCAATACGGAAAAAACGAGATACGGGAACATTCCGATCCGTGGTTTTTGCGCATTGCCAAAAAATTCATCGGCCCCATACCGCTCATGATAGAGGCGGCGTTGGTGCTGTCCGTTATCATAAGACGATGGGAGGATTTTTCTGTCATCGCCGTATTGCTTGCGGTTAATGTGACTGTGGATATTCTACAGGAAGAGAAGGCCCGAAACGCGCTTTTGGCACTGAAGCAAAAACTTACTCCGACCGCACGCGTAGTGCGCGACGGTACGCTCACGAATATAGACGCGCGGGAACTTGTGCCGGGCGACGTTATCAAGCTCACTATCGGCGAGAGCGTGCCCGCCGATGCATCGCTTCTCTCCGGCACGCTCCAGGTGAATCAGTCGGCAGTTACCGGCGAATCACTGCCGGTTGCGAAGAAAATAGGTGACGAGCTGTTTGTAAGTTCGGTTGTGGATGTCGGCTCGGCGTACGCCAAGGTTACTGCAACTGGTCGCAACTCTTCACTCGGTAAAAACGCGGCACTCGTCGCTCGCGCGGCACGGGAGAAAGAAAGCCACTTCCAAAAAGCAATATTTGGCATTGGAAGGTTTCTCATAGCGCTCTCGTCTGTGCTCATTATCATTGTGCTTTCGGTGCTGATTGTGCGCGGTGGCACGTTTTTGGAGTCCATACAGTTTTCACTCGTCTTGGCCATTGCCTCAATACCGGTTGCGCTGCCGGCTGTGCTTTCCGTGACTATGGCGATCGGTGCTTCGGAACTTGCGAAGCGTCATACTATCGTCTCACATTTTCAGTCGGTTGAAGAATTGGCAGGCATTGACGAACTCTGTATTGATAAAACCGGAACACTTACCAAAAATGAGATTGCCGTTACTATGCCGATTAGTTATGGCGATACCGATGAGATGACGCTCATGACCTATGCACTGCTTGCCACCGACGACGCGCGTCCTTCCGCCATCGAGCAGGCAATTTACACCTATGCAAAGGAGCACGACACGCTTTCCGCCCGGGCGCGCTATAAAGTGGACACATTCACGCCGTTTGACCCGGTGCGGAAATTGTCGGATGCAATCGTACGACCTGAAACTGGCGAGTCCTTTACCGTACTCATGGGAGCGCCACAGGCAATAGCTGCACTCGCAAAAGTGCATGAACATTCAGACGCGTTCAACGCAGATGTGGCACGGCTGGCTAAGGATGGTATTCGTGTGATCGCAGTGGCCCGCAAAGATGAGAAGCGAGTGGTGCTGGTAGGATTGATCCCCCTTGCAGACCCCTTGCGTGATGACGCGAAAGCGACGGTGGAATACATACAGGCATCCGGCGTGCACATACGCATACTCACAGGAGACAATGCGGCCATTGCCGCTCACACCGCGTTCACATTAGGGTTGGATGGCAAGACTATACGAGCCGACGAGGTGTGCAATTTAAGAAAGCCAGGCACATCAGTGGAGGTTGAGAAGGACTCGGTTTTCGCCGAGGTCATACCGGAGGATAAATATCGCATTGTGGAAGCGCTTCAGCAACATAGCCATATCGTGGCGATGACGGGCGATGGTGTCAACGACGCGCCGGCACTCAAAAAAGCCGATGTCGGTATTGCGGTGGCGGACGCAACGCCCGCGGCGCGCGGAGCCGCTGATATTATTCTCCTTAATAACGGTCTCTCTGTTATCCGCGATGCCATAGCTTTGGCGCGCATGACATTTGCACGCATGCAGTCATATGCACTCTTTCGCATCTCCGAGACCGTACGCGTTGTCATATTTATCACACTCGCCATCCTCGCCTTTAATTATGTTCCGATATCTGCAATCATGATCGTGCTATTGGCGCTTCTTAACGACATACCGGTGATGGCTATTGCCTACGACAATGCTCCTGTGCATAATATGCCTGTTCGCTGGCACCTTACTGAGACAACCTTTATCGCGGGAATTCTTGGCACCGCTGGAGTTATCTCTTCATTCTTATTTTTGTACTGGCTCCATATACACAATTTCGCGCTTGTCATAATCCAGACGCTTGTTTTCCTCAAGCTTGATGTCTCGGGACATTCAACACTTTATCTTACCCGTACCGGCCGCAAGCATTTCTGGGCACGTCCGTTTCCTTCAATGCGATTCTTTATTCCAGCGTTTGGCTCGCGCATCGTGGGCACCCTTATCTCGGCTTTTGGTATTTTCATACATGCCATCAGCTGGGAAGCGGTCGCCTACGTATGGCTGTACGCGTTCGTGTGGTTTTTCATAAATGACCAGATAAAAGTATTGGGGTATCGTGTGTTTGACAGACTCAAATTCAGAAAAAAGAGCGCGAAGAAAGAGAAATTACAGCACGCATAAGCATCTCGCTACTCCATATGAACCACGTTCTTTTCGGTCATATATTTGGCCAGGAGAGGGTACTTTTTAAGTTCGAAGTCTTTTTCAATAAGAGTTTGGGCTTCTGTTCGAGCAGCTTCTACCATTTTTATATTCTTCAGAGCTTCCATAGCAAGGTCAGAGACACCCCATTGCTTAGCTCCAGCTAAATCTCCAGCACCCCTTTGTTTTAAGTCTTCCTCCGCTAGTTCAAAACCATTTTTAGCATTAACAAAAGATTTAAGTCTAGTAATGGTCTTTTGGCTTTTGGAGTCTGCAAAAACAAAACAATGTGGTTTGAAAGAGCTTCGCAAAACTCTTCCTCGTAGTTGATGGAGTTGAGAGAGACCAAATCTCTCTGCATTTTCAATAATAATCATGGTTGCATTTGGAATATTGATACCAACCTCGATAACTAATGTCGCTACCAAGATATCAATCTTTTTATCTTTGAATTCATTCATTATTTTTTCTTTTTCGGCAGGTTTCATCTTGCCAGTGATGGAACCAACATTAAATTCAGGAAAAATTTTGCTTTGCAGTCTTTCAGTTTCTGATTTTACTGATTTGGCGTTCAAAGTATTTTCTTTATCTGGGTCCGGATCATTCACTCGTGCACAAATGACGAAAACTTGCCTGCCTGTTTTCAATTCATTCCGCACTTGCTCGTAAATTTCTTCTCTTTGATGAGAGAGGATTATTTTGGTCTCTGGAATTTGCCGACCGGGAGGTAATTCATCCAAAAGAGACAAATCTAAGTCTCCAAAAATAGTGAGAGCCAAGGTTCGGGGAATAGGGGTAGCTGTCATGGACAAAAAATGTGGAGCTATATCGTGCTTACGACGTAACTTCATCCTCTGTTTTACTCCGAAGCGGTGTTGTTCGTCTATAATAATGAAGGCCAAGTTTTTGAATTTGACTGTCTTTTGGATAAGGGCATGAGTTCCAATAAGTATTGGTATTTCACCATTTTCTACCCATTTGAGGAGCTGAGGTTTAGAGATCTTGGTCCAAGCCAAGGTCGGACCTTTAGGACCGGAGCAGTTTAAGGTCCGACCTTGACTGGTTTTTGAGGGAAATTTTTTGGCACCACTACCTGTTATAAGTCCTATTGGCACTTTATATTTAGAAAAATATTCTATAAAAGATTCGAAGTGTTGTTCAGCTAAAATTTCTGTCGGTGCCATATAAGCGACCTGCAAGTTACCAAAATCTTGATTTGGAGGGTTGGTAGATACTGCGGCAAAACTAGCAGCGGTGGCTACGGCAGTTTTACCAGAGCCAACATCTCCTTCGAGTAGGCGTGACATTGGATGACCAACTTTAAAGTCGTCTAAGATTGCTTGAATAGATTTGTTTTGAGTACTGGTTAACGGAAAGGGAAAAGTTTTTACAAAATCTTTAACTTCGGCATCTTTTTTTATAGTGAAAGATTTTTCTTTTTGAGCAATGAACTTTTCTTTTTGTCTGTCTAGCTGAATAAAGAAAATTTCTTCAAAGGCAAATCTTTTTCTAGCAATTTCGGCGTTTTCTTTTTTGCGAGGAGCGTGGATCCAGACTAGAGCTGTTTTTAAAGTAGGCAGATTATATTTTTTTAAGATTTTTTCTGGGATTGGGTCTTCTAGGGTATCAAGGAAACCTTTTCCGCCAGAGGCGGATCCGCCTCTGGCGGAAAATATCTTTTGGATAGAGTGATATATCCAATTAGAAGAGATACCTCTACTTTCGGGATAGATAGGGGAGAGATTGGGATTGTCCCCTTCGGATCCACTAAAGAGTGAGCCACTAGTACCTTCGGGTATTTTGGTCACCTTTTCTATCTTAGGGTTAGAGAAGCTAAGCCCGTCTTTCCTCTCTGTCACTTTTCCCTCTATCCTGACCAAGTTCCCTTCAAAAAACATCTTGGCAATATAGGGCTGACTAAACCAAATGATTTTGACCTTACCGGTAGAGTCTTCCACTTCTGCTGTGGAGATAGCCACTTTTGATTTGAAGGTTTTAGCTGTTTTTAGTTTTGATATTTTGCCAAAAACCACAGCGTTTTCACTGTCATTTAGAAATTCTATGGCTTTAACCAGACCTGCTTCTCCGTATCTTGAAGGGAAGTGTCTTAAAATGTCGGAGACAGTAAAAAGGCGCATCTTTGAAAGTGCCTTTTTTTGAAAAGGTGAGAGCCTCTGAATTTTTTCGATGAGAGTCTCTGTTGTGATGTTCTCTAAGGGCATGGCGCAAATTCACAGTTAGGACCGATGCGTCCAACGTATGAACCATCAGGACAGAGTTTGGCTTCTAAAGTACAAGCTACTGGGTCTCCATGATTTTCTTCACCTTCTAATAGAGTACCGTCTTCAAATATGGCGTTTGGTGGTATGGTACAACTTTCAAATTCACAGTTTGGACCACTGCGACCGACATAAGTACCATCAGGACAGAGCATGACCTCTTGAGTACAGGCCACAGAAGGCTTTTCGGCCGGATTAGTGAATTTGACTGGATCCGGATTGTATATATAGAGCAGGCCTCCAAATATAAAGACCACAATGATAAATATGAGGACTAAAACACTGTTATTCATACCCAAAGCTTATCTCTGAACGGTCTAAAAATCAATTAAATATATTATTTTAAAGAGCACCCATCACTATGTCGTTCTCTCTGTCATCCCTTGGGCATTGCTCCTAGTGCCGTTTAAGTTGGTGATGGGAAAGATTTCTTTGAGAGGATTATGGTAATTCAACTTTGAAAAAAGACCAATTTCGTGCGAGAATACTTGAATTGGAAGGTTGCCGGAGTGGTTAACGGAACGGTTTGCTAAACCGTGGCCCTGTTATGGGGCCCATGGGTTCGAATCCCATACCTTCCGCCACAGAAGTTAACTTAATTTATAAGGGTAATTTTTAATAGAAGTAAGAGACGTTAGAACCTTTGATTGATAATGGAAAGATTTTTATATATACTTTTGTTATGAACACTTTGCAAATAATTATTGAAAAGTTAAAGACCTTTTCTCTGCCTGATTCACAAATGGCTCTATGGACAGATGTTCTGAATAACTTATCAGAGAAATCATTAAAGGATATTTTAAATTTCATTGATTCTGATAGCCACGCAGTTTCTATTTTGACTGATAATCTTATCGCCAAAGAAGAAGCTATAAAAAGCGGTGATATAAAGCAGTTAGAACAGGTGTTGCAAAATGATACTGTCATTGTTAATTCAATATAAAAACTATGTCGTTTGAGAGCCCAACATCTTCAAAAGAAACCAAAGAAAAAGAACCTAAAAAAGGGGTAATTTTGAAATCACTGATTGCAGTAACAGACGGTGTCTTGAATAGAAATGCTAAACCAAACAAGGGAAATGATTTTATTATTTCTGCTGCAGATAAGGCAAGAGAAACATATAAATCGTTAGAAAATTTAGAAAAAGAAATTGACCCTACAGGAAATTTAAGCGGAGAAATTGAAGAAAGAATCGTATCTGGTTTTAATAAACTTACTGGATGGTTGAATAAGAAACAAACACCAGAACAGAAAGAAGACAGCAAGGAATCATAAACAAAGACCCGCCTCAAGACGAGTCTAGTCAAAAGGCGGGGTTGTTATTTTTTCTTGTTCTTGCGAAATTCGCGATATGTTTCCACAATGTACTTGAGGATACTGATTCCATCGCAGAAACTTTTCTTCAGTTTCTCTTTATCTTCAGGAGAAGCTGTCTGGTAAACTTCAGTGGCTACTGAAGAGCCACTTATTGCCCAATAGAGCAACCAGATTACTCCTCCCACAAGGACGAGCAGTATGGCGATTCTCAGCAAAAGGTAAGCCCCAAATATGGCCAGCAGGTCTGACGATACACTTGGGAAAACGCTAAGTATCGCATATACAAGCAATGCGATTACTGATAAGAACAGAATGACCACAAAGGTCAACAAACCATAAAGAACTTTCATTTTTATTTCCTCCTACCTTTAATACTATCATATAATGGATAATATGTCAAACAAAAAAATATTCAATTAAAGCAAAAATTAATTGATTTTAGCTGTTGTCAAAGATAAACTTGGAATATAATAGTGAGTGGAAGTTATTAGGTAATAGATTCTAACCAAATAAAATTATACCACACATCAAAATAAGAGGGTCACCCTCTTATTTTAATCCCTAGTGATTTCACTAGGGATTGGTATAATTAAAATGCTCCCGTTAGAGGTTGTGGAAAACAAAAGCGGGGTATTTATAAGAAAATTTAATTGAGTAGTGAATCGTAATATTGAATAATATGATTTCCTACTTCTAACGGGATGCGGAAAAGAAACAAAACTAATATAAGAAACTTGCAAAAATCGGGTGGGTCGTATTATGTGACTTTACCGATTGAAGTAATCAGAAGGTATAAATGGAAAGAAAGACAAAAAGTGGTAGTGAACGCAGTGAGAGGAAAGAAGATTGAGATAAAGGATTGGAAGAAATAAAACAAGAACAACTCTCCGTCTAAATGCGACGAAGAGTTGCTATGCCCTTCTGACCACACCGTTTATTTGTTTGAGTAGGCGGATCTTTAAAGCATTAGGAAGTAGTAAAATTAACTCAAATTTGATCGGGAGCCCGTCCATCTCTGTTTTTACAAAGCGAGAGGGTATCTGTTTTGCTCTTGGCGGTAGCCATTGCGGGATGTCCTCGACAAGACCTAAGTCTTCTAAAGAGGAGCGAGCTGTTTTAGCGATTCCACGTAGTTCTGTGCGAGTGATTGGGATGATTTCTCGCGGGTTAAATGCATCACGTGTGTATTGGGAAGACCCATTTTTACGTCGCCATGCATTCAAGAGATAAATATCAATGGCGAATACAACATTTGTTTGTCTAGACAAAAACTCATCCACTTTATCGGGGGTTTTGCCGTTCTTTTTCAGAAGCCTAGTAGTTACGCCATCTATTTTATTGGAATTACGATAGCTGAAGATCCAGATGAATCCTGAATCAAACGGGAAACCAATTTCTCCCAATTGGGTCTCAAGTTGGTCAACAAAGAGCTTCATCTGATCCATATTAGATGAGCCTTTTATTTCTACATATGAGAACAAAGTATCAGAATGTAGGTCAAAACTACTTAACCCTTTTCCTTTCATCCATTCGTCATACGAGAGTGTTTTTGCATTGAGTAGGTGTCTAGCTAGACGCTCATACCAATAAGCTAGATACAGTTGTCTGCTTTCGTCGCTGTAGGTAGATGGTCTTGATATATCTGTTGCCACGGCTGTTTTTACCTCCTTCCTTTCAAAAAGCTAGTTCTAGTTCTTAAGATACTACAGAGTGTCTAGATTGTCATTTATTTGACTAATTTGGGCTAATTTGTTAGCTTTAAAGGAGCCCGAGAGGGCAGTTTATTTTGACAAATGAGGAGTATGTGGAAGTTTGCTTACACAATATCCGAATGCAGTCAAAATAAGATTTATCTTTATTGATTTATTAGAAGAAAATATATATGGCAAAAGCTTCAGTTATCGCAAGAGCAAAAAAGAAACCGAAATTCAGAACCCGGGCTGTTAATCGTTGCTTCAAATGTGGCAGAGCTAAAGGCTATATGGGAGATTTTGACCTTTGTAGGATCTGTTTCAGAGAGCTTGCAAATGAAGGAAAAATTCCAGGAGTCAAAAAGTCTTCCTGGTAAATACGAAATAACGAATTTATTAACAAATGGATACGAATTTGAATTATTAAATAATACTGGATAGGAAACATATATTAAGTTGTATAATTTCCTATCTCTAACGGGATGAATGATCCAATAGGAGACTTTATAATAAGAATAAAAAATGCAGGAAGCGTAAAAAAGGCTAGTTTTACGGTGCCTTCTTCAAAAATGAAATTGGCTATAGCCGAACTCCTTTCAGCTAAGGGCTATCTTGGTGCTGTTACTAAAAAGACTAAAGGCAGTAGCAAATATTTGAATATAGAACTACTTTATACAGAAGAAGGGAAGCCGAAGGTCACCGGAGTCAAAAGAATATCCAAACCCTCAAGGCGTTTGTACGAGGGGGCTAAAAAAATCAAAAGGTTTCGTAAGGGATTTGGTTTGTCAGTTTTTTCTACTCCAAAAGGTATTATGGCTGATATGGACGCTAAAAAGAGCAATATAGGAGGAGAATTTTTATTTAATATTTGGTAACACGAATGTTACGAATAAGATCGAATAACACGAATAAAAATAAAAAATTAAGATGTCAAGAATAGGTAAAAAAGGAATAGCCATACCAGATAAAACAGAAGTCACCATGACTGCTGGACTCTTTAAAGCTAAAGGACCTAAAGGCACTTTGGAAAGGAATTTCCGTCCTGAGATATCTATCACTGTGGGAGACAAAGAGGTGACTCTAGCTATCGCTAAAGAAACCAACTTGACCAAAGCTCTATGGGGCACCTATGCTTCTCATGTAAAAAACATAATCCAAGGAGTAACCGAAGGGTTTGAGAAAAAGCTCATCTTAGAGGGTGTCGGATTCAAATCTAAAGTCAATGGCAACAAATTGGAATTGGCATTAGGATTTTCACACCCTGTAAATGTAGATATTCCAGAAGGGCTTGAAGTCAAGGCGGAGAAAAACAACATCACTGTCTCTGGAGTAGACAAAGGGTTGGTAGGAAGCTTCACCGCAAAAGTCAGAGACCTCAAAAAGCCAGAACCTTACAAAGGTAAAGGTTTCCGTTATCATGATGAAATCATCAGGAGAAAACAAGGTAAGAAATCAGTGTAAAGTAAAAATATGGATACAAAAATCAAGAAAATACAAAGAGATAGAAGAAGGAAGCGAATCAAAGCGAAGGTTTTTGGTGTGGCGGACAAACCAAGGCTCTCTGTGTTTAGGTCAAACAAGCATATCTCTGCTCAACTTGTCGACGACTCTGCTGGTGTGACTTTGGCAGCCGCTACTAGCAAAGATATGGCGGGCAAAGGTGCTTTGGTCAAAGCTAAGGCAGTGGGTGCTAAGATTGCCGAGCAGGCTCTAGCCAAAAAGGTAGCTACAGCGGTGTTTGATAGGGGAGGCTACCTTTATACTGGAGCTGTCGCTGCAGTAGCAGATGGAGCCAGAGAAGCGGGACTAAAATTTTAATATAATATTATGGCAGATAAAAAAGAAATAAAAAAAGAAGAAGTAAAAACTGAAGACAAACCAGTGGTTGCTAAAGCGGCACCTGCACCCGCAAAGAATGGTTTTGCTAGTAGAGATAGGAGGAAAAAGAATGAACGAAGACCTTCCCGAAGACCAGAAAGAGCTAAGCAAGAGTTTGATAATAAGATAGTCAGTATCAGGAGAGTGACTAGGGTGGTTTCTGGAGGACGTAGGTTTAGTTTCAGTGTCTCTATGGTTATCGGTGATAAAAAGGGTAAGGTCGGTGTCGGTACTGGTAAAGCGACAGACACTCCTATCGCTATCGACAAAGCCATGAGAGCAGCTAAGAAGAGTATGATTAAAGTAAATTTGACCGACAACAAATCAATCGCTTATCCAGTAGAAGCAAAATATTCTAGTGCTAAAGTCATTATGCAACCAGCTCCTGGTAAAGGAGTGATCGCCGGGTCTGCTGTCAGGGTGGTACTCGGGCTTGCCGGTATTAAAGAAGTTTCTTCTAAAATTATTTCAAGATCTAAAAACAAATTGAACATCGCTAGAGCGACTGTCAAAGCCTTAAGTCAACTTAAACATGACACCAATACACGAATGAAGACGAATCTTACAAATAAAATTATTAGCAAAATTAGCGAAAATTAGTAATTAGCGGGTATGCAATTTCATAATCTAAAAAGAAGTCCATCAAACAGAAAGTCAAAACAAATTGGCCGTGGTGGAACTCGTGGTAAAACTGCTGGCCGTGGTATGAAAGGGCAAAACGCTAGAGCCGGAAACAAAAAGAGACCAGAATTGCGAGACGTCATCAAAAAATTGCCTAAACTTCGTGGTCGCGGTAAAAACTTTTTGAAATCTAGACACGAAGACTATACTCCGATCAAACTTTCTGTTTTAGGAGAAGCTTTTAGAACTGGAGAGACAATAAACCCTAAGACTCTTTTGGAAAAAGGTATCATCGAGACTAGAAATGGCAGAATACCTAAAGTGAAAATTTTAGCAGACAAGAAATCCCTATCAAAAGATAAAAACGGGCAAGTAGAAAAAACTTTTGTTTTTGAAGATGTTAAAATGTCAAAAACCGTCAAAAAATTAAATGATAAATAATTTTGTTCACAAAGTAAAATTAATAGTAGGAGACAAGGTCTTGAGAAACAGTATTTTGTTTACTCTTTTTATGTTGGTTGTATTTCGTTTTATGGCCACTATTCCAATACCTGGTATTGACACTTTGCGTTTAGAGCAGTTCATCTCTGGTAACGACTTCTTTGGTCTTTTGAACATCTTTTCTGGTGGTGGTCTTTCGAACTTGTCTATTATCATGCTTGGTGTTTCCCCATACATTACCTCTTCTATTATAATGCAACTTATGACTGTCATGTTCCCTAAGATTAAAGCTATGTACCAAGAAGAAGGGGACGCTGGAAGAAAGAAGTTTGCCCAATATTCAAGACTTCTTACTGTACCTCTAGCTTTGATCCAAGGGTATGCTTTCATCGCCCTCCTCCAAAACCAACAGATTTTGGCTAAATTAGCTACTTTTGACCTAATAACAAACCTTGTCGTTATCACAGTTGGCTCTATCTTGCTCATGTGGGTAGGTGAGCTTATTAGTGAATTTGGAGTAGGAAATGGTGTTTCTCTACTTATCTTCGCTGGTATTGTTTCTGTATTACCAGGTTCTGTTAGTAGGTTATTGTTTACATTTGATGCATCACAACTACCTATGTACGTAGGATTCTTGGCTGCAGCTTTGCTTATTATTTGGGGAGTGGTCATCATTACCGAAGCGGAGAGACCGATACCAGTCACTTATGCCAAACAGGTCAGAGGTAACAAAGTATATGGAGGTGTCTCTACTTACCTTCCTTTGAGAGTGAACCAAGCTGGAGTTATCCCTATCATCTTCGCCCTCTCTATCTTACTTTTCCCTCAGATGATTGTGCGTTTCCTTTCTGGTGCTGAAAATGCGATAGTGCAGAAGGTCTCTGCTTTTTTGCTTGCATTTTTGTCTAACCAAACATTCTACGCAGTGGCCTATTTCTTGCTTGTTTTTGTCTTTACATATTTCTACACCGCTATCACCTTTGATCCAGATTCAATCTCCAAAAACTTGCAAAGGAGTGGAGCCTTTATTCCGGGAGTACGTCCGGGAGGGTCGACCGCTTCTTATATTGCTAAGATCCTCTTCCGTCTGACGATGATTGGAGCTCTCTTCTTAGGTATCATTGCTGTCTTGCCGTTAGTCGTTCAAGCTCTATCTGGTATTGGTGCGATAGCTATTGGAGGTACTAGTTTGCTCATTGTGGTTTCTGTAGTCATCGAACTTGTCAAAAAGATTGATTCTCAAGTTTCCGCTAGGGAATACTAAGAACTGTTGAGTCAGAAAATTGTAAATACAAAATTTTTAAAAGCTGCAGAACGAGTCTCGCTTGTGAAAAATTTTGTATTTACAATTTTCTAAGAATTAAAAAATAAAATAGTTCTTTCGCGTGCCTTGCGCAAGCTGACGAGCGAGCAGAGCAAATTTTCAGCAGAAAATTATGTGTGCTAAGCGAAAGAAGCTATTTTATTTTTTAATTCCATTAAGGTATACTGTCATCATGCAACCACAAACATTTATATTTTTTGGGCCATCTGGCTCAGGTAAGGGGACTCAAGCTAAGCTGGTCCAAGAAGAACTCAAAAAGAAAGATCCAGAGAGAGATATTATTTATGTAGAAACAGGTAGTAAGTTTAGAGAACTGGCTGAAGGTGACTCTTATACTGCCAAATTGATAAAAGACATATTGAACAAAGGAGAGCTTACTCCAGAATTTCTACCTATATGGATTTGGACAGAGTATTTGGTCAAAAATGTTTCCGGTGATGAGCACCTATTTTTTGATGGTAGTCCCCGAAAGCCAGACGAAGCTTTTATCTTAGACTCGGCCATCAGATTTTATAAAAGAAAAAATCCAATAGTTATTTCCTTGGAAGTTTCTCATGAATGGGCAACTAAACTTTTGAAAAATAGAGGACGCAGTGACGACAATGATGAAGAAATAAAAAAGAGATTAGATTGGTATGATGAAAATGTAGTAGAAGCTATGACATATTTTAAAAACAACCCTGACTATAGATTTATCCCTATAAACGGAGAGCGGACTATTGAAGAAGTCCATAAAGACATGATGAATCAGATAGGTTTGTAATTTCATTTTTATAATTCCACTTACACTATTTACTCACGATCGTGAATAAATAGTGTATTAAATTTTTGAAAAAGAAAAACCGATCCTTGGAGATCGGTTAGGTTCGGTTAGGTATGGAGAGTGTCTTTTTTGTTGAGCGAAAGCTCGGCGAAGAGTAAACTCTTCCCTCATGAGAACACCCGAACTGATCGGCGGCTCATCTACCTTAAGCTCAATACTATCCCACTCATCATTGAATCGCCTCAGACGAGCAACCATACCCACTTATAAGTATAATCAAATGATAAATTTTGTCAAGTGTTTTAGAAAGATCAAATAGGTTATATTTAATCAGTGGGAATTAAATACAAAACAGAAGAAGATATAGAGATTATGAGAGAAGGTGGTAAGATCCACGCTCGTATTTTAAAAGAGGTAGCCAAAAAAGTGAAAGCTGGTGTCAGGACGAGTGAGCTTAATGATTATGCTGAGCAACTTATAGATGAAGCAGGATGTACGGCATCTTTTTTGGGTTACCAACCTTATGATGCTAAAAAACCTTACCCAGCTTCTCTTTGTGTCTCTATCAACGAAGAGATTGTCCATGGTATCCCAAACGAGGGTGGAGGTAAGATTTTGTTTGAAGGTGATATTGTCACTTTGGACTTAGGTTTGACATACAAAGGTCTTATTACAGACGCCGCTATCACAGTACCCGTAGGTAAGATAAGTAAAGAATTAGAGGATCTAGTGAGAGCGACTAAGGAAAGTTTGGACAGAGGTATCTCTGCTATGCGACTACATGGTCATATTGGTGATATCGGAGAGGCGGTGATGCAAGTAGCGGTCAAACACGGTTTTGGAGTAGTGGAAGGGTTATCGGGTCATGGGGTGGGCTACGACGTCCATGAAGAGCCATACGTACCCAATAAAGCTAGTCGGGGAGAAGGTCCAGAGTTAAAAGCGGGGCTAGTCATAGCCATTGAACCGATGTTTTCTCTGGGAAGTAGGGATATCAAGAGACTCTCTGACGGCTATACCTTCATCACTCGCGACAAGTCTCTTTCGGCTCACTTTGAACATACGGTAGCAGTAGGGTATGATGGTAAGATTGAAATATTGACTAAAATATAGTTTGAAGTTATCATTTATGATATGAAAAATATCATCCAATTTACAATTTCAGAAGAAGAAGGTGTTTACACAGCAGAAGGTATCAATGTGCCTATTGTTACTAGTGGTAAAACTTTTGAGAAATTAAAAGCAAATATACAGGAAGCGGTAGAACTTTTTTTTGAAGATGAAGATCCAAAATCTTTAGGTTTTGGGTTGTCTCCATCTATATTTACCAGTTTTGAACTCTCTTTAAATAATGGAGTCAAAGCTTAAAAAACTTTCTGGTAAGGATTTGGTAAAAATTCTTGCTTCTTTTGGTTTTGAATTAATCAAGCGAGTAAATATGTTTCCAAAGAAGATTTGTATAAACATTTTTATAATTAACATTTAATTTAGAAAATAGAAATGTCACATCCAAAAACAGAAAGAACTTTAGTAGTCATAAAACCAGATGGAATCCAACGTTCCTTGATAGGTGAAATACTAAAACGTTATGAAAAAATAGGTTTGAAATTGGTAGGAGTAAAGATGATTGTCCCAACCGAAGACTTTATTGAAAAGCATTATACTATTGACCCAGAATGGAGGAGGATAACGGGGGAGAAACGTATCAAAGCAGCTAAAGAAAAAGGAGAAAAACTTTTTACAGACGATCCTCTAGAAATCACTGCTATTGTGCTTGAAAAACTAAAAAAATATATGACTTCTGGTCCAGTTTTGGCTATGGTCTGGCAAGGGGCGCACTCAGTTGAACTTGTTAGGAAGATAACAGGCGGAACGGAGCCACGAAGTTCTGATGTTGGTACTATTCGCGGGGATTATGTGATTGATTCTTATAAGATGGCCGATGATGATGAGAGAGCGGTTAGGAACTTGATTCACGCTTCAGGCACAATCGATGAAGCAGAAAAAGAAATCAAACACTGGTTTAAAGATAACGAAATTATCGACTATAGATTAATTGCTGAACATATTTTATACGATGTAAATTTGGACGGGATATTGGAATAGGAGTATAATAAAGGTAGGATCACTTGTATATTTTCTAACTTGCAAATATTCAGGGAGGTCAATATCTCTATAACGTGATGAGTGCCTTCGGCGTTCTGATTTTTATAGTTGAGACCACCCACCTAATTTTTTTCAATTAGGGAATTATATCAAGTGGTCCTACACAGCATCCGCCCTTGGCGGATTTTGTGTGCCAATATGCTAAAATGGTTCTATGAAATCACCACAAGTAAATCTATGCTAAAAAAACCACTATTTTGGGAAATGTTCATTTTGTTAGCGATAGTAGGAGGTCTTAATTATATTGCTACCATCTATCACTTGTATTGGTCTATTTATGAGTTTGATAGTATCGTCCACTTCCTTGGAGGGGCTACTTTGTCTGCTTTTTTCTTATGGCTTTATTTCTTTTCTGGTTTTTTTAAACCTAAAAACAGAAGCCTAAAATCCTTTTTGATAATAACTACGATTGGGACGATATTTATCGGAGTCTCTTGGGAGATCTTTGAACTTTTTTTAGGAGAAAATGTTTTACAAAAGTCAGAGTATCCGTATGACACCATGATGGACTTAATTATGGACTTTTTAGGAGCGATCACGGTAGCTTTTTATGCTTTTACAAAAGAAGAAGAAAACAATGACAACAAATAATCCAAAATTAACATTTTATGGTGGAGTAGGGAGTACTACCGGAGCAAACATCATGCTCGAGTTTAATGAAAAGAAGATCTTAGTTGATTGCGGTCTTTTGCAAGGAAGGAGGGAAGACGAAGAAAAAAACTTTGAAGACTTTAAATACAATCCAGCTGATGTTGACTTCCTTCTTATCACTCATGCCCACATGGATCATATCGGCAAGATAGCAAAACTTGTCAGGGACGGATTTAAAGGCAAAATTATTTCGACCGAGCAGACTTTGGAGCTAGCTCACCCGATGTTAGCCGACACTTTGAAAGTATTTAGATTAAAACATCCAGATAAAACCCTTTTTGAAGAAAAAGATATAGAAAAAGCTTTTTCTCTTTGGGAAGGGAAGAAATATGGAGAGAAGATAGAGCTTTTTGAGGGCTGTTCTCTAAAGATGCAAAATGCAGGGCATATATTAGGCTCAGCTATTTTGAATGTTACGACCTCACCCCTCGCTTCGCGTAGCCCTCTCCTTGCAAAGGAGAGGGGGAAAAAAACAATCAAGGTAGCCTTTACGGGAGACTTGGGTAACTCGCCTTCACCTCTTTTGCCCGATAACGAGTTCCCAGAAGGAGTAGATTATCTAGTAATGGAGAGCGTTTACGGAGACAGAAACCATGAAAAAAGAGGGGAGAGGAGAGAAAAATTAAAAAAAGCTCTTCTGGAAGGAATCAAAAAAGATGGAACCATGGTAATCCCCGCTTTTTCGATAGAGAGGACTCAGGTCTTGCTCTATGAGATAAACAACATGATTGAAGATGGAGAAATCAAAGAGGTGCCCGTATTTTTAGATTCTCCTTTAGCTCAAAAGGTGACTAATATTTACAAAAAACATATCGGAGACTTTAAAGAGCTAGTCAAAGATGAAATAAAAGCTGGAGATGATATTTTTGATTTTCCAAACTTCACTATCATAAACACAGCTCAAGAATCGAGAGAGATAGAAAAGGTAAAAGGGGCTAAAATAATTTTGGCGGGCTCTGGTATGTCAGAAGGAGGAAGGGTAGTTAATCATGAAGCCTATTATCTACCAGATCCGAAAGCGAGCATCATCATAGTGGGTTATCAAGCGGTCGGATCACTTGGTAGGGCTATCTTAAATGGTAAAAAGGAAGTATTTATGGATACTGATGGTAATAGAAAAAATGGCAAAGAGAAAGTAAAGGTTAGAGCCACTATCAAAAACATCACTGGCTATTCGTCGCACAAAGATTCGGATCATTTGTTAGAGTTTGTCGAGGTAGCTTCACGAAGTAAAGCTGCTGAAGATGGTGAGCGATTTATCCCGAGTACTGTCGAGGGAAGTCGAACCATGAAGTTAAAAAAAGTCTTTGTTATTATGGGAGAGCCAAAGTCATCTCTTTTCCTCACTCAACGCATCCGCGACTATCTTGATATTGACGCGGTTTATCCAGAAACGGGGAGAGAGTACATTTTGGAATAACCTCTCCCCAGCCGACATTCGTCGGCTCGCCCCTCCCCTAGATGCAGGGGAGGGGCGAAATAAAATCAAAAGCATGATATAATGCTGGTATGAAAAGAGAATTTACAGCTATATATAAAAAAAGTGGCAAGTGGTTTTTGGCTTGGGTGGAAGAAATACCAGGGGTTAATACCCAAGGCAGAACACTAAAAGAAGCTAAAGAAAATTTAAAAGAAGCTCTTTCTTTAATACTCGAAACAAACAAAAATCTTATGTTTGGTAAAGTTTCTAATGCTAAAAGAGAATCTATATCTATAAAAGTCTCTGCTTAATATGAAGAGGTTAAAATTTATTTCTTATTTAAATCTTCATCACTGCGTTTTGATTAGAGAAGGGAATAAACATTCTATTTTTTATAATGTAAAAAATGAAAAAACTTCTTCTGTCCCAAGACATTCGGAAATAAATAATTTTCTTGCTAAAAAAATCTGTCGAGATTTGGGTATTTCTGTGATTAGATTGAAATAAGTTTATTGCATCTTATCCACATCAGCAGATTGATATATTGATTGCCCTATTCATTATAGAAGTTGAAATTAAAAAATACACAAATCATTCACGATCGTGAGTAATGTGTGTATGGGTGGGAAGTGGGAATACGTAATATATTACGTAATTAAATACCTATTTAAATACTTACCATTTTTTGTAGCGATTAATCGCTACATTTTGTTTTGTGAGCTACCAAAACAAAACCGCCGGGGAGCTTGGAAGCTTTCGACGGTTTTGTTTTGAGTTTTTTTATCTTGCATATTCAATAGTACGTGATTCTCTGATGACCACTACCTTTATTTCACCGGGGTATTTGAGTTCGTTTTCGATACGGACGGCGATGTTTCGAGCAGTCTCTTTGGCTTCTAAGTCATTAATTTCACTCGGAGTAACAAAGACTCTGACCTCGCGACCTGCTTGGAGAGCGTAGGCTTTGTCGATACCTTTAAATGAAGTAGCGATAGTTTCGAGCTCTTCTAGTCTTTTCAGATAGTTTTCAACACTGTCACGTCTTGCTCCTGGTCTTGCACCGGAGATGGCATCGGCTGATTGGACAATGTATGACTCCAAAGTAGAGTAGGGGTATTCACCATGATGAGCTTCCATAGCTCTGATAATCTTTTCATCTGCTCCAAACTTTTGCAAAATCCTACGACCGATTTCTACGTGAGTACCAGTGATTTCGTGGTCCACCGCTTTACCAATATCGTGAAGTAATGCTCCAGCTTTAGCCACAGTGACGTTAGCTCCGATTTCAGCGGCTAACATACCGGAGATGTGGGACATCTCTATGGAGTGTTGCAAGACATTTTGACCATATGAAGTCCTGAAGTGTAATCTACCCAAGATGCCGGTTATCCTTGGGTCAAGGTTGAAGACTCCACATTCATAAGCGGCAGCGTGACCCTTTTCTTTAATGATTTTGTTTATATCGGCTTTGGCTTTTTCTACCATTTCTTCGATTTTGGCTGGTTGAATCCTGCCATCTGAAATCAAATTCTCTAGAGCTACTCTGGCTACTTGTCTGCGGACAGAATCATAGGAGGAAATAGTGATTAAGCCTGGGGTATCGTCAACGATAACTTCAACTCCAGAAGCTCTTTCAAAAGCTTTGATGTTCCTACCTTCTTTACCAATGATTTTCCCTTTAATTTCATCAGAAGGGATGGTGACGGTAGTAGAAAATATCTCAGAAGAAACTGAATTGGCTAGTCTTTGGATAGAAGAAGTCAGTATCTGTTTGGCTTGAGCTTCAATTTTTTCGCTACCAGTGTTTTCTAGTTTTTGCATTCTGACTAAGATATCTTCTTCGTGTTTCTTTTCTATTTCTTTGAGGATGACTTCTTTAGCCTCGTCCTCTGTCAAGTTGGAGACCTTCTGAAGCTCTTCGAACTTTTGTTTCTCTAAAGTCTCCACCTTTTCTTTGATGGTTTTTACTTCAGAGACTTTGTTTTTGACTTGTTCGACTTCTTTATCTATATCGGTTTGTCGTTTATCCAAAAATTCCTCTTTTTTGATGAGGCGATCTTCGGTTTTTTTAATTTTATCGTCTTTTTCTTTGAATTCTACTCGGGCTTCTTTTACAGTTTCTTCGGCTTTGGTTTCTGCTTCTTCGGTGATTTTCTTGGCTTCTTCTCTGGCATGAAGCTCCATTTGTTTGATCCGGAGTTCTACCGAACCGCGCTGACCTAGGGAGATGATCCATCGTAAGAAGTAACCAAATCCCACACCAACGAATGCTGCTAGACCCGCTAGAAGCATCGCTAATTTTAATGACATATATTTTGCTGTAATTCCGCTCTAAACTAAAGCGGCGAGAGATTTATTCTTGATTTTGTTGGAAAATAAAGACATTTTTAGTTAAAATTGGGCATTCTTCGCCGTATTAGTCACAGAATTACTTGATTTAATACTAATGTAGATAATATACACTAATATGTCCTTTTAGGCAATTTTGGTTTTTATAGGATTTTATCGACGATGCCGTATTTTTTGGCTTCGGTAGATGACATGAAGAAGTCACGTTCTACATCTTTTTCTATTTGAGAGAGTTTTTGACCGGTATTTTCGGCTAGCATTTTGTTTAGATTTTCTTTGGTCCTTAAGATGTGTTTGGCTGTGATGGCGATGTCAGTTGCTTGACCCTCAGCTCCACCCATCGGCTGGTGGATCATCACCTCAGCATTTTTTAGAATGAATCTTTTTCCTTTTTTACCAGCGGAAAGGACGATGGCAGCACCGGAGGCCGCGATACCGACACAGTAGGTAGAGACGTCAGGCTTGATAAACTTCATGGTGTCTACTATAGCTAGAGTAGAGGTGACAGAACCACCGGGGGAGTTTATGTAAAGAGAAATATCTTTTTTAGAATCTTCATTTTGTAAAAAGAGAAGCTGGGCAATGATAAGGTTGGCCATATCATCTTCAATCGGACCACTCAAAAAAATAATCCTTTCTTTGAGCAGGCGAGAATAAATATCATAAGCTCTCTCACCGTTGTGAGATTTTTCTATGACAGTAGGGACTAAATATGAATTTCGTTCTTTCATGAGCAGTATTATAGCAGATTTTCGTTCTTTGTCTAACTCACCCCCTCTCGCTTCGCTCGGCCCCTCTCTTAATTTAAGAGAGGGGAGAAAAAACAAAAAGCAGAATTTGAAAAAGCGAGACTCGTT
>Ga0114931_10000881_pt1 | contig 37577 bp, 29 predicted proteins | sample 2SBtaG_FD_89579 | JGI IMG/M metagenome (GOLD analysis project Ga0114931, IMG submission 89579) | Deep subsurface microbial communities from Kolumbo volcano to uncover new lineages of life (NeLLi) - 2SBTROV14_V59a metaG | ecosystem: Environmental > Aquatic > Marine > Volcanic | place: Kolumbo... | reverse complement strand
CGACCGGTCGAACAGTTCGGCCATCGTGGGCACCGATATCCGATAGACATGGCTTTTTGTCACACCCGGCCCCGTAACCACATTGTTGTCCGCAACCTGAAGAAAATATTCAATGGCATTGCCGGGAAACAGCGATACGTCACCCAGTTTCCATTCCCACGCGACAGCCGTTTCGCGCGGATTGTCCTGTTTACCAAGGGGAATCGACGTACGTACAAAACGCTCCTCACCCGTCTTGCGCGAATACAATGCGGCCGACGCAACCCCGTAATCGTCGCCGGCCAGAAAAGAAACCGACACCTTCCTTGACCGGGGGAGCATCGTGTCCTCGCCGGGAGCAATCACGTCGAGCGATGGTGCGTGATCCCGGAATACTTCCACAGAATACTCGAGCGGCTCGTCCGTGGAAAACCCCAGTGTGTCCTTCAGAATTACGGCGTAACTTCCATCCTCGAGCGCGTCGAAGTCGAATGACACGTCGCGCCCGCGCGCAGAAACCGCCACCTTCTTTTTGTTCGAAAACTTCAGCCACGCGCCCGCCAGCGCATTATTGCTCACCGCGTCGACGTGTACGTGTGTGCCTTCGAGCGCCTGCACATTGCCGCCATTGTCTGTAAGGACCGACGGACTCACCCCGGTGTATCGCGGAGGTGTAAGGGTAACCCGAAGGTTGGTGAGCATTGGCGGGTGCACCACCGTAATGGTGTACTCCGGACTACTCACGCCGCCCGATTCGAATGCGTAGTGTAGCGTGTGGCGTAAATTGTCGAATGTGTACTCGTAGCGGCGAAATGGCCGCGCGTCTCCCCTTACGGCGCGGGCCGCGGATGCACGGGACAAACGACGCGTGGACGGCGCGGAGGACGTTACCGCCCCGGCCCCCCTGACTGCCCATTTGCCTTGCCCGGCTCCTGGCCCGGGGGAAACATCCACTCCCCTGGCCGGACTCGCCGCCGCGGTTTTCCAGAAATTATCGCTGATCGTATAGCGAATCGACATGGGAGCGTTTCCACGTCCGAGGTCGAGCCCCGACACCGTTACATTCTTGCCGGCCAGTACCGTGATATTACCCGGTTGCGCGTAAATGTTCGCCCGGTGGGCGCGATCGGCCACCGCGGCGGGCGAAACCACGCGTTGGAGCGCCTCTACAATATCGCCGGGGGAAACGAGGGCCCCTACCAGCAGCACCACCAGGCCGCCGTACGCTACGGGCACAAACGCAAGTTTGCGTCGCGACAGAAACAGCCCGCGCACGCGCAACCCCGAGATTTCCCGTGTGGCACGGTGGATCACTTCGCGCACGAGATCGGGGGAATAACGCCCCGCCTTCTCAGACTGTGTAGAGAACTCGTAGCCAGCGCGCAGCAATTCGCGCAGGTCGCGCCGTTTCTCAATTTCTGACACGAGGCGTTCGAGGCGCGGCATCCGGACGAGCGGCCACACCAGAAATATCGCGATCACCAGGACCGCGGCGGCCATTACGCCGATTGACACCGCACGGGCGAAGCCCAAAGATGGCGCGCCCGTCACGGCCGTCCACACAACCAGTGCCACCACCACCCACGCCATCATCGCAACGCAGGTGACGGCCCCCGATGCCACGTGCAACAGCGCCGTCCGCCGCAGCAGAATCTTCAGATAGTCACGAAGTTGCCGGATGTCTTTTGTCGGCGTCATGGGTATCCTCCGCGGACGGCCCTTGTTCGGTAAGCGCGTTGCGTGTTATAGCGTACATCAATACGTTAATCGCCATTTTCATCGCCAGTTCCCGTTTCGCGGCGGGGTCGTGGTGCACCTCGGGATCTTCCAGGCCATCGCCGATATCTGACTCGTACGAATAGAACAGTACCAGACGGTTGTCGAGGGTTACTCCCAACCCCTGAGGCGGTTTCCCGTCGTGTTTATGGATCTTGGGCAGCCCCGGCAAACTGTAAAAGCAGTGATAGATTGGGTGTGACGGTGGCACAACCTCGAGCCGTCGTTCGGGAAACAGCTGGGCCACCATCGCGCGGAACGATTTATCCATCCCGTAGTCGTCGTCGGCGTACAGAAATCCACCGGCCTCAAGGTACGCACGCAGCGCATCGAGCTCTTCGGTGGTCAGACGAACGGTGCCATGACCGGCCATAAACAAGAACGGATACGCGCGAAGATTGTCGTCGGTCAGCGATACAACGACATCCTCCGAGCGAGCGGGGATACCAGTTCGTCGGCGGAATTCGGACAGCCAGTTGGGAAGCGACGATCGATCGGTGTACCAGTCGCCGCCACCACCGTATTTTACCCGCGCGATGGTGATTCCCAGTTCTTCGGTCGGGTTGGTGCCCGGCATTTGCGCGTGTGCGCCCGGGATGAGGAAGCGTGACAGGGATTGCGGGACAACAGCCGGCACCACCATCGGTATGGCCAGGGCCAGCACCGCGGCAACCCGGGCGCCAGCGACGGCGGAAAGGATTCGTCCGCATGGAGCGGGCAACGCCCGGAACCGGAGCAAAACGTGGCGCAGTGTGGTCATCCGTCCCTTCCCGGCGTCGACACCCCTTTGCGCCTCCGCCAATCGCGTAACTTACTTTTGTTAATGATAGTTAACCGAATGATTCGAAGCAAACGGTCTCCTCCACGCGCGAACGGGGGACGGCATGCAGACCGGCCCTCTATCTGCTATCATACAATCTACCTGCACGTTACGTGCCCGTGAATTTCCGGAGTCGCCCATGCAAAAAAGTGTCCGTCGCGCGCGCAAGTCTGTAGCAAACCGCTCGCTGCTCGCGCGCTTGATCCTGTCGAAACGCGCCTCGGCGCTCTTTGTCATCGCCATCGCGGCGGGGGTGTACCTGCCGACACTGCGGGGTGACTTCGTCTGGGACGACCGGGACCTCATCGTCGAGAACCCCGCCGTCCAAACGCTTGACCTGGGCACGGTCCGTGACGCGTTTGCAACCGATTTCTGGCGCGGCCCGTCACGCACCGGCGGCTATTACCGGCCCCTGACGACCCTGAGCTACCATATCGACTATGCGGTCTATCACCGGAACCCGTGGGGGTTTCACCTCACCAACATTCTGGCCAACGCAACCGTGTGCGTGCTTGTATATTTCTGGCTCGTGACATTGAGCGGCTCACCGCTGCTGGCCTTGCTGACCGCACTTCTCTTTGCCCTGCACCCACTCCATAGCGAAAATGTCGCGTGGATATCAGGCCGGACCGACATATTCGCCACTCTATTTGCGCTCGTCGCGCTCATATTCTACGTGCGCGCGCGCCGCGAGTTGCGCGCACTGAGGGCCAGCGCGCAAGCCATCGTATCGTTGGCGGCGTTTTTCGTTTCGTTGCTCTACAAAGAATCTACCGCAGCTCTGCCGCTTGTCCTTATCGTACTCGAACTACCACCATGCCAGTCCTGGTTGCGAGGAACGCGAGCGCGCATTCCGTTCTATGTACCGACGTTGCCGTATCTGGGTGTGCTCGGTGGATACCTCGCGATGCGGGCATCCGTTCTCGGGGCCAGTGCTTCCGTTTACCCGCCGTACGCCGAAGGCGTGTTGCGGTTTGTCGCACTGCCGCTGGCCATTATCGGCGGCTACGCCGGCAAGCTGCTCGTACCGCTGCACCTGAGTGCCGAGTGGGACGTTCCGGTACCGGGTTCGATGTTCTCCCCGTATGTTCTGGCGGGATTTCTTGCGGTGGCAGGCATGGCGTGGGCGACGTGGAAATGGCGCGCTCGCCCGAGTGTCGTGCTCGGTGTATCCCTGCTGGTCGCCGGTTTCGCACCTGTGCTCAATATTCTCCCGCTTGGTGAAGTATCGGCCGAACGATTCGCGTATTTTGGCTCACTCGGCTTCGGGCTCATACTTGCGGGCCCGTTCGCCCGAGCGTATTCTGTACGCGATCCCCAACTCCGGAATGCCGCGCCACCACACGCCGCGCACCCAATGGACGCGAAAGTCGCATCGCAACTTGCCTTTGCATTCGTCGCGATCGCACTCGTCTGGGGCGGCCGGACAATCGCACGCACCTCCGACTGGAAAAACGAAACCACGCTGTTCGCGGTTACGGCAACATCGAGCCCGGGTAGCGCGCGTGCGCAGCTCAACGTAGGCAATGACGCGCGCCGGCACGGCCGCATTCAGGCTGCCGCCACAGCGTACCGCAAGGCACTACAAATTAAGCCCGACTATCCCGACGCACTTTCGAATCTGGCCGGGCTACTCGCCGCGCGACGGCACTACGCCGAAGCGCGGGCACTTCTTGAACGCGCGGCGAAAGAGGCCCCCGACAATGTGAGCATACTGGCCAACCTCGGTTCTCTCGACGCTCGACGTGGACTTCTCGACGAAGCCGCGCGCCGCTTTACCCACGTTCTCGAAATCGACCCCGACAATCTGGAAGCCCACTTTAATCTTGGACTCGTGCGCGAGCGACAAAAGCGCGTGCGCGAAGCACGAGCACACTTCGAACGGGTGGTCGGGAACGGACAGCGTTTTAACGTCGCGCTGTATCACCTGGCGGTACTCGCCGAAGAAAGCGGCAACCCGGCGCGCGCGCGCCTGCTCGCCCGGCGATTCCTGGAGGTGTATACGCGCAACGATGCGTTGCGCACGCGCGCCGAAAAAATCGCCCGCGGACGCTAGCGCAGGAGACTTTACGTTTGCGGGTATTCGTCCTACCATCTGCGGTACGGACTCGCCGGAGGTTTCCACGAAAGGACGCCACGATGCTGGTCGCCATCCTCGTAGTTGCCATTGTCGCGTATGCTCTTGCCTACCGGTACTATGGAGCATTTCTCGACAGAACATTTGGTATCGATTCGAGACACGAAACACCCGCCAATACGCGCTACGACGGCGTGGACTACGTACCCGCCAAAACCCCGGTTCTGGCAGGTCACCATTTTTCATCCATCGCCGGCGCGGGGCCGATTGTGGGCCCCATCATCGCCACAGCATTCTTCGGCTGGTTGCCCGCCGTACTCTGGATCCTTATCGGTTCCATTCTGATCGGCGGCGTGCACGATTATTCCTCGCTGGTGGTATCCATTCGCAACGGCGCCCGCTCCATCGCCCAGGTGGCCCGCCGCCTGATGAGTCCCACAGCGCACCGACTCTACCTGATATTCATTTGGCTCGCGATGGTGTACGTCTTGACGGCATTCATCGATCTGACGGCGCTCTCCTTCACCCAGGACGGGGGGGTGGCTTCTTCATCGGCCATGTACATTGTACTCGCCGTTGCGCTCGGTCTGCTCGCGTACAGGGCAAAAATGTCGATCATGAAATTGAGCATCGTGTTCGTCCCGGTCGTATTTTTCACAATCTGGCTGGGCCAGCAGATCCCTTTCGGGCAGCCCGCCGCTATCGCGCACGGTGACCCGAAAACCACCTGGTCGATGATTCTTCTGGTGTACTGTTTTGTGGCGTCGATCACACCCGTGTGGGTGCTTCTGCAGCCCCGTGATTACCTTTCTTCGTTTCTTCTCGTCGCGTGCATTGTGGGCGGGCTGGGGGGAATCGTATTCGGCGGCAACGCACTGCACGCAACCGCCTTCACGGGGTTTGACACAAACATCGGCTACCTGTTCCCGGCATTGTTTATCACGATAGCGTGCGGAGCATGTTCAGGGTTTCATTCCATCGTGGCGTCGGGAACCACCTCGAAGCAACTCGCCAACGAGCGCAACGCGCGGCCCGTCGCGTACGGGTCGATGCTTGTCGAGGGATTGCTCGCGCTCATATCGGTGTCGACCATCGCCGTGGTGGGAGGTACGCTCGCGGGGCACAAACCCACGCTCGTGTTTGCCCAGGGAATGTGCACCTTTCTCAGCACGTTCGGCGTTCCCCACGCGCTCGGATCGACGTTCGGGCTCCTCGCGCTCTCTACCTTCTTGCTCACCACTCTCGACACCGGCACGCGCCTGGCGCGCTATATTTTTGAAGAACTGTTCGGCGTGTGGGGTATGAAAGCTCATGTAGCATCCACCGCGATTACGCTTGCCCTGCCGCTGTGGTTCTCGCTCACGCAATTTACGGACGCCGCCGGCAACCCCGTACCCGTGTGGCGCGCCATCTGGCCCGTATTCGTCGCGACCAATCAACTGCTTGGCGCGCTCGCACTGCTCACGGTAACGGTGTGGCTACGCCGCACCGGACGCCGCAGTGCATTCACCGCCGTTCCCATGGTGTTTATGTGTGCAGTTACGCTACTCGCGCTTTCACAGCTTGTCGTCCACGAGGGGCACAGCATAATCGGTGTTATCGCGGCTCTTCTGTTGTTGCTCGCCATCGTGTTGATCGTGGAAGCTGTGCGCGCGTGGAACGGCGACCGCGTGCCCGACGCCGTCGATACCGTGGGTCACGAGAGCGCAGGGTTCGAGGGGGGCAAGGTGTGCTAGCCGGCACGCGTCCGACTAGCGCTGCGTAAACATTTTGTGGAGGAAAGGAATCATTCGCATCCGTTCCGCGCGCGACGGCCGATCGATCATCGCCATCTCCATCGAATGATACGTAACGAATGCGCGCACGCGTACCTCAAGATCGCGTCCGGAGAAACCAATTCCTTCAAAAACTGAGCGGACGAACGCGTAGCGCTTGCGATCAACGCGACGCACAAAGCGAGCCACGCCCGGGTCGAACGCGGCCCATGCGCGAATGGGAACTTCGTAGCGCGCGGTATTTTGCTTCTGCAGGACTACCATGAGGAGGGTTAGCCGCGCAGCTGGATACGGCTCGGCCTGTTTAGTGTAGCGGATCGGAGCGTCGGTAGAAATATCGGCCCAATACTCGAGCATCTGAAAAATAAAATCTTTCCGATTCTCGAAGTGCCAGTAAAAACTGCCCTTGGTTACACCGAGCCGTCGGGAAAGGCGATCGATATTGAGGGCAGCAAATCCGTCGGCGGCGATAATATCCATCGCCCGCTGCAGCCATGTTTCACGACTCAGTCTCTTGCTCGTTTTTTTCAGTCCTGGGGCCATGGCAATCGCCGGAAAGTCAAGGTGCGCTACATGAATGAAGTACAGCAAACCGTGCGTGACGATCGCGCGCGATGCTGTCGGGAAACTCTGCCGCGCCACCCGGCGGGCGGAACGCCGCAGGATTCGGCCGCTGCACATTGTAGCGGAAATCGGGCCACACCGAGAGCCAAAAATGAATCGTACAATTGACGCCGGTCGGCCCAGGACGTAGGATTCACTCGTGATGACGACTCATGGTTGTACACACCGTAGCACGCAATCCATCGTCCGGCTCTCCCGGGTGCTCTTCGCGCTGTCCGTACCGATAGCGGTCGCGCTCGCGCTGGGGGCATGCACGTCATCCTACTCCGGAGACGAGGCCGTCAGTACGCCACCACCCGAAGAACCCGTTACCCGGGCCGAGCCCTCCGAAACCGAAGACGACCCGCGGGATGTATTTTCGGACATTGATTTTTACGGCAGCTGGTTCTGGATCGACCCGTACGGTTGGACGTGGCGTCCAACGGTCGTCATGGAATGGCGACCGTTCGTCAACGGACAGTGGATCTGGACGAACTGGGGGTGGACATGGGTGTCGTACGAGCCGTTCGGTTGGGCAACCTGCCACTACGGATGGTGGGGATACGACTTTGCCCTGGGATGGCTCTGGATTCCGGGCTACGACTGGTCTCCCGCTCCGGTGCGATGGATCGGGTGGGACGAAATGGTGGGCTGGGCACCGGCGCCCTGGGGCGACCAACGATGGCCCGAGCCATGGGTCGCCGGTCGCTTCGACCCATGGGTCATCGTATCCGACAGGCATTTTGTCGACCCGCAGGCTGGTCGCGTTCGCCGCAAGCCACGGTTCAAACCAGGGCGCGTTACAATGCGCCGTAAGGCGCCCGACCCGACGGTGCTCGAGCGAGATGGTATCCGGTCGTTCCGCGTATCCGGTATTCACACCGAGAAAGCAACCGTCGGGCGCGTGACGTTGCGACGTCTCGCCCTTCCTCCACGAGCAAGAAAGGCCGTTGCGAAGCGTGCGCGCGCCCGCGAACGCGCATTCCGCGTGGAATACCGTCGGCGCAACGGTGTCGATCCCGCGAAACCGGCCCGCGCTCCGCGATGGAAAAAATCCATCAGGGATGAGCATGCTCCCGGCGTCACGCCGCGCAAATCGGGAAAAAAGCGGGGGAAGAAACAGAAGGCGAACGGGAACAACCCGACCCGTGGGGTAAAAAAGAAACCGCACAAAGAGAAGTCCCCCAAACGTGGACGGCCGGGAACAGAGGGGCAGCCGCATGACCACCGGATGCAGAAGCATGCACGGTGGGACGGACCGGAATTGCGCCCCACCAACACCCCGTCAATCCCGTAGCATACCCGTCCGGAATAACCGTCGCGGCAACGCGGACAGGTCTGCACGGAATGAGACTAGCCGCCGGACATCGGACGTTCGATGTTGCGTACGGTGCGGTGCCCCGTCCACATCGGATTATCCCGCCGGTGTCGGACGTTGCCCCGCGCGCAGCGTCAGGGTGGCATCCACGCCGCGTCGATGCACCGCGTTGGCCACCTGCACGTCCCCACCCATTTCACGCGACAGCGTGCGGCATATCGCCAGTCCCAAACCTGTCCCCGTCGTCTTTGTGGAAAAATACGGCTCGAACAACCGTCCGGCCACCGAAGGATCGAGCCCCGCACCGGTATCGCGAAATATCACGTGCACAACCGGCGCGCCATTGCGCACCGATTGCTCGGCAGAAATATCGAGGCATCCACCATCGGGCATGGCCTGGAATGCATTCTCCACGAGGTTGGCGCATATCTTACGCGTCGCCTCTGCATCACAATCCACTACCAGATCCGGCGGATCGACCTCCAGATGTATTTTTATTCCCGATTCGTTGTGGCGGTATGCACTCAGAATGTCTTCCAGCAACGGCATGAGCGGGTGCGGAGCCAACGATAACTTTTGTAACCGCCCGTAACTTGAGAATTCTCCCGCGATTCGTTTGAGCACGTCGACCTGCTGCATGATCGTTTCCGTACTCTCGCGAAACACCGTAGCAAATTGGTCTGGTTTTTGGGCATAGGCACGCTGCATAAATTGAGTGGATATTCGAATGGGAGTGAGCGGATTCTTGATTTCGTGCGCAATCTGGCGCGCCATCTCCACCCACGCGGCCATTTTTTTTGATTCGATCAACTCGGTGAGGTCTTCCACCGCGAGAACGGCCCCTCCGCCGGGCGAGCCTCCAACGGATACGATGCGCGTGAGCATGTATTTCACGGTAGCGTGCTCCCCGTCACGGTTGAGCACGATCTCCCCCGTTGCAAACCGTTGCTGCTCATAGGTGCGGAACAATGCAAACAGCGACCGTGCGGCATCGGGAAAGGTAACGCTTTCCGGCGCACGTCCAAGAACAGCATCCGCATTGACACGCGCAATTTTCTGCGCGGCGGCATTTACCGTACGAATCCTTCCTTCGGCGTCAAGACCGATCACGCCCGTTCCGATACTCTCAAGGATTACTTCGAGGTATCTCCCGCGCTGCTCGAGTTCGTGGCGCGATTGGCCGATACGCGCGGTCATTTCATTGAATGCACTCACAACGGTACCGATTTCATCGGCACGTGTTGTGTTCACGTGAACGTCATATTCTCCGCGTGCGATTCGACGGGTGCCAAGAAGCAACGCACGAAGTGGTTCAAAAATTCCCCGGGCGAGCACCAGTCCAAGAGTCATCGTGGCGGTAAAGAGGAGAGCAAAAATACCGAGCAGTAACGACGTCGCGCGTTGCACCTCGCGGTCATAGGATTCCGGACGGAACAGAAGGGGAACGCTCAGAGCGGCTTGCTCCGGGCGTCCCGCGTGGACACCTGAGCTTGTTTCAGCGTGTCCACCCCGGGCGATGGGCACATAGGCCACCTGGAAGCGATAGCGGCCTGCACGTTCGGTGGTCAGCAAGTGGTCGGCACCCTGCAACGACACCGCCGTGTACGCCCGCGCATTCATCGTCGCGCTCAAGAATCCCCCGGAAAGAAGACCCTCCTGGCTTGACGCCACGAGGTGTCCGCCGTCGTACACGCTGACATCTGCACCTACCTGCTCGGCTACCCGGGCGAGCAGGTCACGGGTAAGACGACGCGCATATACAAGGTAAAACGTACCCGTCCATCCGGCCTCGGACACGGAAAACGGGTCGCTCATTACTCCCGCCCAGGTGACGTTGCCACGCCGTACTACAAGGAGTGCTTCCGTAGATGCGTCGTGCGTCGCTCCAGCATATGATACTGTCGGCTTGCCAAGTTGGAGCACATCCTCCGTGTCCACAAAGCGCATTACCACACGGTCTGGTCCTGCGGATTGCACCGGTGGGCGGGCGGGTGAAAAAATTGAGTCCAGATCGGCGCCGCCCAGGTAAACCTGCTGCTCGCCGTGCAGAATGTTCACGAGCGACTTGCGCGCTGAGAAAGCACGGCCCAGGGCTTCCCTCTGGCTCTCGCTGACAAATCGTTCATGAATAAATCCCAGACCGAATATGCCCAGCACAACCGTGGGTACGAGCGCCACAACCAGGAACGACGCCAGAAGCTTTTGCTGAAACCCCAATCGCCGCCCGGGAAGGAGTGAGGGCAACCAGCGCCCCAGGGGTCGAACGCGTTCGAGCGCAACGAGCAATACGATGATGGCGAACGCAAATGCCAGGTAGAGAGAAAACAGTGTTGCGGCGCGAAGAATGTGCCGTGCAACGGAAGGCGCGGAGTATCCGACCAGAAGAATCCGGTCCTTCCCACCAGATTTTCTTGCGGTTATCCGGTATGTAGCGTTCCCGGAATCCAGCAGTGGCCAACGGTCCTGGCGTGCGCGATCGAGAATGCCCCCGGGCACGATGCTACCGACAGTGAGCCGCGACGTCGAAGACTCAACGACTCGCCCGTCTTCTACCCGAGCGAGCAGAAGGGCATCGGGTTCCTCCACACGTGGCGCCACACCTCCCACCTGCACGTTACGCAGCAGCTCCGGCGTGCGGGGACCGGTACGTGCTGCGAATTCCAGATTGGCGAAGAAAAATGGTAAATCGATAATCACCTTGCCCACGGGTTGCGGGCCGAGATGTTGGGACAGTCCTCCAAACATGTCATGTACGTTCAGGATGCCCCGGTAGAACCGTACAATACCCCGCGGGGTGCTTCGGGTCAGATCGAGCACGGCCCAGTCCTGCCCTTGCGGCGTATCGGTTCGCTCGTCCGCCTCGCCAATACGCGCGCGGTACGGCATATCCACTTCGAACCGACTGATCACGGAGTCGCCGGGCCCGATTACGTGAATCGCACAGCTGTATCCGAGCAGGCTTAGCGGCCCTTCCGCCCAGAGATCGAAGGCAAGTCGGCGCGCGTCCGGCAGTCCGGGGCTGTGCACCACCTGACGGATATCCGGCCGGCGTGCGTATTGACTCAGCATATCTTCAAGAATTACTACCCGCCAGTTGTCGGAAGGGTTGATCAACTCATCGGCCTTCTCTTCGACGAATTCGCGGCGCAGTTCATCATAGTTGCGGGTGAGGAATACATACCCGCTGATTGACGTTACGACCATCAGACCAAAGGCAACCATTACAAGAGACACGAGATCTTCGCGCCGTACATATCGTGGAGCCCATGCGATGAATATCGCCAAAGGAATACCCACGAGTGCGAACTCCCCACCACGCACCACGCCGATTACAGCGAGAACGGCGAGCGCGCCCACCGCACCACGCAGCAGCGCCCGTGCCCCACCCCCGGCGGCACGCACGACACTCCACACAAAAAAACCCCCGGCCAGAACGATGCCGGACAAAACCAGAAAAACCCCAACGTGCAAGGCGAGCACTTCGGGGCTGTTTAACCGCATGGATTCGCCGATAAGTCGCGGGTTTGCGTTAATCACCACCGCCGCCACAAAATGTTTGCATAATTCCACCATCGTCGCGATCGACACGACGCTCACCGCAAGCGATACCCCTGCAATCCGCCATGCATGCGGTTCCTCGCCGGACGCAAATTCCGGCTTGCCGGAGGTCCCATCGGATTCGTGCGCACCGCGCACAACGCGGGTTACTCCATAGAGTGCGACCAGGAGCAGCCCGCCGGTGATGAGGAGGTCACCGGTGCTCCGCAGGATCCCTCCCAGCACAGGCGTGGCAAACACCGCGGGATCAAATAACCACCCGGCGCGCCCCGCTGTAGTTCCACGAAAACCCAGAAGGGCGTAACGCAATGCTACAACTCCCGTGAACCAGAACATCGCCAGAAACACCCTGGTACGCGCCTGGCGCGGCGTACCCATCAAAACAAGCACTCGGCCGAAAAGAACCAAAAGCGCCGCCAGCAGCGCGGCCCTTGCAAACGCGTGTTTGTGCCGCGCCGTGATGGACGCGTCATGTGCGAACGGATAGCTACGCACAGAAATTCCCAACAGCGGATTCCCCTGCGGCGCGTATGCGATAACTCGCCCGCTCAAGCCACTCGTTTCGTTGCCCGCTAACTCGCCCGCAGGAAGTACGAATGCCGGAAAATTCGTATCGGTGAGCGTTGAATCGTCGTGCGCCCCGTGGGTGTGTCGGCTGGTGCTGCGCCTCCGTGCACGACGTTTCTTCCGATCATTCGCGCGCTGATCCAGTGCGGCGCGATAGCGGGGTAAACGTTCTCCCAGATTTCCGGTTGCGGGAAAGTAATCAAACCGCATATCTGCCACACGTAGCGTCCGCGCACTGTCGGCAAAACTTCCGCTTTGAAGAAAACGGTTGTTCACCCGGTAGTTCACTTCGATGGGAATGTCGACGGCAATGGAGAGTTTCGTTCCGTCGTTCCCCACCACCGGCACAATCAGCGTAAGAACCCTGTAGAGCGATACGCGTCGGGTGTAGAACAACTCCGTCGCGCGAGAGGCGAGCATGCGATCGAGTGATCGGAACCGCCGTGGCCAACCGGCCCATGCCAGCACCCGCCCGCCCTGATCTATGAGCTGCACGCCAATTTGCGCACCGCGCCCGTGCGTGCCCATGGGACGGAATTGGGCCAGGATTGAATCGAGTGCGGCGAAGCGGCGGACGGGATCTTCGGGAACACCACCTCGAACCGGCGCAAATACAGACTGGGCCTGACGTGCGATGTCCTGGGATTTCGTCTCGAGCCGCGCGAACTCTCCGGCGACCGTAGAAAGGGCATCCGCCACGCGATGCGAAGCATGCGCGTGCCATTTCGCCTTGTCGCTGCGGTGCGCTGTAAGCGACGCGATCAGGGACGCGGAAAGGAGAAAGAGAACAACAACCGGAGTCGGGCCGGTGAAGACCTTACCGAATCGATTTGATTTCATCGATTACCCAACACCCGGATTTCCCGCGGTCATCGCGACGGAGCGATATATAGATCTTATCTTTGTACAGGCGGCCATCATCGGTGCGCTGGTAACTTCGTTCCGCAATGGCAAATGTGGATCGTTCGTCGTCGGTCGACGTGCGGAACTGGACAAACTCAAAGTGCCGCGTTTTGGTGAATCGGAAGAGGTCTCTGAGCAGATAATAACTCTGGCTGCGGCTGAACGACCCTCCCGACGGCCCGGTCCCCGCTACCGAAATGCGCACCTTGCCGCGGCCGAAATGCGCGAGAATCCGGCCGACGTTGTTGTCAAGCCACGCGTCTTCGATATCCGCAAACACACGCATGGGGGCGCTGCGAACCATCGCCGTGTCGGGTACCGGCCGCACCGAATCCGCCGACACCTGCGCCGTGTTCCCATCGTGCGCGATGACCCGATCGCTCGTCGGTGCACGCGTTACGGACGCCGCCGCTGCAGGCGCAGAAGCCGCCGCCAATCCGGCGAGCAGAGCGGCGCAAACTACACCCGCGCCACGGGATAATCTACGTTGGAACGATATCATAGCGGACAGACCAAACGTATAAAAAGCAGCAAGGGGCGTGCCCGGGTCAATCTACTGTTATTGCGTGAGTTACCACCCCGGCGCGCATACAAATGTCCCCAAATAACTACATCCATGCCCTCAAAGAAGGTCGATTCTGTGCGCACGGTCGGCCGCCGCACATCGGCACGCAATGCGCTCCTACCACGTGCGCAGGATCACGACCGCGATCATCCCCGCCCCGGTTGCAAGCTTCCCCACCGCGGCGAGAGTCTTGCCCACGAACGACCAGATCCCTACGCGCAACGCTTCGCGCCCATTCGGCGTGCGCCAGTACTCGCCAATCGCCGCTCCCGCGAACGCACCGGCAAACGCGCACACGAGGCTGCCAAATGGCGGGAAAATCCCCACCGCGAGCAACGCGCCGAGCAATACACCGATAAATGATCCCGCCATTCCCCAGCGGCTTCCGCCCTTTCGGGCCACCACGATGAGACCGAGCAACGATTCGATCACTTCACCGAGCAATGCCAGGCCCACGATACCGCCTAACCACGGCAGCGATAACGATTCGACACCAAGCAGGCGCATCAACACGGCCACAGCAACTATGATCCAGTTTCCCGCCAGACCAAGGGCGGTGAGCAGAAGACACCCGATCAAGAACGCGTAGAGGATAACGAGCCCGGCGTGGGCCGCGAGGGTTTCCATCGGCAGCGGCTACCCGCTAGTCGCCATCACGACTACTTCTTTGTTTTCGCCACATGGCGGAGCTGCCACTCCACCAGAATCGGGCTGGCAATGAAGATGGAACTGTACGTTCCGACGATGATCCCAACCAGAAGAGTGAGCGCAAAGTCACGAATTACCTCGCCACCGAACACCACCAGACACGCTACTACAAACAACGTTGTCAGCGAGGTAATCACCGTGCGCGAAAGGGTTTCATTTATCGATGCATTGACAAGAGCCGCGTAATTATCGCGACGTCGAGAGTGGAAATTTTCTCGAATGCGATCGAACACGACGATCGTATCGTTGAGTGAATACCCGACGATTGTCAAAATTGCCGCAATCACCGCGAGCGACACCTCGAGGTTTGCCACGGAAAAGAATCCGAGGGTAAAAAGAACGTCGTGAATCAGCGCGATAATTGCAGCGATAGCGAAGCGAAATTCGAAGCGCCACGACACATAAATAACAATGCCGATCAACGAATAGATAATCGCCCAGATCGCATGGTTGCGCAGTTCGGCACCAATTTTGGGCCCCACGGATTCGGTGCGCCGCATCTCCACGTGCCGATCGGCCAGACCCTTTTGCAGAGCAACCTTAATTGCACGGGCTTCTTCTGCAGCGTTGCCTACCGACTTGGCCTTCACCAGCACTTCGGTGGGCGCGCCGAAGTTGGTTACTTCTGCACCTTTGAATCCCGCGGCATCCATTACACGGCGGATTTCCTTGAGAGGAACGCCCTTGTCGAGCTTGATTTCTACCAGTGACCCTCCGGCAAAGTCGATCGACATGCGGAATCCGCGGTGCACGGCGATCGACACCAGTCCAGAAAAAATCAAGACGCTGGAGAGAAGCATGAACCGGCGACGGTTGGCGATAAACTGATGCGCGGGCGATTTGAAGAACTGCATTTCCGTTCCTCTGTCGTTATATACTCAGCTTTTTGAGCTGATGCTTCGAGGTAATCAGTTCGTAGACCACGCGCGTGCACAGCAATGCCGTGAACATACTGGCGATAATGCCAATACTGAGCGTGGTCGCAAAGCCCTTGACCGGGCCCGTACCAAACTGCCAGAGCACAAACGCGGTGATCAGCGTGGTTACGTTCGCGTCGAGAATGGCGCTGAACGCGCGATCGTATCCGGCTTCGATCGCCGCGCGCACGGTTTTGGCCTTGGCCAGTTCCTCGCGAATGCGCTCGAAGATCAGCACGTTGGCATCAACCGCCATACCAATGGTAAGAATCAGCCCCGCGATACCGGGTAATGTAAGCGCGGCATGAAGGCGCGCAAGTGCTGCCAGCACGATGACGAGGTTAAACACAAGCGCACCGCAGGCGAGCAGCCCGGACCCTCTGTAATACACGAGCATAAAAAGAAGGACGGTCGCGAACCCACCGACAGCCGCGTAGGTTCCTGACACGATCGAGTCGTGGCCAAGCGTGGGGCCCACCGTGCGTTCCTCAATAACTTTTACCGGAGCCGGCAGGGCACCGGCGCGCAATACGATAGCCAGATCACTCGCCTCTGCATCGGAATCTATACCGGTAATCCGCCCCTCACCACCGGGAATCTTCGATTGAACGACGGGGGCCGATCGCACCTTGCCGTCGAGAACGATAGCGATGCGGCGTCCGATGTTTTCTCCGGTAAACCGCGCAAAAATAAGCGCCCCCTGTCGGTTGAGCGTGAATCCGACATTGAGCTGCGTCGGATTATCCGGGTCCGGGCGGGTTACGGCGTCAACGAGCTTCGACCCGTCGAGCGTGGCGCGCCGTTCGCAGTAATACAGCACTCGTCCGAGTCCCCCACCCTGAATCGGGCGGGCCTGGTGGGCCCATAAGAACTCTGACGATTTGGGGATGGCGCGCTGCGCCTGTTTCGTGTGCAGCAACGCGGTCACCGCTTCCACCCGGCGCTCGTCCACCACCACACCTCCGTTTACATAACTGACCAGATACGAGGTAAACGGCTTGTCGGGTGATACCTGCTGAAGAGGCACCTCGAGGTTGCTCTGGTCGAGTGAGCCCAGGAGCGAATCGAGCCCCCCCCCCGTACTATCGACGGACGCCGTATTCTGATTGGCACTAGTGGAACGGGCAGAGGTTTGTGCGGTTGCGGTATCGGCCTGCGCTGCGCTCGTATCCACAACTGACCCTCTTACCGTTACGCCGAGCAACGAGGTATCCAGCGCTCGCAGGGTGCGGCTCAATTCGTCCTGCTGGCGTACCAGACGGAATTCCAGCTGTGCCGTCTCACCGATCAGGCGCCGCGCCCGCTCCTGGTCCTGGAGTCCGGGCAGCTGCACGATGATGCGATGGCTCCCCTGTTTCTGAATGACGGGCTCGGATACTCCAAACTGGTCAACGCGGTTACGAATAATCTCGATGGCACGATCCACGGCATCTTTTTTTGCGTTGGCACTGAGTTTCGACTCGTCTACTTCGAGCACCACGTGCATGCCCCCCTGCAGATCGAGTCCAAGCTTAATCGCCGTCGCGATAAATTTGTTCCGCTGTATTTTGGTAAGATGGCTTCGTTGCTGGCCGGAGAGCGAATAAAACCGATAACTCGGATAGAGCGCCCACAGGCTGAATCCCAGCACTCCGAGTATCAGGACGAGTTTCCAGCGCGTGCTGTTCATGGATACCTCTGCCGACGGGTACTCCCGCCCGTCGTTTTTCGAAATTCGCCCCCATCCCTGCGCTGCGCATCGTTGCGCCGCGGGTGGGGGCCATCAATCGGGCTCACGGGTAAATCGGTATTGCGTCGCGGACAGACCGCGGCCGCCTCCAGTGTAGTTCCTCAAATACGGGGTATCCTACAGGTCCCGCGAAATCGGGGGGTGAGGCGGAAAATGTAAAAGCAGAGTATACATGACACGGTGGTCCCGTCAATCGGAAAACCACGTAACATGCCGCGATGACTCGCACTTAGACGAACGGTGCGGAGCGCCCCCATGTACCCCCGAACACGAATTCCACCTGCTCACGCCGGGAACGCGCCGTCGTATCGCGCAGGCCGATCTCGCCGGCACCGTCCGGGGTGCCCGGGTAGCCCAGAGCGAACGCCGTAACCACCTCGATGTCGGCCGGTATGTTCCATGCGGTGCGGGCCCGATCGAGGTCAACGCCTGCCATCTGGTGTACGGCGATCCCGCGATCGGTCGCCTCGAGACAAAGATTGCCCATCGCGAGCCCTAGATCGTGTTGCGCCGTGCGGTTTTCGCGGTTGTTGCGCGCGAAGCGCGTAGATACCGCAGTCAGCACCAGCGCACCCGCCGCCGCCGCCCACTCGCGGTTGGGTGGCACGAGGCACGAAAGCATCCTCTCAAAATCCTCGTTGTCCTGATGGCGCGCGACGATGAATCGCCAGGGTTGTTCGTTATAACTCGACGCCGCCCAGCGTACCGCCTCAAAAAGCGAGCGTAGATCGTCGTCGCTGAGGGGGCGTGTCGCATCGTACACGTACGGGCTCCAGCGGCAAGCGATCAAATCGTGCACAGGATGATTGGTGCGGGCCTTCTTCGTATCATTCATGAAAATCTTCTCCTGCTGGATGTTATACGCGTCCGATCAGACCGAGCATGTCGCGAACGGCGCGGTCGAGCCCGGTAAACATCGCCCGCGCCAGAATCGCATGACCGATGTTGAGCTCTTCGAGGCGCGGCGTGTCGACCACGGCCGTTACATTGTGGTAGTTGAGACCGTGGCCGGCGTGCACGGCCATGGCAAGCTGCGAAATAGCCGTTGCCGCGTCAAAAATCTTGCCCAATTCATCGTGGCGCCGCATGCGGGGTGCATTGGCATAGGCCCCGGTGTGGATTTCCACCGCGTCGAAGCCCAGGCGCGCGGCCTCGCGGATCTGACGGGTGTCCGGGTCGAGAAACGCCGCCACCATAATGTCGGCGTCCTTGAGGGTAGCCACCAGGTCTGCCATCCCCGGCGAAGCACCGAGCAGGTCGAGCCCGCCCTCCGTCGTGATTTCTTCGCGGCGCTCGGGAACCAGGCACACCGCCTCGGGGCGCAGAGCGAGCGCAATTTCCTGCATTTCCGCCGTGGCGGCCATCTCGAGGTTGAGTGCCGTTTGCACAACCTCACGAATCATTCGTACATCGCGGTTTTGAATGTGGCGGCGGTCTTCCCGCAGGTGACATGTAATCTGGTCGGCGCCGGCCATTTCGGCGGCGATCGCCGCAGCCACGGGGTCTGGCTCGGCGCCCCTGCGCGCCTGACGAACGGTGGCTACGTGGTCTATATTCACTCCGAGTCGGATCATTGTGGAATCCTTCTTTTAATCGGCGCGAACCAGGGCCAACCGCCACCCGTGGGGACGGCTAGCGGACCAGGCTGCAAACGGGAACGAGGTCTACTCCCGAGCCCCGGAGGTAATCCGCGCTCGCTTCGAGCGCGTCGAGCGTCCAGCGGTGCGGATGACCGATGCCAATGGCGCTTCCATTGCGGCGAGCGGTATCGACCAGGTGCCGTATGCGCTCACTGACCACATCCGGGTCGCTGGTGTCGTCGTCGAGAAATATGCTGTTGCGCGCCGCCGGAATACCGAACGATTCGGCGGTATTATACGCGACGGATCTCGGCGAAGTCAAAGAATCGAGGAAAAAGAGGTGGCGGGCGCGCACGGGAGCCAGAACGGCCCGCATAACGCGCCGATCGGTCGTGGCCAACGAGCCCTGGTGGTTGTTGACCCCGTCAACGCCTTTGAGTTCGTCGAGGTATTGCCCCACCGTCGACTCGATTGCCGCCGCGGTCATATCGACGGTTATGGGACGCACATCGAATGGTTCGGGCGTTACCGCCTGCAACGGCAGGTGGAGGAGCGTACACCGGCCCTCGCGCCGCGCGCGACGGAGCACGTCCTGCGAATGCGGAAGCGACGGAAGAATCGCGACGGATAAAGGCAATTTGAGGTCGAGAAGCCGCCCGACTACACCACCGCGCGCGTAGCCCAGATCGTCGATGACGATCGCCACCCGCGGCCGACCGTCACCGGTGCCGTCACGGCCCACGCGCCGACGATGCGCGTGGGCCGAACCGCGGGCATCGTTACCGTTTCCTCCCCGGTGGCCGCCATCCGGCCGCTTTCCGCTTGCTTTCGCGTTTTGGCGGCGACTTCGGGCGAGCGGCGGCGACCCGACGCCGCCGAGGAGGAGCACACGGTGGGTCTCAAAGCGACGCGTGCCCACCCGGAGTTCCACCGTGCGCCCGTCGTCGCGTTCTTCCCCGTGCCGCACACGCCCGCCAACGGAACGAATCGCGTCCGTCAGGGCTCCGTTGACACGAAGCAGGTCGATTTGCCCCCCGCACGGGATGCGCCAGTTGAGCGGATATCCCGCGCCATCCTGTCGCGCGCCACGAACCGTTTCGGTGATACGGCCGTCGAGGTGGAATCGAGAGAGCGCGCGGTGCATCGCCATCCCCACGTCGTCCTGTACCTGCGCGTAGTAATCGGTGTGGCCGCGATCGAGGAGTACTGCACGTCCGCGCGGCGTCTCGAAAAACTTCACCGTGAGAATTCCGGCCAGTGCAACCAGCGCAAGCGCGCCGGCCAGAAAATACAGGCCCCCGGCGCCACGCGCGGACCGGCGGCGGCGCGCGCGCGCGCCACCACGTGCGCGACGGCGTCGTCCGCGCGCGTTGCCCGTAGTTTTTTTCTTCGTTCGGGCAGATTGGGGAGATTTCGATGACACGCGGCGACTATAGGAACAGTCGTGAGCTGCGGTCAAGAGACTCCGGGAAACTTCCCGCAAGCCACGCGGACGCGCGGCGGCCGGCCGCGAAGACAACGGGAGACGGTGTCGTTGTCTTCGCACGCGGCCGGGAAAAATCCACCGGCGCGCACAGCGCACAGATAACGGCTAGCCCAGATCGCGCCATTCCACCAGGTGCCACTTGCCCGAGGCATCCTGCGCCACACTGAACTGGCATCGCGGCAGACCGGACGTAATGTATGTGATGCGCGTGGCCGGCGATGTACCCTTTGTTACGATGTTAAATGTATACGACACCGTCGCCTGCCACCACGGGCGCAGCCGACCGCCCGCCGAGTCGGCGGGAAGCTTCACCCACGTAGCGCCTTCCCACTGCAGTTGGAGATCGAGCGAAATCACTTCCCTCGGGTCGTTCTTGACCGTGAACAATTTTTCCGTGACAGCCAGATCCTGATCGCGCGTCATGACGGCCGGTACCGGGTTCTTGTTCGGGTCGATGTCCGTGAAAAAAAACTGATAATCCGTCGGGTCAAGCAGCCGGCGGTATTCCAGAACGTTTCGTTGCAGATATGCCTGCTCCAGATTGTTGAGCACGTTGTCCTTCTTGGAAAGATCTTTAAACTTGCCGGCGGGCTTCGGAGTGGGTCCATCTCCCGGGTTCTTCTTGCTGGGATCGAGCAGGCAGGCGCTTGTCGACGCCACGTAGAAAAGCACAGCGGCGAGCGTCGCGAATCGCTTCCACATAATCCGTCTCCTTTTCCACCGGAACCGGCAACCGTCGTGCCCGGTGGTCTAGATACCACAGGTAAACCATTGACAAAAACATTTCGGCCCGAGGCCACTCCCCAGGCGGGGCCCGAGGCCTGGCCGTCGCTTCCCGTTGCGCCCTACGGATTTACGCGCAGGCGCAACGTTCCGCGAAGAAAACCCCACGTGGCCGTCGAATCGGTGGCCGCGCGGTCTTCCCAGCGCACAATTCTCCAGTTTCCTCCCTCGTTCCGTACATCGATTTGCGACGATCCCCCGTACACCGTGGTCTGGCCCGACACACGCGAGGGAACGGTGAGCGTGTAGCCGGCGCGAAACCGCACGAAATCGGTCGTGGTGACCTCGATTGACGGGCTCCACTTGACGGTAATGGGCTGCGATTCCGACAACAGCACCGCGAGAACGCTCAGTTCCACCTGTTTCGTCCACCCCGTGAACGCCGTTGTACCAACAAAATTCTGGTCGAGCGAATCGTCCAGCAACGGCGAAAACACAAACGACTGGCTCAGTGCACGTTCATAGTCCGCCTCGCGCAACGAGTTGAGGGCCTTACCGACGGCCTCAAACACGCGCTCGGGCGAATCGAGGGCAACGCTCGTTCCGGTTTTGTCCGGCTGGTGGGGCGTTCGCGTGTCGAACAAACACGCACCCAGTGATGACGCCACAACAACGGCCAGAATAACGAAGGCCACCTTCACGCGGTGCGGCGTGCTGCCGGCACGCCCGCGCCCGGGTGTGGCCGCTGTGATTTTGCAACGTAATGAATATCTCCCGCTCATCAAAATGCGTACTCCACCGTAGTGTTCATCACCCAGAAATCGTTTTGCCGGGCCGTGTTGAATGGGCTGAAACGATTGGCCTTTTTCAACTCCACTCGCATTGTCCGTCCCGTTCCCCATTTGAAATTTCCCTCGAACCCCGCTTCAATTCCCCCGGCGGTCGTTTTCGACGCCACAGACCCCACGCCGATCGTCCGGTCTGCCTTGCGATTGTAGTCGAAATTGGTCACCCAGGATACGTGCGGCAGCACCCTGTACTTGACGCCGAGAAACATCTGATCCCGCCGATCCTCGCGATCGGGAATGAGCACGTCGCCATTGCGTCCCACCGCCGCGCCGCGATCATGCCGGTTGAGCCGGTATTCGAGACTACCTGTTACCCTCTCGCTGAATGTGAGTCGGAATCGATTGGAAAAGTCCAAATTTCGATCGAGAGTGTTATCTCCCTGGCGCGCCATCGCCGCGTACGTCGTGCGCTCAACCGACACCGAATAGCTTTGTTCTACAACCAGCAACGGGCTGATTCGAAAGGTAAGATTGGGCCCGACGCTTAATCGTTCTTTGGTCCGATTGTCAGACGACTGGCTCGCATCGATGTTAATGAACTGCGTTTGATTGAACGTAAAACTGAAGCGTGCATCAATGTTCTGCCCGACAGCTCCGTTTGCGCTCGCCGTTATCGACTGGTCGAGCTGATCCCGATCGCGTGGATTCTCCGCACTCTTGTAAAAGCTCTGGGCGAGTTGTGTGGAATACGCGAGATTGACCCCTACGTTTGGCGTCAACGAATGGTTTCCGCTCACATCGAACCGTCGCCGTTGCTCGCGAAAGCTTCCCAGCGACTTGGGCCCAAGATTCCGGTTGACGACCCCGTTCTGGAACCGCGAGCTCAGGTGAGTGCCCCACGGCGCCGTATATTGAACCGAGGCGCCGATCCGATCGGTGGTCGTTTCGCTGAATCGGGTATCCTGGTTGGCGTAGTCGGCGCCATTGATCGAGTGAATGAGATCCCCGGTTAATTTTACGCCCTTAAGAGGATGGGAAATCAGCGCAGCCGTAATCGATTCGGTGCGTTTGCGCTCGCGTTCCCACAGTAGCGCACTTTCATTGAACTTTTGCGCCCCGAGCGCGCCGCGCGCCTGGTCGGCGTAGCGCCGTATGCCGGTGAATTCGCTGTACCCCGCGCGCACCACCGTGCTGTCGTGCATAACGGCTACCATCGAGGTAACGACGGAATCCTCCGATCCACCCAGGCGGTGGAACGTGGCATCTGCGAAAGAGGCAAGGGCGAAAACGTCCCGACCCGATAGCGACGTGGTGGTCATCCACGTTTCTTTGTGCGCGGCGCGCGCCGAAACGTGCACCGGCCGGCCCAATACATTCATCTGATAGCGAGCGCCGCCGTTCGCCGCCGCCCATCGCGCGTTGTCGGTTTGAAACGTCTTCTTGCCCACTGTGGTAGATGCGGCGGTCCGACCGTCCCAGCGCAGCGCATGGCCCGCAGCCGACTGGCGCCACAAGGTGAGGGTCACGCCACGGTCATTCTTGATGAAATCGTTCACCAGACCGCCCGTGGTAATCGCCCGGTTGAATTGACGGCTATCGTCGTAACTCAAATCTACAGACCACACACCGGCGAAACGCTGATTCAGTGCATTCTTGAACAGCCGATTCTCTTCAAAACGATTCTGCAGCCGGTAGTTCTTGCGTCCATGACGGATCAGCGTAAGAAGCTGCTCTCCCCACCTGGTGCTTGTCGTGCTCTGATACTGGTTACGCATTTCCATAAACGTCACGTTTCCAACTATGGACCCGCGGTATGATGGCCTGTATGTGACTTTCCTGGCGGCAGCCTTCGCGGCCGCCACGAGCGAATCAATGTTCGCCGGGGCCTGTCCGGTGACACCCTGCCCGAACGCCATCCGCGGTCGGGTGAGAGGGAGAACCATCAATGTCACCAACCCGATGCCTGTCCAGAGCATCGCGCGTATGCGCTGGTTACAGGGTGCCACCTGAACCCTTGCCGGCATTGGTAATCGCCCGCGAGAGGGCGAGAAACTGGTTTACGCTCAATTGTTCGGGCCGCGCGTGCGTGTCGACGCCGGCGTCGACAGTCGCCGTTTGCACCCGGTCACCGGGGAGCCCGAGGTTCGATTTCAGCGTACTCTGAATTGTTTTCCTCCGTTGCGCAAAGACGCCGCGCACGAGCCAACGAAATGATTCAAACTCGCCCGGTGCAACCAGCGGATTCTCCCGCGGGTCGAATCCGAGTACAACCGAGTCGACGCGCGGCTTTGGGAAAAACGATCCGGACGCAACTCGCAACTTGATCGACACCTTATAGAGACTCTGCAACAGCACACTCGTTATTCCGTACACCCGGCTACCCGGCGGTGCGACAACTCGCTCGCCGACTTCTTTTTGCATCATAACCACGGCGTGTTCCAGCACGTCGCGCCCGTCGACGAGGTAGCGAAACAACACCTCGCGCGTCAGGTAGTACGGGATGTTGCCCACGAGTATGCAACCGCTTACTCCGTGTGCCCCGAGTAACCCGGCGGGCGACGTCTCCACAAGGTCGGCCCGCACAACGGTGACTTCATCTTCCGCGTACCGCGCGGCGAGAACATCGGCCAGATCCGTGTCGATCTCCACGGCGATTACGTGGGCTCCACGCGCAACCAGCGCATCGGTAAGGATGCCCCGCCCGGGGCCAAGTTCCAGCACGGTGTGACCGGCCCGCACGCGGGCTGCATCGGCAATACGTCCGGCAATTGCCGGGTCGTAGAGAAAATTCTGTCCGAACCGCTTTCGCGGCCGCGGATACCTCGGTTTCAATAACTATGCGTCCTGTAAGGGGATCCCTCGATCCTGCCGGAACCAACGGGCCACAGGGCCCAACCCGGTACTGACCCGTAAGGGATATCAACTTGTAGCAGTTTGGGTGGGACGAACCTCCTGAACACAAAACCGCCTACGGAGGGGCGGCAGTGCACACTAGTATACACCGGATCGGCCGGGCGCGTCAATGGGCCGAATGCGGGTTCGTGGGGTCGGAATCCGCCATCCGCATCGCACCGCCGGGCCGCCACCGGCGCCCGGTGGATAGTGGCCGTCGCAGCCGTCCAGGCCGTGGTATACTCCCGGCGCCGGGTGATTTTCGACCATTCGGGCCGCTGGATAGAGACAAACCTGCAGGAGGAATGCCAGTCATGCGAATCTTCCCCCCCGTCCTGGCTTGTGCCGTCATTCTGGTAACAACGTCGAATCCCGAGGCGCCCATCACGACGATCCTATCCGCAGCGCCGGCTCATCCGGGCATATCACACGCGCCGGGCGCACCCATAACGCCCACCGCGCCGGGTACACCGATAACACCGCGCACACCCACCGCGGCGCTGGCACCGGGCGCAGAGAAAACCCCGAACGCAAAGAGCACAACAGACGATGTGCACTGGTCCACGGCGTCGTGGAGCGATGTTCTGGCACGTGCGAAGGCGGAAAACCGCCACGTGTTCGTGGATTTCTACGCAACGTGGTGCGGCCCCTGCAAGCGTCTCGACAAAATCACGTACCGGAATGCCCGGGTGAAGGAGTTCCTCAATTCCACGGTTCCTGTCAAATACGACGCCGAGAAAGGAGTGGGACTCGAACTGGCCCGCAAGTACCGCGTGGCCGCCTATCCGACGTTGATCGTCATTGCCCCCGATGGCAAAGAGGTAGACAGATCTCTGGGCTACCTCGAACCGGAAGAATTTTTGACAACGATGAAAAAATTCGTATCCGGGGTGGAAACCGTCCGCTGGTACGAAAACAAACTGAAGGAATCTCCCAACAGCATCGAGGTGTTGCGAACCCTGGGAGACAAGTACGTGGATGCCGGGCGTGCCAACGACGCAGAACGCGTGCTCTCCCGGGTGCTCGAACTCGACGCCACAGCCACCGCCGACACCCGCGCGAAAACATTCTATCAGCTCGGAGAAGTGAACTACACCCGCGGCGTATACGAGCGGGCGCGCAATCGTTTTCTCCGGGTCGTGACGGAGTTCCCCTCTTCAAAATGGTACGAACCGGCGGTAAAACGCCTGGCGTATACGGAGTACAAGCTCGACCATGAAACGGCGGCGGTGGATCGAATGGAATCGCTCATCGATCGCCATCCCGACGACGTGAGCACGCTGAACGCGTTTGCGTGGTTTTGTGCTCAGCGCAAAATCGGCCTGGACCGCGCACTACCCGTGGCCATCCGGGCCGCCGAAAAATCGGGGCGTGACCCCGGAGTGCTCGACACACTGGCCGAGGTGCATTTTGCCCGCGGTGAGTACGACAAAGCGATCGCCGTCGAAAAAGAGGCCAGTGCAAAGCAGCCCGCCGACACATACCTCAAGGACCAGATCAAGAAATACCGCACGGCACGGGGCAAAGCATCGTCGCGAGCAAGCAATGGATAGAATGCAGCGGTTCCATCCCGAAAGTTCAAACGCGTTGTGCGTGGGTGCGTCGCGCATGGGTGCATCGCGCGTGGGTGCGTCGCGCATGGCTGCATCGCGCGTGGCTGCGTCGCGCATGGATGCGTCGCGCACATACACCTTGCGCAGCGCCGCGTTGCACCCAGACGTCTTGCGTTACGCCGCCTTCCGCACCACCCGGCCGAGGATTTCGTCCAGGTGTGCCAGGTAGGGATCCGGCGTGATGCCGAACGCGTCGACCACCGGCGAGGTATCACAAACGTTATCTTCCAGTATCATCAACAGCTCGTCATACGTGAGCGGGAATGAACGGCAGCGTTGCAACATCTTCACCATGGGTTTCATCAGGGTGGATGATACGTTCGCATAGTTGGGCCACACATCGAGATGACGGGCTACCCGCGCCACGATGTCGACAAACGGCACCCGATCCGCCCCCCCCATTTCATACACGCGCCCCTGAGCTTCGGTATGCGTCAACGACAAGGAGATGACGTCAACAACGTTCTGAAGGGAAACGGGCTGAAGCAACGACCGCCCTCCGTCGACGATCGGCACCACCGGCCGCCGCACCAGATCGACCAGCAGCGGGTGAAATTCGTCTCCCGGGCCAAAAATTACCGACGGCCTGATAATTGTCCAGCGCATCCCCGTGCGCCGAACGACGCCTTCGGATTCCCACTTCGTAATGTGATAACGGGACACCGCATTTTTGCGCGCGCCAAGGCCGCTGAGATAAATAAATTTCTCTACCCCTTCGCGACGCGCGCTGTCGGCCATGCTAAATGTAGCCGCGGTGTGCATGGTTTCGTACGTGGTACCCGATCTGGGAATTTCCCGACGAATTCCCACGAGGTGCACCACGGCATCTACCCCGTCTACCGCGCGCATGCACGCAGTGGAATCGAGTACATTGCCGGTAACAATTTCTACGCCCTCATCGTTGCGGATACGCGAGGTGCTTTCGGGACGAACGAACGCACGCACATCAAACCCCTGTGCGATCAGCTGGCGCCGCAACGCTGTCCCGACAAATCCCGTGGCCCCGGTGACCAATACTTTCATTGCCAGACCCGTCCTCTTAGCCGGCGATCCTGTCGTACTCACTGATTGTGTGCGGCGCCTACGCCGCACACCGGGCACGTCTCCATCTCCGGCGAATAAAATACCCTGCACTGTTCACATTCAATTGAATCTTCGGTTACACTTTGTAGCGCAGCAAACGCGTCATCGCGTTCTTCGATGGGAACGTAGAGTTCCAGCACATCTTCTTCCCCCTCGTTCACCAGGGACAACACGCCGGCCTCGTCGAGGAAGATTCGACGCGATTCGATGGCCCATTCGCTGAGAAAGAAACCAATCAATTCCCATGCACCTTCGTCTGCCAGGTCTCCGTGATTCGCGCACATCATTACATTGAAAATCGGCTGGAAGCATTCTCCGCACACGATATCCCCGCATACCGCGCATTTGCCCATGATATCGCCATTGGGGTGTTCGCATTCCATCGATCCGCCTCCTGCGATTATGACCGGTACATGCGAATATCGTACTGTGCGCCCAGTTCCCTGGCCATGGTGCGGCAGGCCTGCGGGTTGAACTTCGGCGCCGCAATAAATTCGCACACCGTCTCCATCCTGGTCCTGGCCGTGCAGCGAACAAAATCGCGCAGAATCTCGAACCCCTGCTCCCCTCTGCGGACCGGTGCCATGCGGTCGTGTTGGACCGCCGACGTGCCATAAAATTTGACGACGATTTCATTCACCACAGCCGCCAACTCATCGGAAATATCCCGTCCGGCCGTCTGATTCGCCCGGCCATCGGTGTTGATACGAACCCACCACCCGCGGCGGTGCGCCGCCTCGCACAACGCCAGCGCATACGCGGGGTCATCGAGCGGATCGCTCAGACCGCAAAGAATCAATTCTTCCACGCCGTCTCCCATCGAATCGAGAAGGGACTCCATCCCGGCGTGGACCGTGGCGCCATCCCCGACTTGCGCGTTCGGCTGGCTGTTTGCGCGCGCATCCGTTTCAGAACGATGTGGGGGCGTGCCACCGGTTTCTGCCTCCCGCTGCGCGTGCGTCGAATCATCCGGCGCGGATTCGAACGCGTCCTCCCGAGTGCTTGCGAACGGCTGCTGCCCCGATTCGCCCGGCGGAAAAAGCGGGGTGGGTTCTGTGGCCTCTCGCGAAAACTCATCGGCGACAGTTACGGGCTCTGTCCGTTCTCCGCTCGATTCCGGCGCCGTTTCTCCCGTGTGTACCGCCCGGGAGATCGATTCGCTCGCTGGCGTTTCCCGCAATCCGAGCAGGACGGACGTGTGTACGTAGGCGGTGTTGTCTACCCGGTACACGCCGGGTGGCAACATGCTCGGCGCAATGCCCATCGCACGGCAAAAATTCTCGTCCGTCACGTTGGATACGTCCGCAGGATCCATCTGTTGGATTTGGCCAATCCGTTGGAGCACCCGCGCCACGTACGCCGGCTCATTGCGGTTGCCTCGCCATGGATGCGGCGTAAGGTATGGACTGTCGGTCTCGAGCACCACGCGGTCGAGCCCGATGGCAGACAGTGTTTCATCCAGACCGCTGTTGCGATAGGTCAACACGCCGCCGATCCCCACGTGGAAACCCAGGTCGATTACCCGCCGGGCCTGTTCCGCGTTCCCGCCAAAGGCGTGAAATATTCCCCGGTAGGGAGCGCCCTCTTCTTCAAGAATGCGCACCGCATCGTCGAACGCATCGCGGCAGTGAATCACCAGAGGAGTGCTTTTCTCTCGCGCCAGGTGAATCATGCGACGGAACGCATCGGCCTGCACATCGCGCGGAGACAGATCGCGATAATAGTCGAGCCCCACCTCGCCGATACCCAGAATGCGTTCATGGTCGAGCATTTCCCGGATCTCATTTTCGTACGCATCATCGAGCCGCTGCGCGTCGTGGGGGTGAATACCCACCACGCCGAACACGAATGGAAATCGTTCCACCAGCCCAATGGTGGCACGCGCCGTTTCGGGGTCGTAGCCGATATTCATCAATGCGCGTACGCCATCACCGAGGGCACGCGTAATTACGCCTTCGAGGTCGCCGTCGAAATGCTTGAGGTTGATATGGCAGTGCGAGTCGATCATGAGTGTGTCCGGGGATAAACGGCCACCGCACGCGCGAAACCCACCCGGGGCAGGCTGCACCAATCTAGCACCCGGTGATCCGGATATCAAGCCGCCGCAACGTCTTTTTTGCCAGCAGGTAGCCCCATTTCACGCCGCGGGCAGCGCACTGCACTAATGTGTCGCATATCAGGCTGCCGAGCGCACCGACGCCGGTTCATCTCGCCCGGACTCAGGAAACCAGCCGGCTGTGCGCAGGCAGATCCGCACGAGCATCAGCATGATGGGCACTTCGATCAGCACGCCCACCACGGTGGCCAGCGCCGCGCCTGACGAGAGTCCGAATAACATCACGGCCGTGGCGATCGCCACCTCGAAGTTGTTGGACGCCCCGATCATCGCCGCGGGTGCGGCATCACGGTACGATAGCTTGAACACGCGGGCAAGCAGGTAGGTAAGACCGAAAATGAACATGGTCTGGATAGACAACGGGATGGCGATCCAGAGTATGGTCAGTGGATTGGACACAATGATGTCGCCCTTGAAAGAAAAGAGGAGAATAAGAGTGGCCAGCAGCGCCGTAATCGTGATGGGAGTGAGAATATGCACGAACCGCTCCCGGAACCACGTTGGTCCCTTTGCCGCCATGATCCACCTGCGCGAGACGTATCCAGCGACCAGCGGCAAAGCCACGTAGATGGAGATTGAGAGCAAGAGCGCCTGCCAGGGCACCGGGAGCCGCCCCACGCCGAGGAGAAATCCTCCGAGCGGTCCGTAAAGAACCAGCATCGCCAGCGAATTGATCGCCACCATCATCAGCGTAAGGCCATCATTTCCCCGCGCGAGAAACCCCCACACCAGCACCATCGCCGTGCACGGCGCGAGACCGAGAAGGATGCACCCGGCCAGGTAGCTGCGCCACAGCGGAACGGCCAGCATTTTTGCGCCGTCGTGCAATACTACGGTTCCCACGCCGTGCATCGTCCCGACAGGCAGGTCGAGGCCGAGGGGCATTCTTACGTAGTCGAGCGCGTTGGTGCCGATCAGTCCATGAAACAATGTGCCCAGGAAAACCGTGGCGATGGCGAACATCGTAAACGGTTTGATTCCCCAGTTCACGATAAGCGTCAACAATACGGGTTTCGCATTTTTCCCTGCCCTGGCGACCTCGCCAAAGTCGATTTTGACCATGATGGGAAACATCATGAAAAACAGGCAAATCGCGATCGGAATCGACACTATCGGGGCATCGCCCACGTGAATTGCCATACCGTTGAGGCTACGGGCAACGTTCGGCGCGATCTTCCCCAGTACGATGCCCACGCCAATGCACAGCAAGACCCAGGCGGTGAGGTACCGCTCGAAGAACCCAAGACCACCGGGTTGTTTCGTAATACATGCCTGCGTACTCATTTTCTTATTCTACCTGATTCCTTTCCAGCAAGCCGGGAAGCGACTCGACCAATTCGCGGATTTCGTGGCACACGCGACGGTAGATATCCAATGCGCTTTCCTCGTCGGGCGCGCTACGGGCCAGCGCGGGCGGATCATCGAACGACCGATGGATGGTCTTTGCCGGCCCGCAAAATACGGGGCACGACTCCCGCGCGTCGTCACAAACCGTCACGACGTAATCAAATTCGATACCGGAGAACTCACTCAGGTGTTGCGATCGGTTGCGAGAAATGTCTACCCCGGCTTCGGCCATCACGCGCACGGCCATGGGGTTGAGACCGTGCGCTTCGATACCCGCCGAAAACGGTTCGATGACGTCCGCGCACAGCACGCGCGCCCAACCTTCGGCCATTTGACTGCGACACGAGTTGCCCGTGCACAGGAAAAGCACTCTTATTCTGCGCTTCGACACAGATCCTCCACGGGAATCCGGCAGATTGCCTTCAGCCTGCGCTGGTCCTGCGCCAGATCTTTTTCTCCCTCTAGCGACACATCGAGCCAGCGCTGGGCCGCGCGAACCGCGGGCGGCGCTTCGCGGCCCGCGCGCCGGTAGTAAGCCCATCGCCCGTCCTTGCGGTAATCCACCAGGCCAGCATGGCGAAGTACGGATACATGCCTGGATACGGTTGAAGCGGCCAAACCGAGCAGTTCTGTAAGCTGGCACACACAGAGTTCGCGGTCGCGAAGCGCCGTCAAAATCCGAACGCGGCTCGGGTCGGACAGCGCCCGGGTAATATCGGTTATCATTCTATAATTCGCCATATAACGAATTATAAGACACGGGAGGGCCGTGTCAAGGTTCGATACCACCGGTCGCGCCGCTACATCTGGGGCTTATCGAGGCGAGGAAACAGCACGGCACCCTCGCCGATGCGCGCCCAGTCGGCCGCGCCCGGAAGAGGGGCTTTGTCGATGCGGATATCGCTGAACGTATCGGGCAGGCCGAGCTGCCGGCGCATCTCCGCCGACTTTTGCGGCATGAATGGCCAGCAGAGCACGCTGCATAGGCGCAGAACTTCGAGCAGTGTGCGCAGGGTAACGCCCAGCGCCTGCGTATCACCCAGTTTCGCCTGGGCCCACGGCTTGCGCTTTTCCACATACCGGTTGCCCGACTGCACCGCACGCCACAGCGCGTCGAGCGCTTCGTCGAACGCCAGGGCATCCATGCGCTCGCGGTAGGCATCAATTACGCCGCCGGCGATCTGCTCAAAACTTTCCGCGGCGTCATCGTTCCATGCGGGCACCGCGCCCTGAAAATACCGGTGCGTCATCGAGAGCGTTCGCGAGAACAGATTGCCCAGTTCGTTGGCCAATTCGGCGTTGTGCCGCGTAACGAACAATTCCACGGTAAAGTCGCCGTCGCGGTCGAAAGCGATTTCGCGCAGCATCAGGTAGCGCAATGCGTCCGCGCCGAAGAACGCCGCCATGTCGGCCGGGTCGACGATGTTGCCGATGGTCTTGCTCATTTTCTCGCCGCGGTTGTACACGAATCCGTGTGCGAACACGCTGTGTGCCACCGGAACCCCGGCGGCCATCAGCATTGCCGGCCAGATCAGGCAGTGGAACCGGGTGATGTCTTTGCCGATGATGTGGCAGTCGGCCGGCCAGAATTTGTGGAACTTCGGATCCGGGTCGTCTCCGAATCCGAGCGCGGAAATGTAGTTGATGAGCGCGTCGAACCACACGTACACCACGTGGCCCTCATCGATCGGGAGCTTGACGCCCCAGTCTTTTCCTTTGCGCGATACGCTCACGTCTTCGAGGCCGCTCTCGATCACCTTGAGGATTTCGTTGCGTCGTATGTTAGGACGAATGAACTCGGGATGCTCCCGGATGTGCTTCTCCAGGCGGTCACTGAACCTGGAAAGTGCGAAGAAGTAATTCTTCTCCTTTATATGTGTCGCTTCGGTGTGGTGGCGGGGGCATTTTCCGTCTTCGAGGTCCTTTTCCGCCTTGAACTCTTCGCACCCCTCGCAATAGAGCCCCTCGTACTCGCCCGCGTAGATGTACCCATTGTCGTAAATGCGCTGGAAGAGGTAGCGCACCGTTTGCTTGTGCACCTCCGACGTGGTACGGATGAACTGATCGTACGAGATGTGCAGGGCTTTCCACGTACGCTCGAACGCCTCAGCCATTTCGTCGGTATACACCCGGGGATCTTTGCCCAGACGGCGGGCCTCTTTTTCGACGTTGGTGCTGTGCTCGTCGGTACCCATAAGAAACCACACATCCACACCACACAGGCGCTTGTAGCGCGCCAGGCAATCGGCGCCGATTTTTTCGTACGCGGTGCCCAGATGCGGGCGTGCGTTGACGTAGTCTATCGCGGCGGTTACGTAATAGGTTTTTTTCACTATTCCTCGCCGGGAGACGTCCGGAAAAGGGGCCCGAAACGCGTTGGATAGCGGGGCTCAACCGGGGGGAATCTACCATTCCCGGAGGTGCAATTCAAGGTTCCGCTCCACTCCAGCGCCTTCGCTACACGGGCCGAAGAACCCGGCCATGCGTTTGCGAGGCGAATTGTTCGAGTGATCGGTACCAGCCCGTCAGCACCAGCAAATTCCACAACACGCGTGATCGATCGCGCCCTGCGAGGTGCGCATCGATCAGGCGCCGGACCTCCACCGCGTCCAGCCACTCCAAATCGCGGGCCACCCGGCCACCTAAATCCTCCAGCAGGCTGCGCATCGGACCGCGAAACCACAGGGAAAGCGGAACAGCAAAGCCGTGTTTGTTACGTTCGGCCAGCTCGGTGCCGATGAGCGGGGCGAACGCACGCCGCAATACCTTCTTTCCCTCTCTTCCCGTGCGCTTTATGCCTCCCGGCATCGACATGGCCGTTTCGACCACGTGATGATCCAGGAAGGGAACGCGAGCTTCGAGGCTGTAATGCATCGTTGTACTGTCCACCTTACCGAGCAGGTCGTCGGCCAGAAACCCCTGGATATCGACGCGCGACGCGCAATGGAGTCGGTCGCGCCGGTTCGGCCCGGCCCACTGTTTTTCGAGATTCTGCGTAACAAGGCCCACGTTGCCTGCATCGGCGAACCGGGGCGTCAGCGATTGAACTTGTTTCGCGGACATTGCATACGGGTAACCGCTGAAGGCCGATGCGGTGCGCCCGAGTGCGACGCGCTTGAATTGGTCGAGTAGCCGCGCGCGACGCGTGCCGATGCGCCGGTAGTACCCGTAGCCGGAGAACAGCTCGTCGGCGCCTTCGCCAGAGAGAACTACCGTCACGTGTTGCGCCGCAACCTCCGACAGGGCCAGGAGCGGCACACAGGCAGGGTCACCCACTGGTTCATTAAGACATGCCGCGGCACCCATCGCCTGGCGTGCAAACTGTTCCGGCGTGCACTCGGCATGATGAAGAGTTGCCCCGAATCGCCGCGCGGCATTTCGGGCAAAGGGTGTTTCGTCGAACCCGGCGTGCGTCCCAAAACCCACGGTAAACGCGTGCACGGGCGCACCTGCCTGTTGAGCCATGATGCCGGCAACAATCGAAGAATCCAGTCCACCCGACAGGAACACCCCCACCGAAACGTCCGCCCGCATTCTCCTTTTTACCGCGGCGTGCAGAACCTCGCGCAAACGTTCCTCCCACTCGGCCTCGCCTGGTTTTTCGTCGACACCGTGGGGGAGAGACCAGTACGTGCGCGGCGGCTCCACACGTCCCCCGCGTATCGCCAGGTAGCTTGCCGGCGGCACTCGTTGCACACCGTCGATTGCCGTGCCCACGCCGGGCACAAACTGGTGTTTGATATATAATCGAATACCGAGTGGATCGGGTGCGACCGGTACATGACCCGATGCGACGAGTGCACGGATGGTTGACGCAAAGTAGAGTGTGTCGCATCCGTGCGCGTACACCAGCGGTTTGATCCCGATGCGGTCTCTGGCAACGTACGTCGTGGCGTTTCGTTCGTCATAAAGAGCAAATGCGAACATTCCATTGAGGCGCTGGAGCAGGCGCGCGATTCCCCATTCCTCGAATCCGTGTACCAGAATCTCGGTGTCGGATCGCGTACGAAACCGGTGTCCCATCAACATGAGTTCTCTGCGAAGGTCGTCGTGGTCGTACAACTCACCGTTGAGAACCACGTGGACGGATTCGTCTTCGTTGCTGATGGGCTGGTGACCATTGGCCAGGTCGATAACGGCCAGTCGTCGCACGCCCAGCGCTACGCGGGGGCGAACCAGCGCGCCGGAATCGTCAGGACCACGCGTAAATAGCGTGGCTACCATACGGTCGAGCGTTCTTGCGTCGGGCCTGCTGTGGCCTGCCAACTCTACGATTCCAGCGATCCCACACACGAGTGTTCCTGTCGTTAGGAAAAACGATTTTCGCCACACACACAATCCCCGACTCCGATTCTACGGCAGCGCGATAGAAAGCCACGCCACGACGTTTTGGCTGCCTTGCGACGAGATTTGCACCATCGACGCACCGAGCGCGGCGTGCCGGGTATTCCCGGATGGATGTGACTGCCGGGGGTGAGTGTCGTAGCGGATGTTCACCAGAGTGCCCGCCGCATAGCCGAGTGCACCGCCGACGAGCACGTCGGATCCCCAGTGGGCGCCCGACTTGATGCGCTGCGCGGCCACGCCCGCCGCGAACGTCCACGCGAGCGTGCGCACCCACCAGCGCGTTTCACGGTGCGACACAATGGTGGCCATGAGAAACACCGTGGAGGTATGCCCCGACGGGAACGAGCGATGCTCACTCTTGCGAAAACCCGGGCCGCGCCACCGATGCGAACCCTCGCCGGTTTCGGGGCGCGACCGGCTCGTGAGGGATTTTACACCGAACGTCGCAGCGAGGGTAAGTGCATATCCTTTTGTCAGGAGAATCGCCGTGTCGGTCGCCCTTCGGTTGTGGTTCAGCGCGCCGGCAGCCAGGTAGGCCCCCGCTACGCCGCCAAAAACCAGCACCGGATTGACATCGCTCTTGCCGTACCACGACCCCACCTCGGCCAGGTCGTGAAAACGATTGTAGGAAAACGTGTCGGGAGAACGCTGCGCCCAACGATTCAGATCGTCGTCCCAGAATGCGATCAGTGCGGCGGTGCTCACCCCGAGTGCGGCGACGGCGATGGCGTTGCGTTTTCCGTGCGACAACAGCGCACCGTCCCCTGCAACTCCCCTGCCCGGAACGGCCGCGACCAGCAACATTGCCACCAGAGCCCGACAAACGATGTACCTCATTCTTACACTCCCACTGCCTGGGTTTGTCATCAATACGAAAACCCCGCCTGAACATAGAAGCGGGTTCCCTCCGCGCTGTGCGCTACCAGCACACTCAACGTATTCTTCGGGTCGATCACCGTAAACCACAATCCCCCACCGGCGTCCGCGTGCCAGCGACGCGACGACTGCCCCGAGGCAAACACCCGGCCCACGTCGCTCAGTGCCAGCGCCCCGAGCGTGCCCGGTACGATTAGCGTAAATCGCGACAATTGCGTGCGCACTTCGGCGTTGGCGAACACCGCGGTGCGACCGGCAAAACGTTCCCGCCGGTACCCGCGCAGGGATCGGTCCCCCCCGAGGAACGCCGCCGCGTGGTAGGGAAATCGTCCCCACACGTGCTTTGCGCCCAGGCGCATCGCCACCGACACCCGCGGTGCCCCGCCCCCCGACGTTCCGCCGGGCGCCGCGGTAACCGAAACGCTGCCATGCACCTCGCCGTACGTTTCTTCCACGTCTCCGAATGAAGGGTAAACCATGCCCGCCATCAACGCGGCGGCACCGCGGCGGCCGGTGTGCACGGCGCTGTGTACAACGCTCGGCGATGCCTCACCGCGGGTATCCAGTTGCCATGCCGCACGCATACCGTACTGCAAAAAATCGCCGCTACCGTACGGACGTAACGCGGTGATGAATCGCCCGGAGGGGTGTTCGGTGTGGGAATACTGGACCACCGGCCCCATCGACACCGTTCCGTAGGGGCCCGCGGGAACCTGGAGCGACGGCTCGAGGAGCCACTCGTTCCGGTCCACACGAAAGTAATCGTGACCGCGCGCCGACGATGTTTCATTGCCCAGTCCGTAGAAATGCAGCACTTCGATACTGGACACGTGCGCGAAAATGCCGGTGCGCACGCGGGAGTTCTCACGACGGAACTCACCGGCGTAGGTAATTCGCGCGGCACTCACCTGCGTTGCCCAGGTGGCCCGGAGTTGCTGCCGACCCGCGTACGGGTCTTTGCGAAACCCGAATACCCGGCGGTCCACCGTCAGATGAAACAGAACCCCGAGATCGCCGTTGGCGCCCATGCGCGGAATCCACAGGGTGCGACTGCCCCAGTCGCGCGGGGGAATCCACGGCGCGCGCGTTCGCGGCGGGGGAATATACGCCCGCGTATCCACGCGCGTCCGGCGTCCGCGGAACACGTGATTTTTTCCATGCGCATCGTACACACGGGTGGCGCCCGCCCCTGTGTCGTCCACCGTGTCGTTCCCCCCGCCGCCAATTACACGCAGCACGATGGAACCCGGCTTGCCGCGCACGGTAACGCGATCGTCGCCACCTTCGAGATACAACCGCACTTCACCGGTTTCTTCCGGAAGAAACACGCGGTGGTAGTACGCGCCGCGCCATTGTGCACGCACCGGTGCTGCGTGCAAAGAATCCGGACGGGGAGGCTTCACGCGGTCTGATACCGCGTGCGTCGTGCGG
>Ga0114931_10000880_pt1 | contig 37603 bp, 41 predicted proteins | sample 2SBtaG_FD_89579 | JGI IMG/M metagenome (GOLD analysis project Ga0114931, IMG submission 89579) | Deep subsurface microbial communities from Kolumbo volcano to uncover new lineages of life (NeLLi) - 2SBTROV14_V59a metaG | ecosystem: Environmental > Aquatic > Marine > Volcanic | place: Kolumbo... | reverse complement strand
TGTCGGGTTGGGGCCAAGATTACCACGATCGGGCAGGCGTTTTTCTCAAAAAAGTGACGCACCCCCTCTTGAACGAGCCAGTCAACGTTCCCTGGTCCGGTGATTTCGAAAAGGCGTTAGGCAGCCCACCCGAGGCACCTACTCTGGCCGAAACAATGGTACAAGTAGCGTCGCACAGCACGCATCACCGCGGTCAAATTGTGGCCCGCTTGCGTGAACTTGGGGCTGAGCCACTGCTAGTGGATTTTATCATTTGGGCCTGGCTTGGCAAGCCACAACCCGATTGGCCGCAGTGTGGATAGTGCCAGTCATGCGCAACGAGCAGGTGAAACGACCGGTGTCGGAATTTTGACACAAAACAGTGGAAATCGAATATGAACGAGACAGTCGAACGCTGCGAATTAGCTCCTGGCTTCAGCATTTCCCGTGTCCTGACGGGACTGTGGCAGATCGCGGATCTCGAAAGAGACGGCCGCAAGTTGGATCTCAAAGCTACGGCGGAGGCCATGACCCCGTACGTCCAGGCAGGCTTCACGACCTTCGACATGGCCGACCACTACGGTTCCGCGGAAGAGATCGTAGGTATGTTCCGGCAAACACATGAGCAGCCGGTGCAGTTGTTTACCAAATGGGTGCCGAAGCCGGGTGCTACCACGCGCGAGGAAGTCCGGGCGGCGGTGCAGCGGGCCCTCGACCGTATGCGCAGCGAGAGCCTGGACTTGTTGCAATTTCACGCCTGGAACTACGCCGACCCTAGTTATCTGGATTGCCTTTACTGGCTGCAGGAGTTAAAAGAAGAAGGGGTAATACGGTATCTGGGGTTAACGAATGTTGACACCCTGCATCTCAATATCATCTTGCGCAGCGGCATTGAAATTGTTTCCAACCAGGTCTGCTTCTCGCTTCTCGACCAGCGCGCCAATTTCGGTATGACGGAGTTGTGCCAGCAGCACGGCATCAAATTGCTGGTCTTCGGCACGGTGGCCGGCGGTTTCCTGACGGAGCGCTGGCTCGACAAGTCGGCACCGTCGCTGGACGATCTCACCACCTGGTCCCAGATGAAGTACAGGCGATTCATCGATGCAGCGGGCGGATGGCAGCGGTTTCAGTCTCTCTTGCACGCCCTGCAGCAAGTCGCCGGCAGACATGGCGTTTCAATGGCGAATGTTGCCTGTCGCTACATGCTCGAGCAGCCGGCGGTCGCCGGCATCATCGTTGGGGCACGCCTGGGAACCAGCGAACATGTCGCGGACAATTTGCGCCTGTTCCAGTTCACACTGGATGAAACGAGCCGGGCGGCAATCGAGGCTGCACTGGCCGGGCTGCAGGCCATTCAGGGAGACTGCGGCGATGAGTACCGCCAGCCCCCCTTTCTCACGGCCTCGGGCGACCTGAGCCACCACATCGAATCATTGCCGCCGCCCTATGTTGCGCGACCCGGAACAGACGGAAGGAGCAGAGTCTTGAGCGGCACCGAGTGGGAAGAGATCGCAGGTTTCAGTCGCGCCGTGCGGCGCGGCAATCGCATCTGGCTTTCCGGAACCACTGCGACGCACGGTGCCAGGCCGATCGGAGGCAACGACGCGGCAGCGCAATTTCACTTTATCGTCGACAAGATCGAGGGAGCCATTCTGTCGCTTGGCGGACGCTTGCAGGATGTTGTCCGGACGCGGGTTTTCATCCGCAACGTCGCGGATTGGGAAGCTGTCGCTCGTGCCCACGGCCAGCGATTTCACGATATTCTCCCGGCAAATACTTTGGTTCAGGCGTTGCTCATCGGGGAGGAATATTTGGTTGAGGTGGAGGCAGAGGCGGTGGTGGAGTCTTTCGATACACCGCGACAAACGGCATCGCCGCACTCAGGCTGAGGTAAAATTTTGAAAGGCCGCGACAAACAGCGTTGCGGTACGCACGGCGACGTAAACGTTGGGACACCGCGAAAAACAGTATCGTGGCACTGGGAGAGCGGATGAGGGCGCGGGCCGGGTATCTTTCGCGGGCCGGGCATCAGAGGCGTCGACGCAAGGTGGATTCAATTCTGAATTCTTAGGTGGCGAAGGCGGCCTCATGGTCGACTCAGCCATATCGTCAACTCCTTCATTCCTCTACGGACCAGGAAACCGCACTCGGACAAAGTTGATTCTGAAAAATGAAACATTATCTTAGGCTTACGCCTGGCGTTGACGGTACATGCGAATGAGACGGGCGGTCAAGGCTGACTGGCACGAACTCAAGCTGGCAGAAGCGCCCGAACAGCAGATTCTGACTCGAAATGCTGGAAGGAGGATATCATTAGGAGCAATCATCGACCAGCCTCTCGGCGTCAAGATACGGCATTGTTTAGGCGACTCCTGCCGCTTCTTCTTCTTACTCAGAGCACCATTTTTCTGGAGTGCGCCCGCCATCCGGATACGTACGTGGCCGTTCAGAACGATTGGGAGCAAAACCGAGCTCAGGCATTACGTTTGTCAGAGACAATCGTCGGTGGCATGCGCTATGTCAAGTCGAATTTGCTGTTGAGTGACATTTGGTTTAAGGACCTTGACATCACGCTAGCGTCTAGGGAGGGCGTGATTCTGGACGGAACGGTCACTGCGTTTCAGTTAAGTCAGGCACCGCCGGTCAGTGTTTTTGCACAGTGGCGGGTTTTTCGAAATATCGATTTCGAGTTAGAATTGATGAGTACCATTTCGTGTACCACCGCAGTCCCGCCGGGCGCCAGGACCAGAATGTTGCTTTCCGCAGTCACGGACTCGCTTTTTCTGGATGTCTATCAAAGTTCGGACGAAATACGTCTTCGCCCGGACGCGAATCCGACCGTCAAGCTGACGTTTTGGCGCGACAAGAAAAAGAATGATAAGATAATTGTGCTCGAAATGGACACGACAAAATACGGTGACGTGCATGTACATGAGGCGGCGCTACCCTAATGGGCTTCTTATGCTGCGGCAGGTTAGAGTTTAGACAGAATGGTGAGCCAGAGCAATCTATTTGCAACCCAATGGGCGGTTAGCTTTTGATCGATCTTGACTGGCGGGAATCGCCAGTTCTGATGACAACCAGTCCTTGCAGCTTAGTTTTTTCCCCCATATATTGCAATTTAGTCTTACCCAGCCGGTTTTCGGACCGACATGTATCTCGGCAGTTAGAGAAAAACGATGGCTTTCGGGGTGCCAGTTCCCACATGCCTTGAGATACGGCCAACACCACTGGTTTAGAATTCGATGCCAGGACACGCCTGGCAACACGATCTTGAAATGAGCGGAGGAGCTATGAAACTTAGACTGCACTGGCAGATCGCGATCGCTTTGTTGCTGGCCATGACCCTGAGTGTTCTTATCAGGATTTTCGATCTGGGCGATGGGGCATTTGCCGCCGGGCTTACTGCCAGTAGCGAGTTCATCGGTAAGCTTTTTATGAATGCCCTGAAAATGATAATCGTCCCGCTCATTATGTCCTCTATCATTTGTGGTATCATGGGACTGGGGTCGGATAAGAATTTTGGCCGCATCGGTGGGAAAGTACTCCTCTACTATTCTGTCACGGGACTGCTGGCGATACTGACAGGCCTCATCATCGTCAATATCATTCGACCCGGTGATGTCGATCTGGATCTCGCGCGCCAGATCATAGGACAGGCGGAGCAGTCGCAGGATTTCGTTGGAAAATTCGAAGGCCGGGGCGCCGGTGAATTGGTGAATATTTTTCTACGTATGGTGCCACCCAATATTGTCAAGGCCGCGACTGACAATGGGCAACTACTGGGATTGATAACGTTCAGTTTACTGTTTGGATTTTTTATCAGTCACCTGCCAGAGAAGCAGAAAGAGTTCCAAACGAATCTTTGGGAAAGTATCCAAAACGTTATGATGCAGGTGACAGATCTCGTGATCCGGTTTGCACCCATCGGGGTCTTTGGCCTGGTGACGCCCATTCTGCTTCGCACAGGGTTCGATGCCTTTCGCCCACTCTTCTGGTTTTTCGTGACGGTTGTATTGGGTCTTGGGGTTCACTTCTTATTAACGCTTGGGATGCTTCTCAAGATTTTTGGGAAGATAAACCCCTTCTTGCACTATCGTGCGATGGCGCCGGTAATGGTCACGGCGTTTTCGACCGCCTCATCCTCGGCCACGCTGCCGGTGACGATGGAAAAGGTGCAAAACGACGCGGGCGTCTCGAAGGGCATTTCTAGCTTTACATTGCCACTCGGGGCAACGGTCAACATGGATGGAACGGCCTTATATGAATGTGTGGTGGTCATTTTCATTGGACAAATTTACGGTGTTGTCCAGGGCTTTGAAATTGGTTTTGCAACGCAATTCACCGTTGTATTGCTCGCCCTGCTCACGTCGGTTGGCGTGGCGGGCATTCCGTCGGCAAGTCTAGTCGCTATCACCGTCATTTTGGGGGTGGTCGGGCTTCCGCTTGAAGCCGTAGGACTCGTGTGGGTCACAGACCGTGTTTTGGATATGGCCCGCACTTCAGTCAACGTTTTCAGCGATACTTGTGGTGCTGTCATCATTGGCAAGACCGAAGGAGAACCAGATATCTACGCCGATGCATGACCCAGTCGCTTGCCGGCCGCACATGTCATTTTGTTATTTTCTCTGTTGCATTTTTAAATCCGTTTGTGCGGCATTGGACTTGTGAACAAAGTGTGGATAACTTTTCCAGGTAGGTTCACCTTGCATCGATTCCGCTTACATTGGCAATCTATAAGAACTTGCGAATCGAAGTCTCGCCACAATGTGAAGCAAAAGAAACTTATCTATGCTGATGTAAATAATGTATAAATAAATAATTGAGCCGATTTTTGATGGGTTATCCACTAGAGATTGTGGTCGGCTCTCCCCACTTAAGTCATTGCATCACAAGTCTTCGTACTTTCTTGCGAAGAACTCACTGAAAGATTCCTTCTCAGCGAACCATGTGGATAACTTCGCGGTGATCGCGTCGTTTTAGTGAAAAATTTCACGCAATCAACAGTCAACTCTGAGGCGTCATTTAGGTGAGTATATTCTATATGAAATATATCGCTCCAGCTTTTTCTGTCCAAGCCCGGAAGCGAAAAGTAACTGATTCCAGTTTCTTCATGCGACTCAAATGCGATCGGTCTAGGAAGTAATTGCCTGCGCTTTTTGCGCGAAAATTTGTTGGACAATTATTAAAAGGTCGCGCGCTTGTTGCGATCATCGCGCGTCCCGTGGCAGCGGGTGTTAGCAAAATGCGTTGCGGCCCTGCTCTTTGGTAACACAAATTATGAGGCAACGACCTTATTTGCAGATCGTCACAGTAACATTTTTTGTGAGGCAATCCGGAGCCGCTTGTTCCACCGTTTTCTATTGACTTTTGCCCGGATTTTCTTACATTACCAGTTCGTAATTTTAAGAATGAGGAGTCACTAGATGGCGAAAGATCAAAGTTTTGCAGCCAAGGTAGCCAAAGCAACAGCCGGCAAATCAGGTGCAGCCTGCCCGGAATGTGGCGAGGTCTACAGTGCGGTAAAATTGATCACCTCCGAAAAGTCGGAGACTACCAATTCCTGGAAATTCAATCAGAGGTTGCTGCAGGTCTGCAAGTGTAACGAAGCCGAAGTTTACGGTTAAGCGGCGGAGTCCAGTTTGATTCTGGCAAAAGTTATCGGCACGGTCTGGGCTACGCAGAAGGACGAAAAACTCGTCGGCATGAAGTTGCAAGTTGTGCGCCCGGTAGAGCTTGACTATACAGAAAAGGCGGGCTTTTTGGTCGCCGTGGATTCAGTAGGCGCCGGAGTTGGCGAGATCGTTTTGGTTTGCCAGGGTAGTTCAGCGCGCCAAACATTGCTGACCGAAAATAAGGCCGTGGACGCCACGATCATGGCGATCGTGGACAAGCTGGATGTCGCAGGGTGAACCTCGCACGCGTCATTGGCACCATCTGGGCCACGCAGAAAGACCAGAATCTCGTCGGGGCCAAGATGCAAATTCTCCAACCGGTCGATCACAATGAAAATGCTGTTGGCTCCACCATCGTCGCTGTAGATACTGCAGGCGCTGGTCCTGGCGAGATGGTTTATTATGTGACCGCCCGCGAAGCCGTTATTCCTTACCCCGCCGAGATGGCCTGTATCGATGCCGCGATCGTGGGCATCGTGGATTGGGTCGACATTTACGACAACAATTAAGCGCCGTATTTCGTTGCCTCAAAAACTCATCCTTGCGACTCGCAATCCGGACAAAATCCAAGAAATTCGTCGTCTGCTGGACGAACTCGATATCGAAGTCATGACGCTTGACTCTTTTCCAGAGGCCCCGGCAGTGATTGAAGACGGCGATACGCTGGCAGCGAACGCCTTAAAGAAGGCCCGCGTTATCCACGAATTCACGGGGCTGACCGCTGTCTCGGACGATACCGGCCTCGAGGTAGAATATTTAGAAGGTGCGCCAGGCGTTTATTCAAGTCGATATGCCGGTGAATCAGCTACTTACGCTAATAACGTCGATAAACTACTGGCAGACTTGAACGGTGTGCCATTTGAGCAACGTCGCGCCCGGTTCCGGACTGTTGTTGCCATCGTGGGTCGGCATACGGAACAAATACTCACCGGAAGAATTGACGGCTACATTGTCGACACGCCCACAGGTAGTGGCGGCTTTGGCTACGATCCCATTTTCTACATACCGGAATACCAGCAAACCTTCGCCGAGATGGATTCGGCGACCAAAAACAAAATCAGTCATCGGGCTAAAGCGTTTGCTACATTGCTGACGTGGTTGAAAGCCGGACCGGTTTGACATGCCACATGCAACTGTTGATCACTGTTTGTGCGTCGTGGCGCACGCCCTGTGTGCCACTTTTTGCCTTGAACTTGACGGGCTTTTTAGGTATATTTGTTTGCTGAAATTTAAACGCCGCAAGCCATCTAGGGAGAGGCCTATTGCCTGAATTAACCATAATTGCTCATGCAGATGAGGTGAGGCCCGGGGAGTGCAAAGTGATTTCAGCACAAGGTACATCGTTTGCCCTCTACAATGTGTCCGGGTGCTACTACCTTAGCGAAAATAGCTGCCCACATAAGGCGGGCCCATTGGGAGATGGTGAGTTGCAACAAGATACGGTGAAATGCCCCTGGCACGAATGGCGTTTCAACGTCGTCACCGGGGAGTGCACAAAGCGTCCCGAGATAAGGATCAAGACGTTTGAAGTCTTCGTTAAGCGGCAGATGGTTTGTGCCAGAATTTAGGTTATGTCACTGACCCTAGGGATAAAACAGAAGGCCAAAGATCTCGGATTTGAGTTGGTTGGCATTTCTCCGGTGGTTCCGGTTCCCGAACTGGCTTTTTACCGCGATTGGATAGAAGCCGGCTACGCCGGGCAGATGGATTATCTGAAACGCAACACAGACAAGAAACAAGACATACGCAGAGTCGTCGCTGAAGCACAATCGGTCATTGTGTGCGGCAAAATTTACCACACCGGCCATCCCCTGTCAATCGACCTCAAGGGGAAAGACAAGGGATGGATTTCGCGATACGCTTGGGGAGACGATTACCACGACGCGTTACAAGCACAGCTCTTTGAATTGATCGATTTTGTCAAGTCTGAAAGTGAGGACGAGGTGATTGCAAGGCCCTACGTTGATACGGGGCCTGTCATTGATAGAGTATACGCGAAGTATGCCGGCATTGGTTGGTTCGGCAAGAACACCTGCCTGATCGAGCAGAACTTGGGGTCGTGGTTTTTTGTCGGCGAAATCATTACGAGCCTGCAACTGGACTATGATGGACCTGCACCGGATCGGTGCGGCACGTGTACCCGCTGTATAGATGCGTGCCCGACCGATGCTATTTTGGAGCCGTATCTGTTGGATTCTCGTCTTTGCATTTCTTACTTAACCATCGAACTGAAGGGTGATATCCCGGTTTCGTTGCGGGAAGGCATCGGAAACCATGTCTTTGGCTGCGATATTTGTCAGGATGTTTGTCCATGGAATGGCAAGGCCGCCAGCACGGATGACAGCACTTTCCAGCCACGGGAAGGTCTGGTCAATCCAGATTTGATGGCGCTTGCAAGCATGAGCGCCGAGCAGTTTCGCGATAAATTTAAAGGCAGCCCCATCAAACGCACAAAATTTGCCGGCTTCTTAAGGAACGTAGCCGTGGCAATGGGCAATGCCGGGGAAACAAAATTTCTACCAGTTCTGCATGAACTATGTCAAAATGAGGACCCCATGATCGCGCGGCATGCAGAGTGGGCCATAGAAAAAATAAACGCAAAGATACCCATGGGAGTGCAATAGTTTGGGTCAGCAAGAAATCACGGTCATCAATGAGATTCCCATCTTTCCTCTGCCGAATTTGGTATTTTTTCCAAAGACGTTTGTGCCCCTCCATATCTTTGAAGCGCGGTACCGAAAAATGGTTGAAGACGCGAGTGCCGGCAAGAACCTCATCGGCATGGTGTTGCTCAAAGAAGGATGGGAAAGTGACTATTTCGGCAATCCACGGGTGCATGAAATTGCTTGTGCCGGCAAGATTGAGCAAACGGAAAAGCTGGCTGACGGCAAGTACAATGTTTTGCTCTACGGCATGACTCGAATTGAAATTCTGCGATTTGTTCAGGACGAACCGTACCGTATCGCTCAGGTGCGTTATCTGAAGGACAAGCAGTTCGACCACGATACACTGAACGAAGCCGAGCAAACACAAGTCTTTATCGACATGATGAAGTCTTATTTGCTGGAAATAGGTGTAGAGAATGTTGATGAGTTGGTGAAACTGAAGCATCATTCCTTAGAGGCTATTGTCAATCAGGTGGCCTCTATGCTGGACTTCTCCATACGAGAAAAACAACATCTTCTTGAAGTCGAAAGTCTGGATGTGCGTCTTATAGAGACGAAGAAACTGTTGCAAGAGAAACACCGTGCAATCCGCATTGCGCGAAAAGTGAAATTCATACCGGAAGATCCAAGCTGGAACTAACATGAACGTCGAGTTTGTCTGCGAGAAATGCCAAAAAGATGTCCTTGCCGATCTCGGCAAAGAGGGGGAGGTTATTTGTCCCCACTGTGAACGCAAAGTTCAGGTGCACTTATCCGAAAGTATGCGAAATGGCGGCCACGTAGACCGCTGCGTCCTTTGCGACAAGATCCGTTTCTATGTCCAAAAAGATTTTAACCCTCGATTAGGTATCATTATTTTCGCTCTCGGTGTTGCATTTAGCTACCATACGAAGCTCATTAGCCTGGTGGTCGCCACCATCATAGATGTTATTCTGTATCAGGTTCTCAAGACCGTGACGGTTTGCTATCATTGCCGGGCGGTTTATCGCGGCTTTGAGGAAGATCCAAATCATCGCGGGTTTGACCACGATCTGGCACTTTCTTTGGTCGAGAAAGAAGAAAGGGAAGCGGCGGCGGCTGACCTGGAGCGAAACGCAAGCCCGTCACAGGGAACGCCAGGGTGAGAATTGAGGTTCTGTTTTTTGGCCAACTGCGCGAAATGACGAACTGTCAGAATCTCGCCGTTGAGTTGAAAAGTGACGCAAATGCCCTCGACCTGCTTCGCGTTATCTCTCAACGTTTTCCGGCGTCGGCTGGTCTGCTTGAAGTTACGAGTGTCAGCATTAACAATGAATACGTTGCAAAAGAGACCGTTCTTTCAGACGGCGATGAGGTCGGGTTGCTACCGCCAATTAGTGGTGGATGATTTGCGCTTACGAACTCCCTTCTTTCAGGACTTAGAAAAACACGAGCCGGGCTTTGATGGTTGAACTGACTGATAAAGCAATCGATACGCAAGCCATTTTAGTCGGGATGGCGGACCATTCGACTGGGGCTGTTGTGCTGTTTCTGGGTACGGTTCGCGATCATGCTGAAGGCAAGACCGTTACCCACATGGATTATGAAGCCTACACAGATATGGCCATCGCCAAGATGAAAGCGATTGAAACGGAAACCGTGGCGCGCTGGCCGATTCGGCAAATAGCCATCGTTCATCGCATTGGCGCGTTGCAACTCGGCGATGTCAGCGTGGCAGTTGCTGTAGCAAGTCCGCATCGCGGTGAAGCATTTGAAGCATGCCGCTTTGCTATCGACACGTTGAAGAAATCGGTCCCCATTTGGAAGAAGGAGTACTCGCCAGAAGGGGAAGGGTGGGTGGAAGGTATAATCCCCGAGATACGGGAAAAATAATTCAAATATCAAGGGCGCCAAGGAGAACAGAAGATGATGGTACAACTTAGTATTTTGCCGGTCAGCGAAGAAGTTCACCTGAGTGAACCCATTTCAAAAGCTGTTAAGATAGTACACGACAGCGGGCTGGAATATAAATTGACGCCTATGGGAACGCTTATTTTAGGCGACTGGAAAGAAGTGATGGCGGTGGCCAAGAAGTGCCACGAGGCCGTACGGGCTGACTTTGATCGCGTCGTCACACAAATCAAAATTGATGACAACAAAGCGGCTGAGCAGTCCTTCGAGGGCAAGATGAAAGCAGTTGAAAAAAAGGCCGGCATCGAGTTCAAGAAATAGCTCAAGAAATGTCCTTCCTATCTATCGCCATCGCCGTTGCCGTCACAGCCGGGTGTCTTTATCTTCTTGTACGCGTGCACCATCTCAGCAGGCGATTGCATCGCCTTATCGATTCGCATGCCCGTGCTGTTCGCAAGCTAGAGTTTGTTGAGAATAGCGTGACACAAGATATAGCCAAACTCAATTTTGAGCTTAAGAAATATCAGGGCGACCTGACATTTCATGCGGATATGACATTCAGTGAGGCCCTGGCCGTCAATGTGCGCGTGCAGGATGTCATGAATGAAATGCACGTAGGTGGTTGCCCGGACTGCAAGGTAGAACTAAACCAGACCCTTGCCTATGGTGCAGCAATCAACTCGGTCAGCCCGGAGGCCTTTCTGATTGCATTGAACAACCTTGAGGCGCCCGCGAATCAACCAAAGCAGCCATCCATAGACTCGGAGTTGAAGCTTCTATAATAATGAGCAAATTTCGGCATCACATTTTTGTTTGCACTAACGCCAGGCCGCCTTTCGCAAAATCTTCATGTGGGCCGCGGGATGCCAACGAAATTCTCATGCTGCTGCAGGAAGAAGTGGAAAATCGCAAATTGGAGGATGAGATAAAAGTGACGGCCAGCGGCTGCCTTGGTCCTTGTGAAGATGGCCCCGTCATGGTAGTCTACCCCGCAGGCATCTGGTATAGGAATGTGAGCGCGAAAGATGTTGCCGAAATCGTTGAAAGTCATGTTATAAGCGGCGTGCCCGTGAAACGTCTGCTTTATGAGTGGCCTGAGTAACTTCCTTAAGGAGCAACCATGTCCAAAAATGTTTTGATGGTCTTAGCACACAACAATTTTCGGGACGAAGAATACACTTCGGCCCGTGAAGCGCTGGAACACAAAGGCGCCCGCGTCACGGTCGCTTCGACCGTAACCAAAGAAGCCACCGGTTCGCAAGGCATGAAAGTGGATCCGGATCTGTTGATCGATGACGTAGCGCTAAACGACTTTGACGGCGTCATCTTCATCGGCGGCACCGGCTCCAGCCAGTACTGGCATGACATTAGTGCCCACAACATTGCCACGAAGCTGCACAACCGGGGGAAACTAGTGGCAGCAACCTCTCATGCTCCAGTGACTTTGGCCGTCGCCGGCCTCCTCAATGGCAAGAAAGCAACGTCACATGTCGCGGTTTACGAGAAACTCCAGGTGGCCGGCGCGGATTACACCGGCTCGAAAATAGAAATCGACGGCAACATCATTACAAGCTCCGGCGCCAATGCAGCCCGAGAGTTTGCCGAGGCAATCTCAAGAATCGTATAAGTCAACGGTTTGAGTTGACTTCGACAACTCAAACCGGGTCAATATCACGTTACCGAAGGATCCTGAATGCGGCTTAGGTAGAAAAGCCTTTTCAGTGGACTTGTTCGACGATGACCGAGAGGAGATTAAGAACTTCTGGAAAAACCAAAGTCATCACGACCGGCTGCGGGCTTTAGAAATACTTAGACAACGTACCATAATTATGGTACTGATACCGCAAGACTTTCAAAATTTTGTGAAGTGTCTGAACGAACATGGCGTTGAGGTCTCGTTTATTAGTCTTGATGACCTCAGAAGGAACAAACGGCAGGCACAAGGACTTAGCTGACCTGGATGCCTACCATAGAAAAAAATGGACCAATTTAATAACGGGCGCTACAATTCATACGGAGAGTTCCTGAAGAACAAATTCGGTGAACGCGTTCACAAAGTGCCGATCAACGCAGGCTTTACGTGCCCCAATCGTGATGGCACGGTGGCGACGGGGGGCTGCACCTATTGCAACATCGACAGCTTCACTCCGGAGGCCGCGCGCTCGCGGATTCCTATTCGCGTCCAGGTGGAAAATGGGATCGCCTACCTGAGACAGCGCTTCAAGGCCAACACCTTTATCGTTTATTTTCAGCCCTACACGAATACTTATGGTGACCTGGCACACCTCAAGCAGTTGTATGAAGAGGCGTTTGACCACCCTGACGTGGTTGGCATAGCCATTGGCACACGGCCGGATTGCATCGACGAAGCCAAGCTCGATTATTTTGAGGAACTGGCACGCGACACCTTCGTCACTCTGGAATACGGTATTGAATCATCCTTTAATGAAACCCTTGAGCTGGTTAACCGGGGACATGATTTTAATTGTACCGTGCAGGCGATCAACCGAACGGCCGCACGTGACGGACTCTCTGTTTGCGGTCATGTTATTTTCGGGTTTCCGAATGAAAGCAGAAGTCAAATGATGAGAACGGTTGCAGAGGTGTCCCGCATGCCGCTGCAATTTATCAAGCTGCACAACCTTCATATCGTTCGCTACACTGAGCTTGCGAGACAGTTCAAACAGGAGCCGTTCCACGTTTTCTCTTTCAACGAATGGGTACAGTTTTGTAGTGAGGTCATCGAAAGACTCAACCCTCAGTTTAACATAGAGCGGCTCTACGGCGATGCGCCACCACATTTGTTGATGGCGCCAGCCTGGTGCCGTGAAAAAAGCGCGGCACAAGTGATTTACGCCATCCAGCAGCGGTTGCAACAACTTGACACGTATCAGGGTAAGCGCTTTCATTCTGTTGTTGAAGCGGCAATTGTTTAACCTCAATCCCGGGCCTGGCAAAAGTCACAACTACAGGGGCGTAAAGGGGACAGAGTTTGGTTTAAGAGGTTAAGTAAGTAAACAAGGGTTAGGCTTGCTCGCATCAAGTTTCGCAATTCATCTTCTGTATAAACGACCATTCCTTTTTGCCTTTATGGCAAAATGCACGGATTAAACCGGTGGTGAAGTTATGGAAGAAAGCCAAAAGAAAACTGCCAAAAGGCATCTGATGCTCATTACTTTGGGTGTGATCGGCGCCCTGGTGCTGCTTTCTCTGCTTTCAATTTTATCTTCCGGTCACTAGGCGAAACATCTTATTCAAGTACGGGAGGTGTAAGAGTATGGCCCAATTAACCTACCTTGGACATTCGGCCTTCTTGTTAGAGGGCAATGGCGACGTTATCGTCATCGACCCGTTTCTTGCCGGCAATCCTTTAGCCACTTTGAAGCCCGAAGAAGTGCAATGCAACTACGTGATCATCACGCATGGGCATGGAGATCACATAGGAGATGCGCTTGCGATCGCCAGGCAGAACAACGCAACTGTGATCTCAAACTATGAAATAGCCACGTGGTGCAGCAAACAGGGTGCGGAGGTGCACGCGATGCATATCGGCGGATCTTGCAACTTCAGTTTCGGCAGTGTTAAACTGACCATCGCTCATCATGGCTCCGGGCTTGATTCGCCAGAAGGGATGATTTACATGGGCAATCCCACGGGCGCGTTGATTACGATTGAAGAAAAAACAGTCTTTCACTCAGGTGACACCGGCCTTTTCTACGATATGAAGCTGATCGGTGAAATGAATGCTATCGAGGTTGCCTTGCTGCCGATTGGAGATAACTTTACCATGGGTGTAGATGACGCTGTCAAGGCCGTAGAATTCCTGCGTCCCAAACTTGCGATCCCCATGCATTTCAACACTTTCGAAGTCATTCAGAGCAATCCGGAAGAGTTCGTCAGAAAAGTGAACGCCATCGGCAAAGAAGCCAGGGTTTTAGCCATGAACGAAGCATTGGAGTTTTAGCAAGACGGAACGGCGGCTACCCGCCTGTTTTTTCTCCCCATTCTTGCACGAGACGGCCCATGCCTTGCGTTCTGCTGCTCATGCCCACTCAGACTTATCGCGCCAGCGCCTTTCTGACTGCTGCTAAAAAGTTAGCTTTCACAGTAGTCGTGGCGACAGAACGAGCTCAGGCGTTGGCATATCTGGCGCCAGAAGCTAATTTGACCCTCCCATTCGATAATCCGCAAGTGGCATCCGACAAAATTGGCGATTTTTCCCGAAACCATCCCATCGACGCGGTGATAGCCGTGGATGAAACGACGGCGGTCATTTCAGCGTGGGCAGCCCGGGCACTGGGCTTGCCGGGAAACACGCCCGAGGGGGCTCAGGCTGCCATGGAAAAGCACAGAATGCGCCAGATCCTGGCAGGTTCGTCGATCTTGTCTCCCTGGTTCAAGCTCTTGTCATTAGATGGAAAAGCTTTCAAAGCAGAGGCAAACCAACTTCGATATCCTTGTGTGGCCAAGCCTTTGTTTCTCTCCAGCAGCCGCGGCGTAATCCGGGCCAACAATGACAAAGAATTACTGGAAGCCTGCGAAATAATTCGCACGATTCTCGATGACACAGCGGTCAAGAATGTCAGTCCGCAGTTGGCCGATCAGCTTCTTGTCGAAGAGTACATTCCGGGCGAGGAAGTCGCTCTGGAGGGAATTCTGACCAATGGCGACCTGAAAGTCCTCGCCATTTTTGACAAGCCCGATCCGCTGGTCGGACCTTATTTCGAGGAAACGAGCTATGTCACGCCGTCAAGACATTCGCGAACGATTCAGAACCAAATTGCTGAGGTCGCAAAGCAGGCGGCCGCCGCAATGGGCATTTGCCACGGACCGGTTCATGCGGAACTTCGCCTCAACGATAAAGGCGTCTGGGTTGTTGAAATCGCCGCGCGTTCGATTGGCGGCCTTTGTTCGCAGGCTCTTAGGTTTGAGGACAATTGTTCTTTGGAAGAGATCATCCTGCGTCACGCTGTCGGGGAAGATATTGGCCCTATTCAGCGTGAATCGTTGGCTGCGGGGGTTATGATGATTCCCATTCCAAAAGCTGGGGTTTTGAGAAGCGTGGTGGGACTCGAACGTGCGGAGCAGGTTGAGGGAATCGATGAAATCAAGATTAGTATTCCCCTAACTCAAAAGGTGCTACCGATGCCACTGGGGAACCGATATCTTGGATTTATTTTTGCCAGCAGCAAGACGGCTTCAGAGGTCGAAAAAGCCCTCCGGGCCGCACATAAACTCTTATCTTTTAGAATAGACTGACTATTTTTCAGCCTGATAATAAGGGTTCGTGCCTCCGGCATGATCCGTAACGTCCATAACTCCACGGAGCTCAGGGACTGCCTCCTTGAGCATGACCTCAACGCCTTGCTTCAGAGTGACATCGACCATGCCGCATCCTTGACAGCCGCCGCCAAACTGCAAATAGGCTACCTCCTCCCGCACATCGATGAGAGACACCATGCCACCATGACTTCTCACGGCCGGGTTCACTCTGGTCTCAAGCACCTGTTGCACTTTTTCAGCCAGGGGGCCGGTCGGAGTTGACGGTTGAGCCGTTTTGGGGTTGGTGATCTTGAAGCCACTTTCGTTAAGACCGGAAACATAATCGACAACGGCCCCATCCAGGAACGGGGCACTGTCCGGATCGATATACACGTCAAATCCATCAAACTTCAACACCTTATCCGCCGGATGCGCATCTTCCTTGGCAAGAAAAGCTAAACCATAGTCTACAGAAAATGGCGACATGCCGCGCTTTGCTGTGACGCGGAGGCCTTGCCCCTGTTTTTCTTCATTCTCAAGAATTGCCAGAAACTTGTTCTTGGCACTATCTGTTATTTTTATCATTAGCAAATCTCCAATGCGAAAACCGTCTTATCAATTATACTGAGTTGAGGCCCCAAAAGCAAGTCTCCTGAACGGTCCGGGCCAGCGGGCCGCGACATTTCACTGCCTGCATTGTGCATCACCCGGCAAGCCCGGAAATACAACCACGCCCGGCGCCGAATTGCTGGTTGGACAAGCCTGCCATGAGGGTCATTGCGAACACCTTCCGCTGCAGCAACTGCCCTCCCTCAAGCAGGAATTAACCGCCGATCTGATACATCTCAACCCTTCTCTCCTGTCCCTCGATGGTCGAGGAAGTACGTTCCTCAGAATAGCGGTCGTTGCGCTGCCGCCACTGGGCACGGATTATCTGCAAGAGGTCTTCATCTGTTGCGCCTCCGCGCAACGGCGTCTTGATGTCGACGCCAGCCGTTCCGAAGAGACAAGTATAGATTTTGCCCTCGGCGGAAAGGCGAACACGGGAACAATTTCCGCAGAACGGTCGGGTCACTGAGGCAATTACACCCATCTCACCATTCCCGTCCAGATAGGCGAATCTGTCAGCAACTTCACTACCATACTGTTTTTTTAGTGCGCGCAATGGAAATTTTGCAGCGATCGTTGTGAGAATTTCCTCTGCCGGTACAACTTTGTCAAGTCGCCAGTTATTGAGGTTGCCTACATCCATAAATTCGATCAACCGCAAGATAGTTCCCGATTCTCGACCAAATTCGGCGAGGGCCAGGAGTTCATCATCATTCACGCTACGCTGAATAACGGCATTTATCTTAATGGGATCAAAGCCGAGTAAGCGAGCTTTCCGAATACCCGCCAACACCTTGTTCAGCTTTCCCTGCTTTCCCGCAAGTCTCTTGAATTTTTGGGCGTTGAGCGTATCAAGACTCACTGTCAAGCGGTTGAGGCCGGCCGCTTTCAGTCTGTCTGCATGCTCACTCAGGAGATATCCGTTGGTCGTCAAAGCCACGTCCTCAACGCCAGGTAGGTCAACAAGTTGCTTTACCAGTCTGTCCAGGTCCTGTCGCAACAGGGGTTCGCCTCCCGTAATCCGAATTTTCTTAGTCCCCAATTTCACAAATAGCTTAGCAAGCCGCATCATTTCTTCAAAAGTCAGAATTTTGGACTTAGGCAAAAACTGGTATTTGAAGCCATAGATTTCCTCGGGCATGCAATAACCGCAGCGAAAATTGCATTTGTCAGTAACGGAGATGCGCAGATCCCCCAGGGCTCTGGCGAACGAATCGGTCAACGTTTCTGGGGCTTGCTTGATCAAAGTGATTCCTACAATTCGGAGATGATAGCTTGCGTCAAGTCGTCCGTGCTTGCCGACCCACCAAGGTCGTGGGTTAACACTTTACCGGACCGGGTCACTCGATGAATCGCTTCCCGAATGCGGTCGGCGGTTTCATCCATATCGAGATGACGAAGCATTAACAGGCTGCTGAAAATAACGGCGATGGGGTTCGCCAGCCCTTTGCCTGCGATATCCGGTGCGCTGCCATGAACCGCTTCAAAAACGGCGATCTCGCCGCCAATATTTGCTCCGGGGACCATTCCTAAACCACCCACGAGGCCTGCGCACAAGTCTGAAATGATATCGCCGTAGAGATTCGTCAGAAGGAGAATATCAAATTGGTGCGGATTCATGACCAATTGCATGGCCAGATTGTCCACGATTCTTTCCTGGTATTCTATTTCCGGGTAGTCGGCAGCCACTTTCTGGGCACAATCCAGAAACAATCCGTCACTCAGCTTCATGATGTTGGCCTTGTGAACCGCAGTAACCTTCGACCGCCCTCGTTGACGCGCATAGTCAAAGGCAAATTTGGCAATTTTCGTTGACGCCTCTTTGGTGATAATCTTCATACTTTCTGTGACGCCGGGCGCCACAATATGCTCAATTCCTGCATACAGGTCTTCCGTGTTCTCCCGCACCACGATCAAGTTGATATCCTGAAAACGCGTTTGGATGCCCGGCACATTGCGGACCGGCCGCAGATTGGCGTACAAATCGAGACGTCTTCTCAGATCTACATTGACACTTGCAAACCCTTTCGCAACTATGGTTGTGATGGGTCCCTTGAGGGCGACCTTGGTACGCTGGATGGACTCGATTACGTTGTCTGGCAGCGGCTTGCCATATTCACTCACGACACCGATACCGGCCTCTCGTTTCTCCCACTCGATGTCAGCCCCGGCCGCATCCATGATGCGTACCGCCGCGCTTGTCACTTCCGGGCCTATCCCGTCACCGGGTATTAGGGTTACGGTCCTTTTCATCTTATTTGCCATTTCTCGCTGTTCTGTTAGGGTGCTGCAGATTGCCCAACGGTATATTAAGGATTCGTTGGCCTTATTTCAAGTTCGCTAACGGTCGCATGTTGCGGCAGTTGTATCGCATCAACAGTGACCCTGGCGACATCTTCTGCTCTTAGGATTTTCTCTTTGTCAGGGTTAGGCAACGACTCGTGTTTGAAAAACTGAGTATGGACGGACCCAGGACAGATGGCCATCACGCGCACGCCGTTTTGCCGTTCTTCCAGCATCAGGCATTTGGACAGGGCCAGTACACCCCATTTGGAAGCGGCGTAACCGCCACCCCCAACGAATGCATTCTTACCGGCCAAAGACGCCATATTTACAATGACACTCTCGGGTTTCCTCTTTAGGAAAGGCAGGGCCTCCCGAATACAAAGAAACATGGCGCGCAAATTGACCTCGTACATGTCATCCCAATCCTGAGTAGACAGGTCTTCTACACGGCCAAAGCGCCCCAGCCCAGCATTGTTGACAAGGATATCAAAACTTCCGAAGCGTTCCACGGGGAGCTTGACGAACTCACGGATACGGCTTTCGCGGGTGACGTCTGCTTCTACAGGAAAAGCCTTGCGACCGAGATCTCCGATCTCCCGGGCGAGGCTTTGCAAGTCATTCATCGATCTCGATACGACGACGATGTTCGCACCCGCACGGGCCAGTTCCAGCGAGATCGCCCGGCCGATGCCCTTGCTGGCACCGGTGACCAACGCAACTTTGTTCTTCAAATCCATGGTCGTAATCCCCGTCGTCGGTTTGTCAAATGCTTACAGCCAAAAAGCATTTTCAATATGTTTGATTTGCCAGTGCTGACCGTGTGCCTTCACCGCGATCACATCAAATCGGCAATCCATATTCTGGATTTCCTTTTCCTGCAAATAACGCTGTGCGACCAACCCTATCTGTTCCTGTTTGCGTGCGGTTACCCATGTTTCGGGGTTCCCAAAGGCGTCTCCACGAGCAGTTTTCACTTCGACAAAAACCAAAATGCCGTCTTTTTCTGCGACGATATCAATTTCTCCTCTGGCCCAACGATAGTTGCGCTGCAGGATTGCATAGCTGTGCTGGAGGAGAAATTTCGCCGCCAGGTCTTCACCTTGCCTACCTGTATCAATTGTCGAGATGGTCACCGTCCTCGAATAGGGCTAATTGTTTACCCAAAAAACGCTTCGGATGAAAAGAGCGTCTGTGAATATCACAGAATCCAAAACACTCAATGGCATCAAGATGACTCTGGGTGGCGTAGCCCTTGTGTTGCGCAAAACCGTATTGGGGATATTGCTGGTCGTATTCGGTCATCAGGCGGTCGCGGGTGACCTTTGCCAGTATCGAAGCAGCCGCTATCGAATAGGAACGACTGTCACCCTTCACCAGGGTCGTGTACGCAATGCCTTCGTTCCGATATTGCCGGCCATCGACTAGAAGATAATCTGGCGAAGGCGATACCTGAGACAGCGCCCGCCGCATGGCCAAATAGCTCGCTTGCAAAATATTCAATCGGTCGATCTCCTCCACGCTGGCTAGACCAATCCCGTAAGCTATGGCTTCCCGGGCGATCGCATTGTACAATTTCTCTCGCGTTTCCGCGGGCAGTTTTTTTGAATCATCAACCCAAGGGATGCGTGGCTCTGGAGCAAAGATAACCGCTGCCGCCACGACCGGTCCGGCCAGAGGCCCGCGGCCAGCCTCATCAACGCCGGCTACGAGTCTGTTGCCGGCACGCCACTGCATTCTTTCGTACTTGAGAATGCCACTTATTCTTTGGGCTTCGGTCTCGTTGAAGGGTGTCTTCGGTTTCTGACTCAATCGCAGATCGCCCTGACTGTCACCTGGAGGCTCATTTTACTAACTTAGCCAATATGTGGTTGAAAATCAACGGTCTCTTTTACGCAAAAAAGCCATCGGGCACAGGCACGATGGCTTAGTGGACCCTGGTTTCAGGCGCCGCACTTATTTTTCTGCCAGCCTCGCGACCAGCTTGTCGTACATTTCTTTGTATGATGTCTTGGCTATCTGCTTGTAGAATGAGCCGCGATAGTTAAGGTCGGTGCTGACGCCGTCTATTTCCATATCGAAAACTTTCCATCCGCCGCCGACCTGGTGCATTTTGTAAAGTACTTCCACTTGTTTTCGCCCCTTATACGCAATCGTATTGACTTTTGCTATCTTGCCGCTGATCTTTGGCGCTTCATATTCGATCCGATCAGCCTTATAGATTTCTAATTTCTTGACAGATGAATTTCGAATGAGTTGCTGAAACACGTTGGTAAAATCTTTCTTTTCCTGCTCGGTACGTGCCTTCCAATGTTTTCCTAATGCAAGCCGTGATAGTTCGCGAAAATCGATAAAGCCGTTAATGATATCTTTCAGCTTTTCTTTCGTTGACTGCGCGATGTTGTCGCCGGCCGAGGCCAGGATTTTGTCGACGGCTTCATTCCTTGATTTAACGAGTTGTACGGGAGAGATGTCCGAAGCGGCTAAAGCGCTCCTGCCTTGCACTGTCAACATGGTGAGAATAAGCAGAGCGGCGATCGCTATTTTTCTATATAGTTGCATCAGTATCTCCTTTCTTACATCCCTGTTACTGCGGCGGATACAAATCATGCCCTACCACCTTGCTCAATTTCGCCGCCGCCGCATTGTACTTGAACACATTTTCTAGATGTTCGGCCTGCATTTTGCCGTCCGCTTGAAACGCTTCTATCAAATCCTTAACCTCAGCAACGCCAATGTCGAATGTCATGCTCACCGACCTTAACCAACTCCCGCTAGCTTTTAGTGCTTTACGGCTTTCCAACATGTTGGTTTCAGCGTCCTTCAACTCGAGATATGTCTTCCGCACCTCCAATTTGATGGCGTCCGAAAGAACCGCTTCTTTCTCTTCGAGCTTCTTGTATTCAGCGTGTGCGACTCGAACTTTGTCCCGAGTCTGTAGAAAATTAAGATTCCAACTCGCTCCTACGACAAACCCGGGTCGGAAAAAGTTGGTGGGATTGTTAACGAAAGGATTGTTCGGATCGAACCGGTCTTTGGCAAAATTATATTTCACCTGGCCGCCGAAGAAAAACTGCGGATAGTAGTCACTCCGGGAAACGGTGAGGAGGCTTTCTCTCGCATTGACTCCAGCCCGTAACTGGGATATTTCGGGACGGCTATGGGCGGCCATGTCATAATAGACATCGATATCCTCTACGTTGAGATTGACCGGGTCAAGATACTCTGCCGCGATCTCGAATTTTTCATCGTGCCGATGCCCAATAAGGGCTCCCAGTGCGGCGTTCGCAATTTCGATCTTGGATAAGGCCTCACGATAACGCTTGTTGATCTCATACTTGAATATTTTCAGCTTAAAGAGATCCGTCTGACTTACATCTTCTGATCCTTCATCGAGCTTTTCCTGGATCTTAGATTCGGCCTTGTCCATTTCGCTTCTGGCGTTCTCCACCACGGCAAGGAGTTCCTTGCCTAGCACTGCACCCCAGTAAACCTGTCGGACCTTCGAGCGAACGTCGTTCTGCTTTTTTCGGAAGTTTGCCTCCTCAGCTTCTGCGCCATAACTGGCTGCTCGGCTCAAACCGGCAAACTTTCCAAACGTGAAAATCGGCTGAAGTAAGTTCACCTCAACCTCCGTAAAGTAGCGAAGATCACTAAAGCCGGTTGAGGTGTCCGGTGAGGAAAGGACCCCGAATTGATTGAATTCGCCGCGCGCGCGTGGGGAGGGTCCCCAGACATTTCGTACCTCGAACTTTGGAAGAATCTTGGCGTGTGCCGCTTGCGCGCGTTTCGCTTCGGCCAATTCCAGCCGGGCCTGCGCATCTTTCACAGACGCGCTATTCTTGAGCGCCAATTCTTCACATTGCCGCAAGGTGAGCTTGGGGACATTGGTGTTTTGTGGGAGGACCTGCGGTGGCAAGATCAAACCCCAGCACAACGTCAAGGCCGGTAACCAATGCGTCATAGACCGATGGCCCTCGTCATTCTGCTTCCAGGATCTCTTTCACACCCGAATCCGCGTTGGCCTTACTCAATGCACGTAAGTCATCATAATCTGCATAGGCCTTCGAGTGTGTCGAGTTGGCGTCAGAAAGGATGCCAATCGCAATCGGCTTGTTGGGTGGATTTCCACCGAAAGTCTTTTGATAGGCTTCATAGAGGTTGAAGACGTAAGTGTGCCACTCGCCCATTCTTTTCTCACCACTCTCCGCCACAATCATCCATGGCCGGCCTGTACCGCTGCGGCGCATGGCTGAACCAACTGGCAATGTGGTGCTCCACACGTATTTGACAGATTCCGGAATCAGGCCCAGTTTTTTCTTATAAACAAAGTAGATGCCTGCGGCGCTATCAACGGACCGGCCATATCTTTCGTCTCCGCCGGCCGGCAATTGGTTGCCACGCCATCGGAAAGAAACAAAGGGATATTTCTTGATATTCCATTTGACATCTTTCCCGATAATGACCGATTCGCCGGAGTCCGTTGCTTCCAAATATTTGTTGCCGTTTTCACTTACCACACGGTACGGTTTGTGCTTCTTTTTGTCTTTGCCTTTCCAGGTCCATTTATTGGGCAGTTTGCCCGGTGAACTCGCCTCAAAGTCTTCCAAGACAACATAACCGTCTCCTGAGAGTTCGGCGATAAGATAAGGAAAAGAATAGTCGTCCATCAATTTAGCAGATTTCTTGTAGAAATGTTGCAACAGGCTCTCTTTGCGACTCTTAATATTTGTAATTTTCCAAGATCCGTCCGAGTTCTTCAAAAGAGAAATGGAAAACATTCTTGCTCTCTTTCCCTTACCATCATCATATGCGTAATCTAGTTTGGCGAATCGTTCCTTGAGTTGTTTGCCCGTTAGCTGCAGTTCAGGAAAGCCATTCGTCCCAAGGTGATCGAATTCTGACTTGAGGTTTCTACGGATGGCCTTCAGTAAAGCTGCTTTAAAGTTAGTTTGGTCTGCCGGATCAAGTTTTTTCCAATGTCGCTGCAGTAACTGTGGGGCAAAGCGATCGACGAAGAAAAGGCCGGCAACCATCTTGTCCAATTCGGCGGTCAACTCCGGTTCGGTCAACTTCTGGGCATAAAGTTCTGAGGCACGCGCGTAGTAGTGACTGATCGTTTTCTCCGGATCTAATGTGTCACTCTCAGCGATTGATGGGGACACGCAGCAAAGAACAAACAGGAAACTGAGGACCATAGCGCGCGGCGAAACGAAACCGGCACGCACCTGCCATGGGGGGGAAACTGTCAGAAGAAGTCTCAGCATTGTTTCATCGACCCTTTTTACCTCGTTCTGTTCTTACATCAGGTATGTATTGCTACTAACAACATAACTGAGGAGTTCCATCCATGAAACTTGAGCATTTGTACGATTAGGGGCTAATGAAACAACTGATTATGTCTGAAAACGTAGGTAGGTAAGGTGGGGGAGCCAAGCCACTTAGGTCCCTTGACAATGTTCACACAACGTGCCCGCCAAATCTCTGTTTTTCATCCGCGTCCGGTAATTACGATACTTTTCTCCGTTCCAAATTTCTCTGATAGAATTTTGGTGAATATTGCCAAATACAGCAGTGCGCTCCCAGTCAACACAGCAAAGAACCATATCGCCATTCCATAGAATCCAGGCTCTCCAGTACGGAATCGTGCAATAGTATGCAAATTTCCACTCTATATCGTCGCTGGCGAACTCCGACGTATCAATGATGTCTGGATTGGCCCGGTTGTCCAACTGTCGCCCCTTAAACTTCACGCCCCTTTCATGCCAGAAGGCTTTGGTTTCCGCCAGTTGTTCCTCAACATCTTTTGTCAGCACGGCCCACACCTCTACGTGAGGATTCCTGGCACCTAATTCCTTTTTTGTTTTAAGAAAAGTATCGATGTTTTGAATAACCCTCTCGAACTTGGGCCCTTGCATAATGCCATCGTAAATTTGTTTGTCGACGCCATGAACGCTGAAGACAATATACTCTAAACCTGCGTTTATCAGGTCGTGGGCGCGTTCTTCCGTGAGCAGGCCGCCATTGGTAATGATTTTGGTCCTGGGATATGGCTTCGCACCTCGGATCGACCGAATTGTGCGGACGTGTTCATGCACGTTGCGATCGACCAACGGATCATTCTGTAAATAGGGACTCAATACCTTAACGTTGTTCTTGACCGCTTCTTCAACGATTTTTTCGAAGGTGGCACTATCCATCCGCCCCTTGATTTGGTTATCCTCGCGACCCATCGGGCAAAAGACGCAACGGGCGTTGCAGCCATATTGCGTTTGCACCTGAATGATTTGAGGGAAGGATGGCGTAAAGGTCGTGAAATAGTGATATTTGAGGTACTCGACAAAGGGGACAGACGCGGCAGAAGGCCCCGCGGGCGTAATTTTCTGTCGAAACTGTTTAAGTCTTTTTCGGAAGGCGAGCGTATGTGACGTATCAACTAGCATGAAGGTATGAATTCTCTGGAATGTGCCGGTTATTGCAATACAGGTTTTCGGGATAACAGATAGAGAGAGGATACGCCAATACCACCGCTGAGCAAAACCAACGTGCCCATCACGCCGGCAAAGAAAATCGTTATGCTCCCGGAAAACATTATCAGCATCGCAACAAACGAGAACATGTCACGACGGCCCAGCGAATGCACGTACCCGACAAATTTGAGATACCAACGTTTTTGCTCAGCGTGATTCAAACTGGCAATATCTGTATCCAATGTGCGCAAACTTGCTGTATTCTTGCGTTTGATGTAGATACGACCCAAATTAAGAGAGAAAAGCACAGAAACGATCAGGCTGCCAGCAATGTAAAAAACGACCGGGCTGCCACTGGCGTGGTACGTGCCAATCGTTACGCCTATCACAAACGTCATGTATGACAAATGGTCGGTCACCGTATCGATCGCAGCACCAACCTTGGAAGTTCGCAGTTTGATCTGCGCTACTTCGCCATCGCATCCATCCAAAATAGATGAGAGCTGGAACATGAATCCTGCGGCGATGGTCGTAACCGGCTTGCCGTGGGAAACCACCCAGGCTGTAAACAGCGAAAAAATAAAATTAAAAATCGAGATTTGGTTCGGTGTAATCGGTGTCTTTAGCAGCCATTTGGTAATAAAATTTGAAACTTTGCGATTGATCGTTTTCGCGATGACCCCGTCTCCCTTCGACCGCGTTGAGTGCAGGAGAAGCCGCTCCGCGTGGCGTGCATCCGGAACGGTGTCCACATCTTGCCAAAACTTGTCACCAATGTCCCAGGTCCGCATGCGCCCTTCTTCCGCCAGGACGCGAATCCCTCCTGACAAAGAGTCATCGCCGCGCAGTTGGCTCTGCCGCAGGGCGTCAAAGAGCTCCTGCGTCAGCAAGAAAATGCCGGTGTCAATCGCGTTAAAATCGGTCAGGCTTTTGTCGAGATTGACCAAGCGAGTACCTTCGGTTCGTACCTTGGTTGCGTCATCAAGGTTGGGCACTCTGTTCAAATTGTGATCAACACACAGCAAACCGCCATCTTTGCCAAGTTCAACACGCCTCAAATCTGATAAAGTTTGGGGGTCAAAAATGTGGTCGGACATGAAGAGCAAGAATTTTCCACCTACAAACCGCTCAGCCTTCAGAACCGAAACGCCATTGGGCTTGCGCCATTCAATGTTTCGAACCCACGTAATCTTGACACCAAGCTTTTTGGCATTAATGGTTTTTCTGATGCGCGCCGCCTGGTACCCGATTACTATGACAAAATCTGTCACCCCGACCTTCTTGGCCGACAGGATCACGCGCTCCAGTAGATGGAGACCGCCGACTTTCAGCAGCGGCTTGGGGCTCCCATTCTGATAGCCCTGCAAGCGGCTGCCGTTGCCCGCAGCGATTATAACAGCTTGCGTAACAGAGGTTTGTTCTCGATAAAGGCCCGCCGTGATAGAGGACGTGCCTTCGGCAGCCAATGCACCCGAACCAAAGTCATCTCCATCCAGATTCAATGCCATATTCTCCACTCCGGTAGTTGTAAGAAATCTATCTCGAGTCTATAAGAAATTGGTGGGATTGAGCCTTCCACCGTACATGAACGCACAAAGTCTGAGTAACCCGTTCACAAATTCAAGCCGCCAATATACAAAATCTTTTAGAGCATGTCAAGATATCTCTCGTGGCGCAGCAGGGAGGTGCGAAGCGTCGAAGAGACGTCTTGCGATTAAGATCTGGAAGCGTTCTATGGTTGTTTTCGGAAAATTGCCCTGAGTGCCGATGGCACCGCTTTGAGTCGAGTTGCCCTGGATTCGCCATGCAAGAGGTTAAGCAATCCATCAAAATCATTTACCCTTTCCGAACCGTAAGGAAACCACCATATGTTAGAGTTAACAAAATCCTTAAAGAATAATTTCAGAAATTTTCGAACAAAACCTCGCTCGGTTGTCACGTATTTCGGTTTGACCATTTCCATCAACCCCCAAGGTCCGTGGCTGACCCCTATTCCACTATTCTTCCGTCCGGAGTACGGTGCCTCGAATTGTGCTAAATGTACGAGAACTTCATTGATGTGTACTGCACCAGCGACTATTTTTGTCGCTAACCGTCTGCCACGCTTGAGATCCTCCGTCCAAACGCTCGCCGAAAGACCATAGTCAGATTCGTTTGCCAGGAATACGGCTTCCTCGTCGGACGAAAATGATGTCACCGAGACAACGGGACCAAAAACTTCCTCCTGACTAATCCGCATGGAAGAGTCAATATGACTAATAACGGTCGGTTCGTAAAACCGCTCGCCCAAACGACTGTTCGGAACACCGCCGCAATGTACGATGGCACCTTTGCGTTCTGCTTCCTCAACAAGTGCAACGACCTTACTGACCTGAGATTCATTGAGCATGCAAGAGACATCACCTGCCAGGTTGTCTGAGGCCAGCTTGATCTTGCTCACTTTTTTCGTCAGGCGCCCGAGAAAGTCATCGAAAATATCAGAATGGATGAATAGTCTTTCGACCGACACACAGGTCTGTCCGGCGTTACAGAAAGCTCCCCAAACAGCGCCGTTGACGGCTCGCTCCAAATTCGCGTCCGGAAGAACGATCATGGGGTCGCTACCACCTAATTCCATGTTCACTGGTGTGAGATTAGCTGCGGCTTTCCGGTAGATGCTCCTGCCGACAGGCGTGCTTCCTGTAAAAAAGATTTTATCAACGCTGGAACCCACCAATTCCTGCCCAACGTCGGCAAGTCCCATGACCAGCCTTAGCACATTGCGTGGCAAATAAGCCCGGTCGAAGAGGCTACGAATTTTTTCGGCTGTCAGACTTGTATATTCAGATGGCTTATAGATGACTACATTGCCGGCGAGCAGCGCTGGAATGATGTGCTGCATCGCCAGGAGCAACGGATAGTTCCACGGCGACAGAATTGCCACAACGCCGATCGCTTCATATCTGACGAATCCTCGCCTCAGCCTAAGCAGGGGGTTTTGAGCACGTACCGGGACATCCTGCAGCAGTTTCTTATGATTCTTCAGATAGTATTTGAAGCAATCAAGGCAGGGCAGAATTTCGCTGGAATAGGCTTCGACTAATGGTTTGCCGGTCTCAGAAGATATGACTTCTGCCAGCTCCTTCCGCGCCTGAAAAAATTCTCGATAGGCCTTATTCAAGAGTTCTATGCGCGTTCGAATCTCAAATTCTGACCAGTCGCGAAACGCAGTCCTGGCTTTCTCGACAATATGTGAAATCTCGCTAGCAGGAGTCGGGGAAAAGCTGCCTATGCTTTCCCCGGACCTTGGATCGACAGAGTGAATTGCATCAGAGGGAAGGTTGCTGGCCATATTAAGAAGGCAATGTGGTTTTACTGTAGCTATTTCAGCTCAAAGAATTTCACCATTTCGTCATCTAAGAACTTGCTGTGTTCGTCATTCATGGGATCAAGGCGGTATTCGTTCATCAACATGAGTTGCTGCCGTACCCATTCCTGCCAGCACGTTTCACAAATTTGCGCCAAGAGTTTTTGCCCAAGTTCGTTTGGCAATGGCGCCTCCGACATGGCTGGTTTCGCTTGCTTACATTTCGAACATTGAATTGTCATGGTGCCTCCCGAGTCATTTGAATATGGTAAAGGCGGTAGCCACAAAAGTCAAGAGATTTGGCTGTTCACGTGTGTTACCCCAGTCGTAACCGCGCACCAGCTTTCGATTCGACCAGTAGAAACATACACCGCTCCCTGTTTCAGCCTGAAACAAGAAATGATGAGAAAAAAGAGTGAAAAGTGAGGGCAGTTACACAAGCTTAACGAAACAGGGTGACGGCGCTGTGGAATAAGATATTGATAATACAGGACTTGACTTCATCCTGTATCGTTTCCTTAACAATCTGACACGGTGGCATGATAGTTGTAATTTCGATATCGAAATGAGTTTGCAGCCTGTCGGAAGCTCATTTAGCATCGACAACATCAGGCTGACAGGGCGACACCGAAAAAGGGTTCTTCAAGCAGTAGCGGAGAAAAAAATGATAAGCTTAAAACCACTGCGAAGGATTGTTAATGCCATCAAAGTTCGCCCACAAGAGGGTATGAGGAGGGAGCAGGAGAGGCTTTCGCTGAACATGGCAAGCCAACTCCTGCAGGAAACCGCCGAGAAAATGGACCAGGCTGCATCGTCATTGCAGAATGCGGATGGCGCCCTCAGCATTCTGCAGGCTGAAGTCAGCGAACTGAAGAACTTTTGCAAAGAGTTAATTCTGTATGAACATGATCGCAAGAACGAACTCCAAAAATTGGAAAACATGTCTCGCAAATACACCAAGATGTTTCAGCAATTGGAAATAGAAATTCCGGCGCTTCTGAGCCAGATTTCCTTGTGGAACGAAGTTTATAGCCGTGACAGGCAGAATCAGCCCCACATCCCGTTAGACGGGCAGCGCTTTGAAACAACGCAGCTCACGGCGGTTGAGACAAGAGAAGTTGTGCCATCATGAAACAGTGTCTACTGCCGAACGTTGTCCACTGAGAAGGAAAGTTATCGTAACAAGCTGTTAATAAGGAGTTAGGAGGAGTTTTGTGGTTTTAGCAGAATTTGTGGCATGACATTTGTTCCCTAGCACGCATCTGTGTGGCGGTTTGGACGATAAGAAATCATAGCCTCGAAAGAGGAGCTTATAGAATTCTCCATCCACCCCTCCTTTCCCGAAGCGGCGGAAGTTTACTTCCGCCGTTTTTGGTTTACCGCTGACCGGTTATTCTATACTCAAGTCTCCCATGCCCTGACTCACCTTCAGGTCCAAAGTCGCTTGAGAGTTGTTGTAGTTTCTACTGTAGTAGTACCGCCCCGATTGTTCCCAATTCACTGGCAGGTCGATGCGTGTTAACAACGGAAGGCCAGACACTCGCACCTTCGTTGCCAGGGCCTCGGGCAAACGCAGCAACGTCGATCCAATATCGAGATCAATGCTGGCCCTGCCCGATGCGGCCGTACTTCCCCTGAAATCGACGCGCAAGTCTCCTATGCCTGCATTGATATCTACGTCATGGCATCGGGCATTGCCGAGTCGCATTACTTCGGTCTCCCCAACCTTCGTATTTATTCTTAGATAATCCATCGTAGCTCTGTTTGCTTCGGCAAAATCTACCGAAACCGAGCCTGCCCAGGTGGCCAACCGCAACCCCAAAAGTGAAATATCGCCCAGATCAACCGCGACATCGCCGGCCTTAATTCTTGCATTCAACACGATCGGAGCGGCGTAGGGAAGCTTAATTCGCACTCTGGTGTGTCGGTCGGAGTCGTGAGAAAACCATTTTTCTTTCGTGATTTCGATCGTGAGACGTCGACGATGTTTATCAAAATGCGACTTGACGTCAAAATGCTTCGGGTCAAGAGCGGCAACAAACGTCACCTGCCGTGGCTCATCTGCCTTTTCCAATATGACATCAGCGGCATCTAACTCTATATTGATTTCGTACGTCTCATCCCGGTCTAAAGTGAAACTTTTCTCGACTCTTTCGGTTTTTGACGACTGGGAAAGTACTGTCCCCACCAAAAGAAAGCTCAAAGCACTTGCAACAAGAAACGACCACGAATTTTGAGACATGCTACCCTCTCAAGAAAGTTGATGAGACCAGGTAATTGCCTATTGGACAAACTGGGGACAATTTTGTTGCATATTGTCGACCTACCCAATGCCATCGTAGGCCTGCTATTTTGCTTCGGTGCGCAGACGGTCGAGGACAGTTTGCATGTCTTCTGGAAGGGCTGAGTCGAAAGACATCCATTCGTTTTTGGTGGGGTGTTGAAATCCTAGCGATTTTGCATGTAACGCCTGGCGTGGCATCATAGCAAGAATGGCGGCCGCTGATTCGAAATCAGGCTTTGAGAGAGTGCCGAATTGGCGGTTACGGCCGCCATATTCACCGTCGCCCAGTATGGGGTGGCCAAGGTGCGCCATGTGGACGCGGATTTGATGCGTCCGGCCTGTCTCAAGTTGAAGCTCGAGCAAAGAATGATTGTGGAACGATTCGAGAACTGTATAATGAGTCGCTGCAAGTTTTCCTGATTGCTGAACGGTCATTCTGCGCCGGTCTTTAGGGCTGCGAGCAATGTAGGTTTCGATGCGTCCCACAGATTTGCGTGGACTGTGCCAGCAGATCGCCCAGTAGATTCTGCGCGTTGTCTTTGCCCTGAATTGGGCTGAAAGACTATGATGCGCCACATCGTTTTTTGCGACGACGAGAATGCCGGAGGTATTTTTGTCAAGACGATGAACAATGCCCGGCCGCTGACGGCCGCCGACGGAAGAGAGGTTACCGCAGTGGTGCATGAGTGCGTTGACCAGGGTTCCGGTAAAATTTGAAAAAGCGGGATGCACAACCATCCCCGCAACCTTGTTGACGACCAGCAGGTCACCGTCCTCGTACAGGATGTCGAGGGGAATATCCTCCGCGAGAATATCGACAGGGGTGGCTTTCGGCAGACAAATGGCGATTTCTTCCTTCGGAGAGACGAGGTGGCTGGCTTTGACCGTTCTGCCATCGACTTGAACGTGGCCCCCTGCGATGGCTTTTTGGAGACGCGCACGCGAGACCGAGGCCACAAATCTCGCCAGAAACTTGTCCAAACGTTCCCGGGACTGATGGGGGGGTACAACGACCTTGAAAAAGCGATCGTCATCCATGGTTTTAGCGTGTGTTCGATTTGAGCACTAAAGCGCAGAGGTCAGGTGGCCAGTTCTTCAGGCTGTCCTTTTTCTGACTTATCAAACAGAATGAGCCAGGCAAGGATAACCATGCCTACCGTAACGGCGCTATCAGCTACATTAAAAATGGGCCACCTCATGCTGTGCAAACCCACATCGATAAAATCGACAACTTTGCCATAAAGAATCCGGTCCAAGAGATTCCCAAGCGCACCGCCGAAAATTAACGCCAACGAAGTTCTTAGCAGGAGTCTCTCATGGCGTGTTCTTATAATATAAACGAGTATCACCATTGAAGCAAGGAAGGCAAAGATTGTAAAAAAAGTCCTGTTACCGAAACGAATACTGAAGGCCATCCCGGGATTTTCAACATAGGTGAGCCGCAAGAAATCCCCCAGAATTCTATGCGGGCGGCCGTATTCAAACGAAAACCGGACAGCCAGCTTTGAGGCTTGGTCTAGCAACAAGACTACAGTGGAGACTATAAGAACTTTCAAACGGCCCTGGAAGTGTGTTGCATTCGGTTAGCGTTTTTCAGCGCGCTCTTTGCACGGGACACAACGCGTCGCGGTCGGGACCGCCACCAGACGATCCTTTGGAATCTCAGGGCACGTTGCACAAAGTTCCTGCTTCTCCTCCGTGCAGTCTAGACAGAGACCGTAGGTGCCATTCTCTATTCTTGTGAGAGCTTGCTCGATAAGGGCCAGATACTTGCCTTCACGAGTTGCAAAGAAATAGGCTTTTTCTCGCTCCATGTTGTCGGTTCCGACGTCCGCCATGTGAAAAGAGTACGCCGAATTGTCCGTGGAGGAGTCATTGAGTTTCGACGCTACTTCACGATCCTTGAATTGGCCCAGATCTTTCAGCAGCGTCTCACGTTTTTCGAGAAGAAGTGCCTTGAATTCAGCAAGTGTTTCCTTAGTCATCTGTTACCTCCATTCCACTTTGTGTTGCCAATAAGTCCTTTTATCCAGTTGAAGGTCTGTTACTGCACCTTTTCGATAGCGATGGTAGCCTTGGCGCCATTGATTTCCCATTCTTCGCTAGCCAGGTCCAATCTCAGTTGGTCCGATATGTTTTCTGCTAAAGTCTCATTGCTGACATATTTGGATTCGCTGCTAACGGCTGTCAAAAGCTCAGGTGAAGAATCGTAATAGATATTAATACGATCAACGACATCAAAACCCGCATTCTTTCGCATATTCTGAACACGATTGACAAACTCACGCGCCAGTCCTTCATTGCGGAGATCCTCGCCGATTTCCAGGTCAAGTGCCACAGTCCATTGATTTTCTGTTTGCACCGCCAGTCCTTGTGCGCTTTCCGAAACGATTTCGACGTCATCCAATTGCAGGGTAAATGTTTGGTCAGCAAGCTCTATGTCAAGAGAACCGGTCGCCTCAAGTAACGCTATCTCTTTGTCTCCTAGCTCTCTTATTCTTGTTGTCACTTCATTGGTTTTGCTCCCGAGACGCGGGCCTAGCTGTCTAAATTGGGGTATGGCTTTCCGGGTAATCAGCGATGTGGCATCAGAAACGAACCCGATTTCCTTTACGTTTAGTTCATCAAGAATTAAGCTGGCCATAGATTCGATGTTCGCACGCACCGTAGTCGACTCGGTGACGATAATAACCCGCCTGAGCGGCTGTCTCACCTTAATACCCGATTCGTTGCGCAAAGAACGGCCCAGGAAAACCACTTTACGGACTGCGTCCATCCGCTCTTCCAAATCCCGCTCACGATAGGCGTAATCAGAATTGGCAGATTCAGGCATGCGCGCGAGATGAACACTTTCTCCCTTAGATCTCGTTGCGGACAAGTTCAAGTAGATCTCATCGGAGATGAAAGGCGCACACGGGGCCATGAGCTTAGTAACAGTCACCAGTGTTTCGTAAAGAGTTTCATAGGCTGCTTTTTTGTCTTGCCCCATTTCAGCCTTCCAGAATCGCCGCCGGCATCTTCGGACATACCAGTTGGACAGGTCGTCGATGACAAATGTGGAGATGGCCCTGGCCGCCTTCGTCGCGTCGTAGCGAGAGAAATATTCTTCAACAGTTTTCACTACCTGATTCCTGGTGCTCATAAGCCATCGGTCAATCTCAATCCTGTCGCTTATGGGTGTCCCGGGGGCTGAGTACTCGAAACCATCGATATTGGCATACATGGCAAAAAACGAGTAGACGTTGGTCAGCGTGCCGAAGAATTTGCGTAGAACTTCTTTCACGCCCTCCTCGTCGAAACGCGTTGGTAGCCACGGTGGACTTACGGTCAGCAAATACCAACGCAGCGCATCGGCGCCATATTTGTCCAATATCTGGTTTGGCTCAACTGTGTTTCCTTTGGATTTCGACATCTTCTTGCCCATTTTGTCCAGAATGAGATCGATGGAAACACAACTTTTGTAACTAGGTTTGTCGAACAGAAGGGCTGCGATGGCCAGCAGAGAGTAAAACCATCCACGGGTTTGATCGACACCCTCTGAAATGAAATCGGCAGGGAAAAACTCCGCAAATTTGTCCTTATTCTCGAAAGGATAGTGCCATTGCGCGACTGGCATGCTGCCCGAATCAAACCAGACGTCAATCACCTCTGAAACCCGGTGCATGCTACCGCCGCATTCTTCACAGGTCAACTGAACCGCGTCAATGTGAGGTTTGTGAAGATCCTTGATCTCGGAAATACCACCTCTTTCTTTGAGTTCCGCAATGCTGCCAATACAGTGGTTTGACCCACACTTCTCACAAATCCAGATGGGCAGCGGCGTACCCCAGTAGCGGTCCCGGGACAAAGACCAATCGACGTTATTTCTCAACCATTCCCCAAAGCGACCTTGACCAACCTCCTTGGGATACCAATTTATCGAATCATTGAGTTCTAAGAGCCGGTCCTTTATCTGTGTTGTCTTGATGAACCACGACTTTTGGGCGTAATACAGCAGCGGCGAACTGCAACGCCAACAGTGCGGATAGCTGTGAAGATACGTCTCAACCTTGTAGAGCCGACCGCTTTTCCGCAGATCTTTGATGATTTCATCATCGGCAGCCTTGACGAATTTTCCTTTGTAGGCAGTCACTTCGTCGGTGAAACAACCCGCCTTGTCTACGGGTTGGAACACGGGCAGGTCGTAAGTCTGCCCGACCCGAAAATCGTCCTCGCCGAAAGAGGGGGCGAGGTGGACAATGCCAGAACCGTCGTCAGTTGAAACAAAATCTGCTCCGACAGAGTAGTGGGCTTTCTTATCCGTTTGGCAAAAGGTGAAGAGGGGTTCATACTTCATATCAAGCAGCGCCGCCCCTTTGCACTCCTCCACGATTTCGTAATCGTCTTCCAGAACAGACAATCGCGCTTGTGCAAGAATGAGATACTCGTCGTTGGTGCGCACCTTTGAATAGGTGATGTCGGGATGAAGGGCAATCGCAACATTTGAAATCAAGGTCCATGGTGTCGTCGTCCACACGAGAAAGGAGGTGTTCTTTTCACCGGCAAGAGGCATCTTGACATAGACCGATGGATCTTGAACGTCCTGATATCCGAGAGAGACTTCATGGCTGGAAAGGGGTGTGCCGCAGCGAGGGCAGTACGGCGTTATCTTGTAGCCTTCATAAAGCAGACCCTTCTCCCAGATCTCTTTCAATATCCACCAGACGGACTCAATATAGTTCGTCTCGTAGGTAATGTATGGATCATCGAGATCCACCCAAAAGCCGATTCGCCTGGTTAGTTCGTCCCACTCGGCCTTGTATTTCCACACGCTTTGCCGGCACTTCTGATTAAATTTCTCTACACCATACTCTTCGATCTGTTCCTTGTTGGTAATGCCCAGTTCTTTTTCCACGGCTATTTCGACCGGCAAGCCATGCGTATCCCAACCCGCCTTACGGTCTACTCGGTAGCCCTGCATCGTCTTGAGGCGACAGGCAAGGTCTTTGATCGTGCGCGAAATAACATGGTGAATGCCCGGCTTGCCATTCGCTGTTGGGGGGCCTTCGTAGAAAACGAAAGGCTTTTCTGCGGGTCGCGAGGTGATACTTTTTTCAAAAATCTGGTTCGCTTCCCAATACAGAAGGACTTCTCTTTCGAGATCCGAGTAGTTTAGTTGTGACGGTAATTCTTTGTACATCGGAATATTCGTAACCTCAAAAATTCGCTAGAGTGCCTCGACGACGCGTTTCATCAAGAGAGTGAGCTTCGGCTCTGCCTCGGCCGCGACTCTAAGGATTTCTTCAATATTTACCGGCGATAGGGCATCGGGGAAACAAGCGTCTGTGACCACCGACAAGCCCAGCGTTCGCATTGAACTGTGCACGGCCGCGATCACCTCTGGCACAGTGGACATGCCGACAACGTCAGCACCGATGTTTCTCAGGAACCGATATTCAGCACGCGTCTCAAGGCACGGACCTGCCACGGCCACATAGACTCCTTTTTGCACCCGCAGTTTCGCCTGGACAGCAATGCCTTCCACGAGTTCGATGAGAGCAGAGCTGTAGGGCTCAGACATGTCAGGAAACCTGGGACCCAGGTTGTCATCGTTGCGGCCGATCAAGGGATTTCCGCCCAACAAGTTGATGTGGTCGGAAATAATCATAATGTCACCAGGCTGGTATTGGGGGTTCATGCCGCCGCAAGCATTCGAGACCAGCAGCGTATCTGTTCCCATGCTTTTCATCACCCGGACGGGAAATGTCAACTGCTGCATCGAGTAGCCTTCATAGTAGTGGAATCGACCCTGCATGGCCATAACATCCTTACCGCCGAGGCGCCCAAAGATGAGCCGGCCGGCATGACTTTCAACCGTCGAGACGGGGAAATGCGGAATGTCCTCATAGGAAACTACAGATTCCTTCTCTATTTCGTCGGCCAGGGCCCCCAGCCCCGTTCCCAATATGATGCCCACCGTTGGCTTGAGCGCGGTCTTGGTGGCCAAAAAATCGTGGGCTGCCTCGATCTGTTTTCTCAAATTGTGCAAGCACCTATCCTCTTAGAAGTCCTCAAAACATCAAAAAATAAGTTGGTCTGAAATCCTTGACTGTCCCGGCTCCTCGTCTTCCGGTTTAGACGACTGCTGCGAGGCACTGCGCTCACCCCAACCGATCTTGCTGGGCGCTTCGACATCTACTTTGTGAATCGTCGGCTCGGAAGCCTCACCTTCTTCTGGCAAAACATCTTCAATGCTGTCGAATTCCATCTTCTCTTGTTGAGGCTCTGGCCTGGGTCTTTTCGGGGAGGTCGTGCGCGCTTCCTCATATTTGCGAAAGCCCAAATCGTCCATATCCAGGACATCGATCAATTCCAACTGAGACTCGAGCAAGTGCCGGAGCCGCCTCGCAAACGAGTCCTTTTGGGCCCTAATTACGACCAATTCGTTTTTCATCTCCGCCAGAGTTAACTTAGCATTTTCCATAATCTTGTCAGCTTTAAGCTCTGCCTCTTGAACGAGCAGTTCGGCTTCCCGGCTCGAATTTTCCCTCGACTCTTTGAGGGACTCCTGTGCGCTCAGGAGTGTATCTTTGAGAGTTGTTTCAACGCTTTGGTAATCACGTAATTGCGTCTTCAGTTTTAGAACTTCATCGGACAGATCGTTTTTCTCGCGTATCATTTGTTCAAGTTGATCGGAAATCATCTCTAAGAAGGAATCGACTTCAATCTGATCATACCCGCGCATGGCCTTTTTGAATTCTTGCCTTTTGACATCGAGTGGGGTCAATTTCACGTTGGCACCTCCGGACAAATTGATGGTGTGATTGCTCTTTTATGAAAAGCCTTAATAAATCATTCTTTTTATGATGGACAGGACCAAAATCAGAATGAGCGGAGAAAGGTCTAAGCCGCCGAAAAGCGGCACGACATCGCGGATGCGGCGGAGGATAGGTTCGGTTACATCATCGAGAAATCGGACTATCTGATTCGATGTATCAACATTAAGCCATGAGATTATCACGCGGATAATAACAATCCAAATATATAAATCAATAAGTGTTGCCAGGAGTCTCATAGAGTCAAACCGTTCAGTTTAGTCGTTCGCCAAAAATAGATCGCCCAATCCTCACCAGGGTGGACCCTTCTTCAATGGCAATGGCAAAATCGCCTGACATCCCCAT
>Ga0114931_10000879_pt1 | contig 37634 bp, 42 predicted proteins | sample 2SBtaG_FD_89579 | JGI IMG/M metagenome (GOLD analysis project Ga0114931, IMG submission 89579) | Deep subsurface microbial communities from Kolumbo volcano to uncover new lineages of life (NeLLi) - 2SBTROV14_V59a metaG | ecosystem: Environmental > Aquatic > Marine > Volcanic | place: Kolumbo... | reverse complement strand
TACGCCGAAGCGGACCCCACACTGGATGTGGAGGGTATCGATGCCGCCCACAAACTGACGTTGCTCTCATCGCTGGCTTTCGGCATGCAGCTGGATTTCGACAGCCTGTACATCGAGGGGATTCAGGGCATCAGCCCCATGGATATCGAGTATGCCACGGCATTCGGCTACCGCATCAAACTGCTGGCCATCAGCAAGTTGCGCAAAAACGGTGTCGAGGCCCGCATCCACCCGGCCATGATTCCCGTCGGCGACCTGCTTTCCAACGTCAATGGTTCTTTGAATGCCATTATGATCCACGCCGATGCTGTGGGCGATATGCTGCTTTATGGCCACGGTGCCGGCATGATGCCCACGGCCAGCGCCGTGGTGGGCGACATCGTCGACATCGCCCGCAATTTGATGAACAGGTCGCCCGGAAGAGTTCCCCTGCTGGGTTATCAGGTGGAAAATGTACACCGGATTCCGATCATTGCCATCGACGACATTGTGCTGCACTACTACATTCGCTTTTCGGCTCTGGACCGGCCGGGCGTACTCTCCAGGATTTCCGGTGTCCTGGGAAACTACGGTATCAGTATCCAGAGCGTGCACCAGAAGGGCCGCAAGACCAACGGGGCCGTGCCGCTGGTGATGCTCACCCATCGGTCGCGGGAGGCGGACATCAAGGCGGCGCTGGCCGAAATCCAGCAGATGGCCGTCATCAGGGAGCGCCCTGTGCTGATCCGCATAGAAGAGAAAAACAGCGTAGATTAAATTGAAAGAGGAATCGAAACACATGTACATCGTATGTGCGGACCTGGAGGGGGTCTTCGTTCCCGAAATATGGATCGAGTTTGCCCAAAAAACACAGATCCCGGAATTGCGCCTGACCACGCGCGACATCCCGGATTATGACCGGCTGATGGAAAGGCGCCTGGCCATACTCATGGAAAAGGGGTTAAAATTAAAGGACATCCAGGAAACGATCGCCGGCATGCAGCCCCTGGCGGGAGCAGTCGAATTTCTGGACTGGCTGCGGGCGCGGCTGCAGGTGGTCATTATTTCAGACACTTTTGTGGAATTCGCCAGACCCCTGATGGAAAAACTCAAGTGGCCCATGCTGTTGTGCCACAGTCTCGAAGTGGCGCAAGACGGCACCATCAGCGGTTACAGGCTGCGTCAGCGTGACGGCAAAAAGCGCGCCCTGCTGGCCTTCAGGAGCCTGAACTACGGCATCATCGCCATGGGCGACTCGTACAACGACGTCGACATGCTGCTTTCGGCCGACCGCGGCATCCTGTTTAAACCGCCGCAGAACGTGGTTGACGAATTTCCCCAGTTGCCGGTGGCAGAAGATTACGAAGCGCTTAAGGGGATCATCCGCCGGACCATCGGGGACACGGTTTGAATATGCACACCCGGGTACACCGCTGTTTTTCCCGTGTCATCTACGGCGATACCGACAACATGGGTTACGCCTACTACGCCAATTACCTGCGCTGGTTCGAAATCGGACGCACCGAACTTTTCCGCGCCTGGGGCCTGACCTATCGCACCATCGAAGAGCGCGGCATTTTTTTACCGGTGGCGGAGGTTCACTGCAAGTATATCCGGCCGTTGAGTTATGACGACCGGCTGACCATCGAAACGCGGCTGGATCTCACCGTTCGGGCCGGCATGAAATTCGATTACCGGATTCTGGATGACAGCGGGGAGCTGCGCGTCGCCGAGGGGTACACCCGCCACCCTTACGTGGACCACGGCGGCCGCGTCGTGCGCCCGCCGCAGTTTATCACCGATTTAATTCGTGCGCATGAGCAACCTGCGGCCTGACGTGTCTTTCGGAAAGCCTTGCACGCACAGCCGTGAAAATTGGCGCCACACACCATGGAACTGCGAACCAGCGACAGAGGCATTACGTTTAATGTGCGTGTGCAACCCAAAGCCTCCCGCAACGAAATCGTGGGGCTTTATGGCGCGGCATTGAAAATCCGGCTCAAGGCACCGCCGGTGGAAGGCGCCGCCAACCGCATGTGTCTCAAGTTTCTGGCAAAAATTTTAAAGGTGCCCAAAACCCGCCTGGAAATCGTGACCGGTGCTGCTTCACGCAACAAGACGGTTCTGTACCGCTGTTCGGGCGGCGAGCAGCGGCAGGAGCTCGAACGCTTAAAGAAAGTCATGCGGCCCTATTTGTCGCCGCGATAGGCGGGACCAGACAAAGCGGCCCTGAAATAATGTAACACGGTGATCACCGCCGCTTTTCGAACCGGTCCGGATAAGGAGAAAATCATGCCCACAACCACCGTCCGTTGGGTCGGCGACCGCACGTTTGTCGGCACGGATTCGCGCAACCACTCCGTGGTGCTTTCCGGAGATCAGCCGCCGCGCGGGGTCAGCCCGTCTGAAATGCTGCTCGTGGCGCTGTCGGCCTGTTCGGCCTACGATGTCGTTGCCATTCTGGCCAAAAAACGCCTGGCATTGACTTTTCTGGAGGTTACCGCCAGCGGCGACCGGCCGTCAGAGCCCCCCTGGCCTTACGAGAGCATTCACGTGCACTACAAGCTGGCCGGCAGCGGGCTGACCGACAAAGCCGTCTCTGCGGCCATCGAATTGTCGGAAAAAACATACTGTTCCGTGGCCGCCACGGTGCGTGGCGTCGCACAGGTGACCACTTCTTTCGAAATCGTCGGGGCTGCGGACTGAATCGGACACCGGTCGGTTACAGCCCGGCACCGGCGCACAGAGACCGTAACCCTCTGCGCGATACAGATGTGGAGCTTCACGCATTGGATACCAAAATGGGGGCAGCCTGCCGGCGCCACAAAAAACTTGACACTTATGGGACCTGCGCTTATATTGGTTTTTCAGGAAAATTGATGCGGGGTGGAGCAGTCTGGTAGCTCGTCGGGCTCATAACCCGAAGGTCGTTGGTTCGAATCCAGCCCCCGCTACCAATGATTACAAGGGGTTACGGCGTTTCGTCGTAGCCCCTTTTTAATGGGGGTGTGTCGTTTTTGTGTCATTTCCAAAAAAACAGGTAAACCACTTTGCCTTGCCGGGAGCGCTTGTAAATGTGCAAATAGTTTGGGCTAAAATTTGCCCTCCCGGGGTGTAAAAATCGTAATCGGTAATGTTCCCCAAAAATAAAATACTGTCAATGCAGGCAGATGTGCTTTGGCATGCATGATGCTTGCAATATTCGCTGAATGTGGCGCAAGTGTGCCGTTCCCGGTGGCACCGGCAAAAAAACATGTGCCAGAGGGGATGGGTCATGGCAGAAAAATACCGGCTGGCGGCGGCATGCAGCATCCTGACGTTGACACCAGGCCACGTTTGTGCCGCCGGCGCGGGCATGCCCTGGGAAGCACCGCTGGATCAGCTCCTGGGCTCGATCACGGCTCCATGGCTGAAGCTCGGTACAGTGGCGGCCATCGTGGTGGTGGGCCTGTTGCTGGGTTTTTCCGGGACCGGCGGTTTCTTCCGTCGGGTGATGTATGTGGTGTTCGGCTTGTTGCTGGCCTGCGCAGGCGCCAGTTGGGGCTTGACCTTTTTCGGATTTTCCGGCGGACGGCTGGTGTGATTTCATGAAAATTCCGCTTTACGCCGCCATCACTGGTGTATCCTGATGGGGGCCATGGATCGGCAAACCTAAAGCGGCGGTGGCATCCGCCGGCCGCTAAAAATATCGGGCCGAACCTGCCGGGTGGATTGAGGCAACAGACTGAATACGAAGTAAACGGAACGTGGACCGACAGCCATCATGGCAGCGGTGGCTTCGGGGTCCGGATAAACCGCCGCACATCGGGAAGATAATTAGGGCGGATCTCCGGGGGGCTTCATCGGCTTTGGCAATATCGCACAACCTGTATCGTAATCACAAAAGCAACCATGGGCATTCGGGAACGTAAGCAAAGAGAACGCGAAAGGCGAAATCAGCAAATCATGACCGCCGCCAGGCGGGTGTTGACCCGCAAGGGTTTTAATTCGACAACCATGGAAGATATCGCCAAAGAGGCCGAGCTGAGCCCGGGTACCTTGTATCTGTATTTTTCCGGCAAAGAGGCGCTGTACGCGTCCTTGTCGCTGCGCGTGCTGCAGTTCATGAACATGCGCTTGAAAAGTATTGCCCGCAAAAAAGATATGAGCTGCCGGCGGCGCCTGGCCCTCATGGCACAGGCCATGTATGATGTCTATCAGTTTGATCCCCTGATCGTCATCAACATGTCACACATGCAATCCAGCGAGATCCTGCGGAACCTGTCAGAGGAAGTTTTGGAACAGATCAAGGCGCTGTCGCGCGCAACTGCCGGAGCGGTGGCCGGGTTGATAAGCGAAGGCATCGAAAAGGGTGTTTTCGTCGACCAAAATCCCACGGCTCTGGCGGATATATTCTGGGCTATATTTTCCGGTCTCGTACTGTGGGAGGAAAGCAAAAAGCGCCTCAACAGCCGGAAGGATTTTTTGAAGGACACCCTGGAGCTGGCCTACCGGATTTTTATGAAGGGCGTTGAAAAGCATGCATGGCCGGGGTACCTGCCGCAGGCGTAGAGGCGTGTCGATGGAGAATAAATCGTTCGCCGTCAACTTTTGGGACAGCGTCATCGTTTGCGAAAAAGGACTGTATGTCAACGGCAGATATTGGGGTGCCGTCAAGAGATACGACAGCCGGGGGCTGGTCCTGCCGTCGCTGAACAAAAGCTACGTCCTTGAAGCCGGCGAGTATTTTACGGCCTGCGGCAATGACGATGCTTTCGATGGCCGGTATTCGGACCCATCAAACGAAAATCGATCCGGTCAATGGCGACACCGCTGTGGGTTTTCAACTGAAAAAGGAGTCTTTATGCAAAAGATGTGCGTCATTCTGGCATCCATTTTTCTGCTGGCAGGCTGCGCCGGACCTTACAACACCCAGAAAGGCGCCGCCATCGGCGCGGGATCGGGTGCCCTTTTGGGCCAGATCATCGGCCGCAACACCCAAAGCACTCTGATCGGTGCGGGCGTCGGCACCCTGGTCGGGGCCATCGCCGGCAACGCCGTGGACCAGAGCCGCCAAGCCGCGCGGGAGGCCGCCCGCCGCAACCGGCGCGTTGTCTACCATGACAATCACGGTGGCAGGGTCGAGGCGATCCCGCACAAGGTAAACCCGCGCACCCGCTGCCGCAAGGTCACCACGCGCGTCTGGGAAAAGGGCAAACTGGTCAAGGAGACGGTAGAGGAACACTGCGAGGGCAAAAAGACCACCCAGACCTACTGAGCGCTGTGTATTGGAAGGTATTGGGGATCTTAGGGCTCGCGTAAAAACAACTTCCCATTTTAAGTGCCGCTGCATCGAAGCCTGGCTGTGTTGCGAAAGCTCGGAATATGCCTGATATGCCTGCACTTTCGCGCCTTGCCATGCGGGCGCCGCGACACCAAAAAATCTGCGAACTTATTTCTGAGCGAACCCTTAGCAAAAGCCATAACAACGCGTGCTGTCATATAACCAGCGAGCGTGAAGGGATGTTTGGGGCCCGAAACAACACTGTGCGCCAAACCGCCCGGACACACGCGCGGGTTTCCTTCATACCGCTATGGTTGTGCCCGATCGCCTGCGGCCCCGGTGACTTTTCACCGCTGCCGTGTGTACGTGTGTCCCGGTTGGCGGCAGAGGAGGCGTGCATGGTCCGGTCGTGCCCAAACAGGTTACGGTTTTTACCAGGATGTGGTCATGAGCCGGGTTTACGGGATGACAGGCCAAGGGCCTGTATCAGAACTGATGGCGTGATCCGGGGCATATTTCAGCCGCCCAGGTAGGCTCTTTGGACTTCGACGTTGTCACGCAGTTCCCGGGCCGCGCCCTCCCACCGGAAACGGCCGGTTTCAAGGACATAGCCGCGATGGGCGATTGCAAGCGCCTTTCTTGCATTTTGTTCCACGACCAGAATCGTTTTCCCCTCTTCGTTGAGTTCCTTGATGATATCAAAAACCTCCTGAACAAACCGGGGCATCAAACCCAGGGAAACCTCGTCCATAAAAACGAGCGCCGGTCCTCCCATGAGAGTGCGGCCAATGGCCAGCATCTGCTGTTCTCCGCCCGAAAGAGTCTTTGCCCGTTGGTTGCGCAGCGGGTAGAGCACTGAAAAGCGCTCGTATATTTTTTTGAGCCGGCGGTTGATCGTGCCCCGATCATGGACGAGATAGGCACCCATCTCGAGGTTTTCCTGAACGTCCATGTCCCCGAAAAGCCTTCGCCCCTCCGGAACGATTCCGAGGCCCAACTTCGCCCGTTCGTGGGCGGAGAGCCTGGTAATGTCCCGGCCATTCATCTTAATGGTGCCCCGGTAGGCCGGCTGGAGTCCCATCAGGGTCCGCAGGATGCTCGTCTTGCCGGCGCCATTGGCCCCGATGATGGTGATGAGCTCCCCTTCCTGGACGGTGAAGGAAACCCCGTGAACAGCCCGGAACTCCCCGTAGTGTACAATCAGATCCTGAACTTCAAGCATCCCCGGCCCTCCCTAAATAGGCTTCGACAACCTGGCGATTGTTTCGGATGGCTTCCGGGGGGCCCTCGGCGATCTTGGTGCCGTGATCCAAAACAACGATGCGCTTACAGAGCTGCATCACCACCGGCATATTATGTTCAATGACCAGCACACTGGTACCCTCCCCGTTGATTTCTCGCACGAGACCGATCAGCCGATCCATCTCTTCCTTTCGGAGCCCCCCGGCCGGTTCGTCCAACAGAATCAAACTGGGCCGCAGAGCCAGGGCCCGGGCAATCTCCAGGTGCTTCTTCAGCCCGAGAGGGAGGTTTTCCGACTTCTGCTGCGCATACTCGGCTATGCCAACGCGTGCCAGGATCTTGCGGGCGGCTTTCAGGTTCACCGGCGTGCGGTAGCGGGAAACCGAATTCCAAAAACCGGCGTAGTGGGAAACTCCCAGCGCAATCATGACATTGGTAATAACGGTAAGGTCCGCGAAAGGACGGACGATCTGGAAAGTGCGTCCGATCCCCATGGCAGCCACCTGCGAGGGCCCCATGCCCGAGAGGTCTTTACCATTATAGCGAATCGTGCCGGAGCTAACAGGGTACCTTCCGGTGATGAGGTTGAACAAGGTGGTCTTGCCCGCCCCGTTGGGGCCGATGAGGCCGAGGATTTCCCCCCTGTCCATGGTAAATGAGACGTTTTCCAAAGCCTTTAGTCCGCCGAAATGCTTGGAGATGGCATCGATTTCCAGCAAATGTTCCATCAGGCAGCTCTCCTGGTGAAGATGCGCTTGGCATTCCGGACGATAAAACTGTCAAGACCCAAAAGCCCTTGGGGCTGAAAGCGCATCAAGAGGACAAGCATGGTGCCGTACACAAAGGTCCGGTAATCGAGAACAGGGCGGAAAAGTTCCGGAGCAAGGCCGAGGATAACGGCGCCGATGATGGGTCCGCGCAGCGTTCCGATACCGCCGAACACAACCATGGAGAGGATCACAATCGATTCGGTGAAACCGAAATCCGCGGCGCTGATAAACGACATGAAATGGGCATACAGGCTCCCGGCCAGCCCCGCCATGGCACTGCCCAGGACAAAGGCAACGACCTTGAAACGCGTGATATTGACGCCGGACATCTCAGCGGCCGTTTCGTCTTCCCGGATGGATGCCAAAGCCAGTCCCGCCCAGCTGCGCGTCAACCAGCCGTCAACTAGAATGGCAAAAAGGACGAACAACAAAACCATGGCGAGATACGCGGGTTTGGTCATCTCGGCCCCGTGGATGGACGGCGCAGGAATATTGGCAATTCCCAGCGCGCCACCGAAGAACGGGATATAAAGGAAGCTTGCCTGGACCACGAAATTGATCCCCATGGTGGTAATGGCGAGAAAATCCTCCCTGACCCTGAGGCAGGGGATACCCAGGATGGCCCCCACGGCTCCCGTTACCACAACGGCAAAGGGAAGGCAGGCAAAAAAGGGTGCGCCCAGACGGGTCGCCAGCATTCCGGAGGCATAGGCGCCGATACCGAAAAAAGCGGCATGTCCCAGAGAGATTTGCCCTGCATAACCCGTGATAATATTCAGGCTAATGGCAAGGATAACATAGATTCCAATGGTTATGGAAACGGTCATGGCATAGGCGGACAAAAGCACTACTCCTTACCGAAAAGCCCGTAGGGGCGGAACATCAGCACCGCAATCATGACGATAAAGGCCAAGGCGTCGCGGGGCAATGGAATATTGACGAACCCAATCAGAAACGTTTCAGAAATCCCGACAAGAAAGGCCCCGAAAATGGTGCCGGGGATACTCCCCAAACCCCCGAGAACGATGATGGCAAGGGCCTTGTAGGCGGGGATGTCCCCCATGGTGGGGTAAACCGAGTTGTAGAAAATTCCCACGAGCACCCCCGCTGCTCCCGCAAGTGCGGAACTGATGAAGAAACTCAACGATATGATCCGGTCTGTGGCCACGCCCAGGGCTTCCGCCATTTCCCGGTCCATGGAAACGGCCCGCAGCGCCTTTCCCATTCGTGTTCTGGTGAGGACCCACCAGAGCAGCGCCAGAAGCGCAAGGGTAACGCCAAAAACCAGCATCTGCGGAGCGCTGATGCGCACCGGGCCGAATATCCAGGGTTTCTGCCGGAAGTGTGCCGGAAAGGCCCTGACATAGGGGCCCGCAATGAGGCGAAAAACCTCTTCCATGGCGATAAATAACCCGATGCTGGCGATCAAGGGTACAATTCGTGATTTGTCCAGCATGGACTTGTACAGGAGCCGTTCGATCAAAGTGCCCGCCACACCGCTCAGAGTCATGGCGACGATCATGGCCACGAACAGGTTCGGGACCATGCAATACGCCCACAATCCGAGATAGGCCCCCATGGCGTAGACCCCCGCATGGGCGATATGCAGGATTTTCAGGACACCGTAAACCATTGTCAGGCCCAGGGCGATGAGCGCGTAGATGCTGCCTATCGTAATGCCGTTTACAATCTGTTGTGCCAACATGGCCGCCATCCTTCCCTGAAGAGATGCAGGGATCTCTTCAGGGGGTTGGGCTGTAATGATTATTTGTCCGGAGGAGTGATAATTTCAGGGTCGGAAATGTGTGCGAAGTAGTGGAAGGCGCCCTTTTTCACGATCTGAACCTGGATGGGCTTCATTGCTTCGCCCAGCTTGTTGAAACGGGCGATGCTGCCGGTCAGGCCTTCAAAATCCCTGGTTGCGGCAATGACGTTCCGGATGGCTTTGGAGTCGGGTCCTGCTGCCCGGATGGCGCCGGCCACCACCATGAAGGCGTCATAGCTTGAAGCACCCACCATGTCCGGCGCCATTTTGTATTTCGCTTTATAGGCCTTGATAAAATCCTGCACAAGCGGACGCGGATCATCCCGGTTGAGGTTGGTGGTGATAATGACACCTTCTGCGGACTCGCCGGCCAGTTCCAGAAATTTCGGAGAGTCAAAACCCTCCTCTCCCAGGATCTTGCAGCGCAGCCCCAATTCGTCGGCCTGTTTCACGGCCAGGGCTGCCTCTTCGTAGTACCCGCTGATAAAGAGAAGGTCCGGGGATAATTCCTTGACCTTTGTCAACATGGCGGAAAAGTCCTTTGTACCGATGGCGAAGGCATGCTCATAGACCACTTTTCCACCAAACTTTTTTACGCGGGCATGAAAACCTTTGGAAAGGGCACGGCCGAAATCGTTGTCGATGGTAAACATGGCCAGTTTCTTTGCCTTCAGCAGGTTGACCGCCACTTCACCGGCCGCCTTTCCCTCGATTTGTCCCAGAAAACCGGTCCTGAAAATATACGGCCCCGCTTTGGTGATGCTCGGATCCACAGCATATGCCGCCACCATGGGAATGCCCGACTTGTTGAAGATGGGAGCGGTAACCCGGGTCGGCGTGCTGTAGGAGCCGCTTACGACCGCCACGACGTTGTCCCGCTCGATGAGTTTGTTGGCGATGGCCACCGACTCCCTGGGGTTTACCCGGTCATCATAGACAACGAGCTCGACTTTGTTTCCGTTGAGGCCGCCGGTCTTGTTGATCTTTTCGACAGCCAGCATGACGGCATTTTTCGCGGAAGCGCCATCTGCGGCGGCAAAACCCGTCAGCGGCGCGAAAAAGCCGATCTTGATGGTAGCTGCCAACAGGGTCCCTGCGCTAAAACAAATGACCAGCAATCCAGCCAGACTGCCCGATAACCATTTTTTCATCTCTTGTCCTCCTGATTTTTTGTTTTCGTGTACTTCTTTATCCCGTTATCGTCCGGATGATGCTTCACCTCCTTTCCGCCGGTGCCGGTAAAAAATGAAGAGCGCTCCGAACAGTACGGCTGTGCCGAAAAGGGCACGGTATTGGACGAGGGTGATGGGTGTATCGATTTGTGTGTAGAAGATACGCCCCCACCACGCCCAGCATCCCCAGGCACACCGATCCGGCGATCACGAGGGCGTACCCTTTGCGAATTTCGCCGTTATCCACCAAAGGTCTCCTGCATGGGACAAGCCGGCAGTGACGGGCATCAAAAGGAGCTGGAAGCCATAGCAAGGCAAACAGCAGCGGGGTTGTTTGCCAATCCCGCATGCTGGCACCGTTTCGTTGACGGTCTTGTCGGCTTTCAGGGTATCTGGCGTTACACGTGCCCTGAAAGTTTTACGGCAATTTTTTTCTTACGCCTGGGCCGCGCTGGCGTCACTCGACGATGATGTAAGCCAGTTCCAGCGGACCGTGTACCCCCTGGACCCGCACCAGTTCGATGTCGGCCGTGGAGCTGGGGCCCGAGACGAAGTTGACCGAAGCGGGCAGCGTCTTTTGCTGATGCAGCCAGTCCATGGCCTGGGTGAGACGCGGCAAAATGGTTTCCGCCCGGATGACGATGACGGAATTTTCAGGCAAAAGGGTGATGGATCGGCCGTTGCCGCCGTGGCAAGACAGCAGCGTGGTGGCGCTTTCGGCCAGCGCCATCTCGGCCCGCGCAACACCGACTTTGGCTTTTTCCGCCAGGGCCAGGTTTTTCTCACGGCCGGCGCCGGCATCCCAGATGTGGCATTCCGTGAACGCCTCGGTGAGGCATTGGGCGACATCCCCTGTCAGCAGCGGATCAGCGGCCAGAATAACGGGGCCGCCGGTTTTGCGGACGATCTCGAGCAGGGCGGCGGACAGGCCGCCGGCATCGCACCGGTGTACGTCGACACCGACGGCCCGTGCGTTGGCGATGAAAATGTCGCGCAGTTTTTGCGTGGAAGCATGCGCCAGGTACCGCCGCTGCATTTGGTGGGGGTATACCAGCCGGGTCGGTGTGTCCGGCGGTGCCGCCCTCCCGAGGCCATGGGATATTCTGGAGATGAACAGCTCTTTCCCGGTTATCATGGCAGGTTCCCCTTTTTTCCGCGCGCCGCGAACCAGTCCCGGAAGCGGGTTTTGGGAATGGCGGGCAGCTCCCGTGTCGCCGTCCACTGGGCCAGCGGGCCCGCTCGAGGGGCCAGCGCGCTGAAGTGCGCCAGCCGGGTGGCCATCCTGTACAGCTTCGAGTTGCCGATCACAGCGCCGTAGAGGCCCATCAGAAAGTTTTCGCCGACGTCGAGGCGCCGCTCTTCGGCGATGATGCGCCGGTGCTCGAAAATGAACTCGTAGAGCGGCACTTCGACGGGGCAGACCTGGCTGCAGGCGCCGCACAGCGAACAGATCTTGGTGATTTCCCCATAGTCTTCATAGCCGGCCAGGACCGGCACCAGGGCCAGGCCCAGCGGGCCGGGATAGAGCGTGCCGTAGCCGTGGCCGCTGATGTGGCGGTAGGCCGGACATTCCAGCATGCAGGTGCCACAGCGGATGCAACGCAGCACCTCGCCAAATTCGGAAGCCAGCACCCGGGAACGGCCGTTGTCCACGATGATGATATGCAGCTCCTCGGGGCCGTCTGCATCCTGCGGCCCGCGGGGGCCGGTGATCAGGCTCATGTACGAGGTCAGCTTGGCACCCACGGCGCTGCGTGCCAGCACGGAGAAGATAATGTCCAGTTCGGCGAAGGTCGGTACAAGACGCTCCATGCCCATGAACACCAGCTGGATTTTGGGTACCGTGGTCACAAAACGGCCGTTGCCCTCGTTGGTGACCAAAGTCACCGTACCGGTCTCGGCCACGGCGAAATTGCATCCCGTGATCCCCACGTCGGCCTCCAGGAAGTCCTTGCGGATCAGCTGGCGTACAAAGCGGGTCAGGTTTTCCGGGACACTGTCGCCGGTATACCCCTTTTTTGCGGCCAGCACCTCACGGAAGCGCTCCCGGTCTTTGTGCAGGGCCGGAACCACGATGTGCGAGGGCTTGTCCAGGTCGTCGATCTGCAACAGGTATTCGCCCAGGTCGGTTTCGACCACCTCGACACCGGCTTCTTCCAGCAGCCGGTTGAGCCCGATCTCTTCGGTGACCATGGATTTGGATTTCACCGCCTTGGCCGCCTTTTTGTCCCGCAGGATCTGCAGACCGTATGCGGTGGCCGCGGCGGCGTCTCCGGCAAAGTATACGTGCGCGCCGGCCGCGGCGGCCCGCTCGGCGAACCGGTTCAGGTAAAAGTCCAGGTTCTCCAGGACATGGCTGCGGATGGCGCCGGCGGTTTCGCGCCACTTGGCGAAATCCCCGAGTTCTGCGAAAGCCGCGTCACGCTTGGCGTTGAGCAGATCCTGGGCATTGGCGATGGCCGTGCGCATCACCGGGTTGGCGAGCTCTTGGCGCAAGCGTTCCTTCAGCGGCAGCGGGCTGGTTTTGATGCTCATGAAAACTCCGGATGGAAATTACGAATTAATCGGCCATCAGTACCTGGGCAATGTGGAGGACCGTTATCGGATAGCGCTTACGCTGGATGATGCCCTGCAGGTTCATCAGGCAGCCGGCGTCGGCACCGATGAGGTAGTGAGCTCCGGCAGCCCGGATGTTTTCCACCTTTTCGGCGGCCATGGCGCTGCTCAAGGCCCCCAGCTTGACGGCGAAGGTGCCGCCGAAGCCGCAGCATTTGTCCTGGCCTTTAAAGTCGACGAGTTCCAGGCCGGCGACCTGCTCCAGCAGCGCCAGTGGCGGTTTAGTAACGCCCAGCAGGCGGGTCATGTGGCAGGAAGGGTGATAAGCCGCCCTGCCGTCCAGCCGGGCACCCGGTACGGTTCTGCCCAGAACATTGACGATAAAGTCGGTCAGTTCGTAGGTTTTGTCGCCAAGCTGCCGGGCCTTGTCCTGCAGGTCAGGCCGGTTTTTGAAAAACTTCGGATATTCCTTGATCTGAAGCACACAGGAGCCGCTGGGGCAGACCACGTAATCGGCAGGGTCCGTCAGCAGCACCTCCAGCTGCAGCCGCATGGCGGCAGCCGCTTCTGCATGAAAGCCGGCATTGGCCAGGGGCTGTCCGCAGCAGGTCTGCCGGGGGTTGAAGGTCACACTGCAGCCCAGCTTTTCAAGCAGCCGCACCGCGTCCGCGGCGATATGCGGAAAAACCGTATCCGCCAGGCAGGTGGCAAAAAAAGATACCCTGGGATTCATTTCAGCGTCCTTGTCTTTTGCATTGCACGGTTTCGGCTTTCCAATGGATATCCGTGCCGAAAAATGGATGGAAAAACACGCAATGCAAGCATGCAAACTCCCCGGGATGGCATCCTACCGCACAGAGATTGGGTTCAATTTAGCGTTTATTGTGCGTTGGTTGCAACCCCTTTGTTCAGATTTCAGTCGGCCGGCGGGTGCGACATCGGAAAATTCCAGCGGCAACCAGAGAGCGGCTGCGGCCGTCCGTCGGTCCGGCGGTCATTTCAGGAGGTAAAAGCCCGGGCGCAGCAGTTGTTTTGCGAACCGTGCTTTCAGTCGGCATAACACCCTGGTTTTGCGGGCGGACCGGGCACCAGCGCCTCCAGAATCCAGCCCTGGACAAGGGCGCCGATGAGAATATAGAGTGATAAGACCAGGGTGAAAGGCCATCCGAAGTAGTCGATCATCATCGGGAGCAGCGGAATTTTTATGGCCCTGGCAAAGAAAAAGACCACGATCAAGCCGTCGCGCAGGCCATGCCCGCGCAGATCTTCCAGCAGGGGATACCATGCATACATCGGGCCGTGGCTGATCACCCCGGCGGCCAGAACCCACAGCCAGCCTTTGATCCCGCTTTTGCGGCCCAAATAAGCGGCAATCTGGCGGGGTTTTAAAAGGTAGTTGAGCAGAGCGGTAAACAGGATGACGACCACGATAATCGGCAGGATTCTGACCAGGACGGCGGCACTCTTCTGCAGGGCCAGCCAGGCCTTTTTGTGGCTGAAGAAGAAAAGCGCGCCGTAAGCGGCGCAAACGACCGGCAGGAGGTATTTGCCACGAAAAGCAAAAGGCGGGTCGGACCGTTTCATGACAGCGCCTGCAGTGTCCAGGCTGTCAGCACCGCAATGAGCATGGTGAAAATAAACGCCAGGACGTTGCGCCATAGGGTAAAACGACCTCCGAAGACTTCCACTTCTGCCGGCAGCTGAATAAATCCCAGGGTAACCCAGGCGAGGATAAACGCACACACTGCATAGCGGGAGATGCCCCGGGCCATAAGTTCCCCGCCGATCACGTAACTGACGATGGGGTTCCCGGCTGCCACAGCACCGGTCAGCGTACCGATGAGGGTGTCGGCTATCGGGTTGTCCCGGAACAGGGAGGTCAGCATTTTCGGGGTTACCAGAACCTCAAAGAGGCCGACCAGCCCGATAACCCCGAGCAGCAGGGGCGCCATGGCCCAGAAAGAAAGGCTGCATTTTTGCAAAACTACGCGGTAGGAGGGTCTGGCTGCTGCCGGTTGAGAATGTTTCCTCATGGATGGTTCGTCCTTGCGGCTTAAAGCGCCGGTCGGGTGCCGTCCGGCCCGCGATCAAGCAGCCGGCCGGCTGAGCTTTTCAGGCCGGTATTTGGTCATACACGCGTTTATCCGCGCGGTCATACGTAGCTCAGATATTCGGGTGTGTACATCTTCTCACGGATATCTTTCAGAATATCTTTGGGCTGCGGCCGCTGTGCCAACCCCTCGTCATAGGTCACGCGCGCCACGGCGGCGGCAATCTGCGCGGATACCGCGCGGATTTTATCCAGCGGCGGAAAGGGGTTTCCAGAGCGCAGGTCTTCGGACGAGGTCTGGGCGGACAGGGTTTTGGCGGCTTCGAAGAACATGGTGTCACTGACGAAACGGGCTTGGCTGGCGATGACCCCCAGGCCCAGCCCGGGAAAGATATAGGCATTGTTGCTCTGGCCGGGGTGCCGCGTCTCACCGTTGATCTCGACGGGTGCGAACGGGCTGCCGCTGGCGAAAATGGCCCGGCCGTCGGTGCCGCGGTAGGCCTGTTCGGCCGTACATTCCGACTTGGAGGTGGGGTTGGACAAAGGAAAGATTATCGGACGTTCGTTGATGCGGCCCATGGTTTCGATCACTGCGGCGGTGAAGGACTGGGGGCTGGCGGAAACACCGATCAGGGCGTTGGGCTTCAGCGCCGTGATGGCATCCAGCAGGTTGTCCGCCGGTGGATGTTCGTGGGCAAAGGGCAGCTTGTGTTCGGCCAGGTTCGGGCGACTCTTTACCACCAGTCCCTTGGAATCCACGAACCATACGCGCCGGTAGGCCTCGTCGCGGCTCAGCCCTTCACTCTGCATGGCGGCAACGATCAGGCTGCCGATGCCGATGCCGGCCTCGCCGGCGCCCTGGAAGAGAATCGTCTGGTCGCGCAGCCGCTGGCCGGTGATGCGCAGCGAGGAGTACAGGCCCGCCAGCGTGACCGCCGCCGTGCCCTGAATGTCGTCATTAAAGCACGGGAGCTTGTCGCGGTAGCGGTGCAACAGGCGGAAGGCGTTGTGGTTGGCAAAATCCTCGAATTGAACCAGCGCCCGCGGAAAGACCTCCCGCACGGCCGTGATGAATTCTTCGATAAATTCATCGTAAGCTGGGCCGGTGATGCGCGGATGCTGCCGGCCCACGTAGAGCGGGTCGCCCAGCAGGGCCGTATTGTTGGTGCCCACATCCAGGGTGATGGGCAATGTGTAGGTCGGCGGAATGCCGGCGCAGGCGGTGTACAGGGCCAGCTTGCCCACGGGGATGCCCATGCCGGCGGCGCCCAGGTCGCCCAGCCCCAGGATGCGCTCCCCGTCGGTGACCACGATGATGCGCACATCTTCCTCGAGCCAGTTCCACAGGATGTCTTCCACGTGCCCGCGGTCTTCAGCCGTTACATACAGGCCCCGCGGCTTGCGGAAGATATGGCCGTACTCCAGGCAGGCCTCGCCCACGGTGGGGGTATAGATGATGGGCATCATTTCGGTGATATGGTCCATGAGCACGCGGTAAAAGAGGGCTTCGTTGCGCGCCTGCAACGAAATCAGGAAGATGTAGCGTTCGATGTCCGTCGGTTTCTTGCGGTAATTGCCCATCACCCGGGTGACCTGCTGATCCTGGGAAAACACCCGCGGCGGCAGCAGTCCGCGCAGCCCCAGGGCATCGCGCTCGGCTTCGGTAAATGCCGTTCCTTTGTTCAGGGAAGGGTCGTGCAGCAGTTCCGCACGGCTCGGGAATCCGGTGGCGTGGCTGTGTTTTTTTCTGAACATGAAGCGCCTTTTTTCTGGTTGTATTTTCCCGGTGACGGCCGACTGGTGTTGCCGATACCCGGCCAATGCCCTAATGGTGCGTAAATCGACGGTTTCGCATCAATTTTTAAGGGCTATCGAGTTCGATGTTTAAGCGTTTTAATATAATCCCGGGGAACGTATGTGTCAATTTAAAACCATGACAGGGAAAGGTATGGTACGGCCGGGGCGGCCTGGGGTCATGTGGCTCAACGGGGCAATGACTTGTAATCCGGCCCAACGGGCTTATTTTTTGATTTTAGCGGGAGGAATTGCCATGAAACGAATCATCCTTACTATGACTATTTTGTTAATCACTGCTCTGGTTGCCGGTTGCCAGCAATCCGGGCAAGCGCCAGTGAAAGATGAGGCTGCCATGAAAGCAAAAGCGACGAACGTCCGCGAAGCCACCTTTGCCGGCGGGTGTTTCTGGTGCATGGAGTCGGACTTTGAAAAAGCGGATGGCGTTATCGAAGTGATTTCCGGTTACACCGGTGGCCGGACGGACGCCCCGACCTACCGGGAAGTTTCGGCCGGAGGCACGGGCCACGCCGAAGCCGTGCAGGTGCGCTATGATGCCGACCGGATCTCCTATGCCCAGTTGCTCGATATTTTCTGGAGACATGTCGATCCCACCGACAGCGGGGGCCAATTCGTCGATCGCGGCACACAGTACCGGACAGCCATTTTTTACATAGATGACGCTCAAAAGCGCCAGGCGGAAATCTCGCGGCAGGCGCTGGCCGCCTCCAGGCGGTTTGAGAAGCCGATTGTCACCGAGATTGTCAAACTGACCCGCTTTTATCCGGCAGAAGACTATCACCAGAATTATTATAAGAAAAACCCCATTCGCTACAAATTCTACCGCCACCATTCCGGCCGCGATCAGTTCCTGAAGAAAATCTGGACCGGAGATGACGCGGGCCCGGGGTCGACTGCGGAAAGTGGAAAATACAGCCGCCCGGACGACGGGACACTCAAGCAAAAACTGACGCCGCTGCAGTACCGCGTCACACAGGAGGCGGGCACCGAACCGCCCTTCGACAACGCCTACTGGAAAAACAAGGCGCCCGGCATCTATGTGGATGTCGTCTCCGGTGAGCCGCTGTTCAGCTCTGTCGATAAGTTCGAATCCGGCACCGGCTGGCCCAGCTTTACGCAGCCGCTGGCACCCGAAAATATCGTGGAGAAAAAAGACAAAAGTTTTTTCATGGAGCGTACCGAGGTCCGCAGCCGGCATGCCGACTCGCACCTGGGGCATGTTTTCCGTGACGGACCGGCACCCACGGGCCTGCGCTACTGTATCAATTCGGCTGCCCTGCGGTTTGTCCCCAAAAAGGACCTGGTGAAGGAAGGTTACGGGAAATACATGCATTTGTTTCAGGACAACGCCACGAAGTGACGATACGCTCTGCATACCGCGACTCAAGCGCATATGCGTTGTATGAACATTTTCCCCTAACCGGTGTCTAACAATACAAATGCATCGCAGTTTCAGCGAAAGGCAGTTGGTGACATTGCTGCGCCAGGGCGACGAAGGGGCGTTCCGCTACCTGGTTCGACGCTACCAGAAGAAACTTTACGCCGTCGCTTTCGGCATCACCCTGGATCGCGAGGAGAGTTTCGATATCGTCCAGGATGTTTTCTTAAATGCTTACCGCAAGATCGGCAGATTCCGGCAGCAATCCAGTTTATCCACCTGGCTGCATCGCATCACCGTCAACCAGTGCCTGAACCGGAAACGGCGCTGGAGACGCCGGTTGCGGCGGCAGCACCGCTCCATCGACAGCCCGGAGCTGGATCCGGTGCCGCTGGCGGCGCCCGCCGGCAGCGACCCGGAAACTTTGTACAACGGTAAACTGGCGGTGCAGGAGCTGTGGCGGGCGTTACGGCAGGTGCCGGAGCAGGCGCGGGCCGTGTTTGTGTTAAAAGAAATCCAGGGGATGTCCTATGACGAGATTGCCCGGGACCTGCACATCAAAAAAGGAACCGTGAGTTCGCGTCTGTTTTACGTCCGCCGAAGATTAAAAGCGGAACTGCAGGCTTTTCTGGAAGGAGAGACCGGCCATGAAGAATGATCATCGACTCTGCGATGCCGAGGCGCTGAGCCGTTTCCTGGATAATGAAGGCGGCGCGCAGGAAGCGGACCGGCTGCGGCGGCACCTTGAAACCTGCGGGGCCTGCCGCAAGAGGCTGGCCAAACAGCGGTTGCTTTCCCGGCTGGTCCGAAAGGCTGTGGCAGGCGAAACCGCCCGGGCAGACTTCGAACGACTGGAAGCCGCGGTTGTCTCGGCCGCGCATCGTCAGCGGCCATACTCCTGGCAGCGTTTCACCGGCTGGATCCCTGTGAAAAAGGTCAGTATCCCACTTGCCACCGCCGTGCTGGCCGGGCTCGTGTACTTTGTTGTGGCTGTCCAGCGCCCCGGTTTCCGGGCGCCCAGCGCCATCATTAATTCTTTTACAGGGCCGATCTCTTCTGTTATGATCATAGAGACACCGGAAACCCGGCAGACCATTTTGTGGTTCGATGAAAATTCGGCGGCGACGGACGATGACAAAGCGGTGTAAAATTCCGGCGGTTGTTTCAACGGCGCTGCTGTGCTGTGCGCTGGCGGCCGCATCTGCATGGGCGGGGCCGCGCTTTACCATCGGGGTTACCACGGTGCTGGCCTCCCAGAAAGGCCACGCCATTGATCCCAGCCTGGCGCCCATGACGCGGGAACTGCAGTCGATTTTTCGCTATACCTCCTACCGCCTGCTGGGCCGCGACCGGGTCGTGCTGGGGCTGCACGAGAGCGGCAGCGTTGCGTTGCCCGGAAACCGCGTGCTTGCCATCACACCCCAGGGCGTCAGCGCCAAGCGTGCCCTGCTGCGCCTGGTGATGCACAAAAACCGGCGCCGGATCTTTCAGACCCGCATCCAGCTTATCAACCACGGCAGCATCATTGTGGGCGGGCCCCGCTTCAGAAACGGGGTGCTGCTTTTCAAAATCTCCAGTGCTTTTTGAATTTTTTCCAAAAAGCGGTGTCTAAGGCTGTAAAAGACCCCGAAAAAGGAGATTGCCAATGAAGACCAAACGACTGTTGCTGGTGTGTGTAGTGGGTATCTTTGCGATTTCTGCAGCGGCACCTTCCGCCTGGGCGGGAAGCGCCCAGCGCTATCGCTGGGAGGGTGTGGCCATCGGTGTGGGCGCCGCGATTGTCGGCAGCGCGTTGCTGGCGCAATCCGTATCGCCGCGTTACGAAAGGACGACGGTTTACGAAAATGTTTACTACACACCTCCGCGCCGGCACCATCGGCACCACTGGCGCCGTTGGCACCACCGCCGTCACGGGTACTGGGAAAGCAGGCGGGTGTGGGTGCCGCCGGTCTACGAACGCACCTGGAATCCCGGCCATTACAACCATCGCCGCTGCTGGGTGCCGGGGCACTGGATCCGGATTTTGAAATCGGAGGGCTACTTTACCCACGAACGGGTCTGGGTGACGCGCCGGGACGGCGGAAACCGCTACCGGGATTATGACTGACGGGAAAAGATCCCGGCCAACCATATACCGCCGGCTTGGTTCGCGCCGGCGGTGGTTTTCAACGGCAAGCCGGCCGGGATGGATCCGTGTTAAAGATAACCGCTGACATCGCCATTGCCGAACAAGAACTGAAGTTCGATTTCATTCGGGCTTCCGGGCCCGGCGGACAGAATGTCAACAAAGTGGCCACGGCCGTGCAGTTGCGTTTTGATGCCCGGCACTGCGCCGCGCTTTCCGAAAAAGTCCGCGCGCGTTTACGGCGTCTGGCCGGTCGGCGGATGACGGCAAATGGCATTCTGGTGATTCGATCCCAGCGCTTCCGCAGCCAGGAACGTAACCGCCAGGATGCCCTGGACCGGCTGGTAAACCTGATACGCCGTGCGGCCCGCCCACCCAAAACCCGTATCCGCACGCGGCCCGGACGGGCGGCCAAAGAGCGCCTGCTGGCTGCCAAGCGGCATCGCAGCCGCATCAAGAAAACACGCCGTGCGGTGTCGGCAGCAGATGATTTCTAGCGCCGGCAAACGGCAGGCAAAGCCGCTTTATTTTTCCTTCCGCTGAAGCGCTTTCAGCCGCGCATAGCCGTTGCGGACCAGTTTTTGCTGCGCCTCTCCGTGTGCGTATGACGCGGCCCTGTCCATGAAATCAAACCCGATTTGCAGCGCACCTTTCTGTCCGTTCGCCAGGCCCAGGCCCACGTAGGCCGGGGCGTACGTACGGTCCAGATCCAGGGCGCGGTTGAACTCGCCGACCGCCGCTTCGATCTTGTGGTCGGCGAGCAGCACCATGCCGTTGGCCACATGACGCGCCGGCGTGTCGATGTGAGGCGCGACATGGTTTGTTTTGGGCGCGCATCCTGCGACCGTCAGCATCACGACGGCGAGGACCGTCGACATACGCAGATTCATGATTATCCCCCCTGGCTTCGTTTTGGCGCGGAAACGACGATTGCCACCCGGCACTTTCGCAGGAATGCCAGATGTTCGGCAACACTCAGGAGCCGCACGGCATCCGCTTGGCGGATCACCACATTCGATTTGCCCGGTCCGCTGGCGCGGACCGCCTTGACGACCAGCGGGCGGTCCTTGACGCGCGGGCAGTCTACGGCCGTTTGAAAGTCGGTAAAATAGGCGCTGATGCCGCGCTGAACAGCGAATTCGCGGCTGACAAACGCGGATCCGTAAACTTCGCGGCCCTTCTCGTCCATGATGCGCGGCAGCAGGGCCGGCTGCAGGCCGGTGCCGCGGGCATCAACCACCAGTCCGGTAAAGCATCCGGGTGACTGAGGCGGCGCTCCCCGGTTCCGGGCAGAGGGCTTGCCGGAAGGCATTTTCGCAAGTGTCTGGAGGGGCTTGATGGATTTGATTTCAGCTGGCAGCACCAGTTGTGAAAAGCCGCCCAGCAGGCTCATGTGCAGCGTGATCTGCGCCGTGCCGTCGGAGAGGTACTGCTGCCCGAACACCGGCAACTGGTTCACCATGTGTGCGATACCGGGGTCGATGGCGGCATTCAGGCTGCCCAGGTCCCGGACCCTGTGAAAAGCGTCCATCCGGATGGCACCTGCCAATTGGATCAGGTGCCGCCGTGCCTGCGCAAGGGCCGATGCAGCGGCATCCTGGGTTTTGGTGAGGGGATCCGGCGATTTGAGGCCCCGCGTTTCCATGTAGCCGCGCGACCAGTTCACGATTCCGTTCTGGAAGGTCACCACCAGTTCGGCCGGTGGTTTTGCGCAGAGCGGTCCGTTGAGCAACAGCACCAGTACGCAACCGAAGACGGCAAGGCGGTGCCGGCGCCAAGACGTCCGAAGGCATTTAAGCTTCCGCAGCCGGATGGGACAGCTGTCCCTGGCCCGGTGGGTTCGATGTGCTGGGGATGTTACAGTCGGCAGCCGCTCCATCGCAACTTGTCTTTCAGAATGTCAAAGTAGTGCTGATCGGGAATGGCCACCATCTCGAGCGGGCGAGCGGCCCGGCGCACAATGATGGTGTCTTCGTGGTTGATTGCAATGCCCGCCTGCCCGTCGAATGTCAACATGATATCCGACGATTTTTTGCCCAGCCGGATTTTGATCCGTACGGTTTCAGGGACCAGCAATGGCCGGTTGGTCAGCGTAAAGGGGCAGATGGGCGTCATCAGAATCCCCGGTACTTCCGGATGAATAACCGGACCGCCGGCTGCCAGCGAATAGGCGGTGGACCCGGTCGGCGTGGCCACGATCAGGCCGTCGGCCTTGTAGGTTGTCAGGTACTGGTCGTTGATGTAGGTTTCGATGTGCGCCAGGCGGGCCAGCGCCCCCTTGTTGATGACGACGTCGTTGAGCACGGTTTCGTGAACGATGGTCTGTGCCTTGCGGATAACGGAGATGCTCAGGCGCATGCGCGGTTTGGTGGTGAATTTCCCGGCCAGCACATTCCCGGCAACCGTCAGGAGGGCATCCTCCCCGATTTCGGCCAGAAAACCGACATCGCCGAATTTGACACCCACAACGGGGATTTTCCGGTCTCCGATCCAGCGCACGGCGCTCAAAAAGGTGCCGTCCCCACCCAGAACAAAGACGCACAGCAGATCCGGCGGCGCCGGGGGACGGTTTTCACGGCTGCCGCCCGAACCGGGAGGAGAGGCTGTCTGGCGCACTACTGCGATGTTCCGCTCCTTTAGCCACTGCACCAACCTGTCGCCCTGGGCACCGGCATTGGGATCATTTTTTTCGAACAGCCCCACGCGTCTCACAAGTGTTCACATTCCTTTTTCGGATTTTCTGAAACCTGCAGACCAATATTACAAACAAACACGAAAACGGCAAGCTTTGTTTGCGCAAAAAATCCAGGTGCCGAAGGCAACGCGGACAGGCTCCGGTGACGTGGCATCACACGGCGGCGTATGCGGCGCCGTTGGACGAAAACCGGTCCAAGGAAAGGCGCCGGTCAAGATTTTGTTTGACAGGGCCCGCCTTTTTCTGTTCTTTCTTTTCCATGCTCAGGGTAGAGAGAGTCTATAAGCGTTTTGGGGGCGTTACGGCGGTGCGCAACTGTTCGCTGGACGTGGAAGCAGGCTCCATTACCGGGCTGATCGGCCCCAACGGCGCCGGCAAGACCACTTTGTTTAACATCATTGCCGGCCGTTACAAGCCCGACTCCGGGCGGGTCTTTTTTAAAGACGAAGCCATTGACGGCCTCTTGCCGCACCAAATATTCCAGCGCCGGCTTTACCGAACCTTCCAGATCACGCGCGAGTTTTCCCAGATGACGGTGCTGGAAAACCTCATGATCATGCCGGCCGGGCAGCTGGGTGAAACCATATGGAACATATGGCTGCGGCCGGGCGCCGTCCGAAGCCAGGAGAACGAGATCAAACAAAGGGCCCTCGCAGTGCTTGACTTCGTCGAGCTGACCGACCTGAAGGATACCTATGCCGGGTCGCTCTCCGGCGGGCAGAAAAAACTGCTGGAAATCGCCCGCAGCCTGATGGCCGAACCGGAGATGGTACTCTTGGATGAACCCGGTGCCGGCGTCAACCCGACGCTGATGAAAAAGCTTGTCGACAACATCCGCAGACTGCGGGACGAGCGCGGGATCACGTTTCTGTTGATCGAGCACAACATGGACCTGATCATGGAGCTGTGCAACCCGATTATCGTGATGAGCGAAGGCACAAAACTGGCCCAGGGGCCGCCGGAAGCCATCCGCGGCAATGAAAAAGTCCTGGAGGCCTACCTGGGGGGGCAGTATCGATGAGCGTCCTGAAAGTCCGCGGCCTGTGGGCCGGCTACACCGAGCTCGATATCCTCCAGGATGTCAGCATGCAGGTCAAAGCCGGCCAGATCGTTTCGATCATCGGCCCCAACGGTGCCGGAAAATCCACCTTGTTGAAGGCCGTTTTCGGTATGCTGAAACCCAAAAAAGGGCGGGTTGTTTTAAAAAACGAGGATATCACCGGCAGCCAGCCCAACAAGGTGGCCAGGAAAGGCATCAGCTATGTCCCTCAGGTGAACAATGTGTTCCCTTCGTTGACGATCCAGGAAAACCTGGAGATGGGCGCTTTTATCCGGACGGACGACTTCAGCGGCCGCATGGATGAAATCTACGGTCTTTTCCCGGTGTTGAAGGAAAAGCGCAAACAAAAGGCCGGGCAGCTCTCCGGCGGACAGCGGCAGATGGTCGCCATGGGCAGGGCCCTGATGCTAAACCCGGTACTGCTTTTGCTGGATGAGCCTTCAGCGGGGCTGGCCCCTTTGCTGGTGTCGACGATCTTTGAAAAAATCAGACAGATCAATCAGACGGGCGTTTCCATTGCCATTGTGGAGCAAAACGCCCGAGAGGCCCTCAAAATGTCCGATTATGGGTACGTTCTGGCCATGGGCAGAAATGTGCTGGACGGCAGCGGGGAATCGCTGCTGAACAACGAAGAGGTTGCCAGGCTATACCTGGGAGGCTGAGGCGCATGGTGGAGTTGATCGTTTACGGTGTGGTTTTGGGAAGCGTGATTGCGCTGGGCGCCATCGGCATCACCCTGGTTTACGGCATCGTGCGGCTGGCCAATTTCGCCCACGGGGAATTCATGACAGCGGGCGCCTACCTGGCGCTTCTGGTGGTCACCGTCGTGCTGCCCTGGCTGGGCGTACCGGACGGCACGTTCGGACCCCTGTCCTTCGGGGTCAGGATGCTGGTCGCCTTCCCGCTCTGCATGGGCGTGGTCGCCGGCATGGCCGTTTTGATCGACAGGCTTTTGTACCGCAAACTGCGCCTGAAAAACAGCGGACCGGTGATTTTGGCCATGGCTTCACTGGGCATATCGTTTATCATCCGCATGCTGATTCTCATCATCTGGGGCGCGGACTACCGTTTTTACCGCCCCGGGGTCCTGCGGCCGGCCATGGACCTGCCGCTGGGCATCAAAATCCGTCCGGATCAGGTTTTTATTATCGCCACCGTGCTGGTGCTGGTGGTGCTTTTACACCTGTTTTTGCAAAAAACCAGGATGGGTAAAGCCATGCGCGCGACTGCCGACAACACCGAGCTGGCCTTGATATCCGGCATCGACACCGAGGCGATCGTGATGTGGACCTGGGGTATCGGCGGCGGGCTGGCGGCGGCGGCCGGCATCCTTTACGGCATCGATGTGCAGCTGCATCCCGGCATGGGATGGAACTTTCTCATCCCGCTTTTTGCCGCCGCTATTCTGGGGGGCATCGGCAACATGTACGGGGCGCTGGTCGGCGGGCTCATTATCGGCATCGCCGAGCAGGTTTCCACCGCCTGGCTGACACCGACCTACAAACTGGCCGTGGCTTTTATGATCATGATTTTGATTCTGTTCGTCCGGCCGCAGGGCATATTCGGGGAGCGCAGCAGATAATGGAACTGGGTGGAGTTACTGCATACATCGTGTCGCTGGTGATCATGGCCAGCATCTACGCCGTGTTTTGTCTGGGGCTCAACATCCAGTGGGGCTACACAGGGCTGTTCAATATCGGGATCGCCGGTTTTTTCTGTATCGGTGCCTACACGTCGGCCATGGTCACCAAGCCCATGCCCAGCGGCGTGCTGGCACAATACGTGCATCAGCTTTTCGGTCTGAACCTGCCCTTCGTCTTCGGGCTGCTCGGCGCAGCCCTGGTTTGCGGACTGGTGGCCCTGATCATCGGCGTCCCCACGCTGCGTCTCAACGAAGACTATCTGGCCATCGCCACCCTCGGCATTGCCGAAACTTTCCGGCTGATCTTCAACAACGAGCGCTGGCTGGCCAACGGCCCCCAGGGGCTGATGGGCCTGCCCCAGCCGCTGCATAAACTGATCGGCGAGCGGCATTACGATTTCGTCTACCTGGGCATCGTGCTGGCCGTCATGCTGCTGATCTATCTGTTGATCGAAAGAGGCATCCGTTCCCCCTGGGGACGCGTCCTGCGCGCCATCCGCGAGGACGAAATCTCGGCGGCGGCTTCCGGCAAGAACGTGTTTCGCTTCAAGATGCAGTCCCTGGTTTTCGGGTCCATGGTGATGGGTGTGGGCGGTGCGCTGTACGCCCACTACACCAAGGCCATATCGCCCGATGTGTTCACGCCGCTCTACGGCACTTTCATTATCTGGGTGATGCTGATGGCCGGCGGCAGCGGCAACAACAAGGGCGCCATCCTGGGCGCCTATGCCATATGGGGCATCTGGATCGGCAGTGATTTTCTGATGGATATGCTGCCCGCCGTTATCCGCGACAAGGGGCCGTACCTGCGCTTTCTGGTGGTGGGCCTACTGCTGGAAGTGATCCTGGTGTACCGTCCCCAGGGGATTCTGGGGGAAGAGAAAAAAGTATCCAAGTTGATGGACTCGTAAAAAGTCCCGGAATTTCTTGTGGTACACAAAATATAATGTGTTTCGTGATAGCATTTATGCGCTATCTTGTGGTTGTGATTCGGATTTCCGACTTTTTACGGGATCGTCAAAGTTGACTTTTGCGCATTCGTCCTAATGTTTCCGGGAACGATAAACGCAAATTTTAAGGAATTTCCAATGGAAAAAGTTGAAAACGGGCTGTTCGTGAGCGTGGAGTACACGGGAGTGCTGGACAACGACGAGGTGTTCGATTCCAGCAAAGGCCGTCAACCCCTGGAGGTCCAGATGGGCTCGGGCAGCGTGATTCCCGGGTTCGAAGCGGCTCTCATGGGCATGGCGCTCAACGAAAGCAAGACCTTTACGCTCTCACCGGAAGAAGCCTACGGCCATCGGGATGACAGCCGCAGGCATGAATTCCCCAGGTCCGACATTCCCGCCGGGATGGAACCCGAAGTCGGCCAGGTCCTGATGCTGAACACCCCCCAGGGGCAGCAGATTCCGGCCCGGGTCGACAGTATCGATGAGGAAAAGGTGGTCTTCGACCTGAACCACCCGCTGGCCGGCAATTCCCTGACCTTCCACATCAAAGTGGTGGGCATCAGCGAGACCGCCACCCAGCAGCCGGTTGGATGTGACACCCACTGCGGCAGCGGCGGGTGTGACTGCGGCCCATCGGGGTGTTGCTGATATTCGGGCTGGCCGCTTCGAAGGCCGGGGTGATCGCCAGTCAACCCAGGTGCTTGCCGGTTTCGAAGGCCTTGCCGAGCATCTCGCCGATGGCGTAATAGGCCTGGACCTCCGGTGCAAAAATAAAAGGCGCTACTTTGCGCATATCCGGCATCCCGTGAGTGTCGAGGGCGGCCGTATCGATTTTGACGTCCAGGATCTCGCCGATAAACTGGGTGTGCAGGCCGATTTCATGTGTATGAATCAGCCGGCACTCCAGCACCATGGGAAACTCCTTGACGTACGGCGCGTCTACCTGTTCAGCTCTTACGGCGGTGAGGCCCGCGGCCTTGAATTTTTCCTGGCTTTTGCCCGAGACCATACCGAAATAATCGACCTCTTTAACGTACTGGCTCGGAGGGATATTGATGGTAAAGGCGCCTTTGTCCATGATGTTGTGGTAGGTGTACGTAGCCTTGCGCAATGACACGGTTGCCGCCGGTGGTTTGGAACAGCAGATGCCGCCCCAGGCGATGGTCATGATGTTGGGGCGGCCCTGTTTGTCGTAAGATCCCACGCACCATACCGGTGTGGGGAAGGCCAGGGTTTTGGCGCCCAGAGATTTTTTCATTTTTGCTCCTTTCGCGGGTCGATGTTGCAGTCCTATTCCGTTTTCCCCGGGGGCGGGCTGACCACATCCGGCAGACCGCGCCTGCCCCTAAGGACTCGTTCGAGAAACGCCGGCCCGCCTTTCGGGCCGGCGTGCCCAGCAGCCTTTACTCTGCCGGGATGTCGTATTCCACCCGCACGGTGACGATTTTCCCCTTATGGTATTTCCAGATCTCGATGGGCGTTTGCACGTCCCCGTTTTTGTCGAAATCGACCGATCCGCCGGCGCCCTCGTAGTTGATGGGCTTGCCCTTTTTCAACAAATCAAAGGCCTTTTTAAACTGTCCGGGTAAAATGGTTTCACCGGGGGGATTGGCGACCACGCGCAGGTAGTCGCGAATGTTGTTGGAGGTCAAAGGAAGCCCCTTTGCCTTGGCGGCATAAGCGGCCAGCCCGATCACGGCCATGCCGTCGTAGGCATTGGTGATGTACGGCAGGGGCGGGAGTTTGCCATAGGCCGCCTTGTAGTCGGCGGAAAACAGCACCAGGGCCTTGCCGCCCGGAGAAGCGGCCACCGTCCCCATCATACCTTCCAGGTTCTTGGCGCCCACGGCCTTGATGATGTCTTCGGATTTGGTGCCGTCACAGAAGAGAAATTTTTTATAGTGGAAAAACTCGATGGCTTCCTTGAGGTAGATCTTGGCATGCTGCGGGTAGCTGAAGGCACAGAGGATGTCCGGGCTTTTCGCCAAAGCTTTTTTCAGCTCCGCCGTGTAGGTTTCGGCTGCCTTTTCGTCGTGCGGGATCATCGCCAGGACTTTGCCGCCGCGCTTTTCAAATGACTTCTTGAACTGCTGGGCAAGTCCCTGGCCATAGGGGTTGTTGACGTAAAGCACAGAAGCCGTCTTGTTGTAGCCGGCCGCCAGTTTGCCGGCGATGACACCCTGCAGCGCGTCGGACGGACAGGTGCGGAAGAGGTAATCCTTGCCCTGATCGGCCGGCAGTACACTGATCAGCGGCGAGGTGGAGGAGGGCGACATCAGTACGATACCCCTGGGACAGGTGACGGACTCGGCCACCGGGACGGTGACGCCGCTGGCGATGGCTCCCACAACGGCGGGTACCTTTTCGATGTTGACCAGTTTCTTGGCGGCGTTGACGCCGGGAATGGCCGAGGTCTGGGTGTCCTCGCTGATCACCTTTACGGCAAAACCGGCGGCGTTCATCTGTTTGACTGCCAGCTTAACGCCATTGAAGATGTTGGGGCCGAATTCTTTCAGCGGTCCGGTCATGGCCATCAGGCTGCCCACCTTCAATTCTGCGGCCTGCACACCGGGAAGCATGGCCACCGAAAGCACCAGTACGCATGCAAACACAATGAGCTTTTTCATCACTGCCTCCTTTCGTTAAAACGTTAATCCCGATTGGCACTTGGCCTAACGTCTTGTACATATAACCTTTCAGGCAGGGGATCCGCTTGGAGGCGCCACCCTTCTGGCGGCTGAAAAAAGACCGGCGGATGGTGAACCTAAAAACGGCGGTGCGCCGGGAGTTCCTCCCGCAAGGCGGCGTGGGGGTGGTGGTCGATGATTCAGGACTTGCGGGAGCCGTCGCACGTGTCCGAAAGAGCGGCGCGGAGCTTTCCCCGTCTCAATTTTCTAGCGAATTTTGGCAGCGATTGCAAGTTGAATTTCGCAGATTTGTATTTTTCATCTGCAGTGGGGGTGTCCGTCGGCCCGTGGTGCCGGGGGCCGCATTGGAAGCTTTACCGGGGAGGCTGTACAGTCCGGCGCAGACCTTCTGAAAGCGGTCTGCAGGGCGTTTATGCAGGGCAAATCCATACTTTTGTCTTGACGGCAGACATCGAAACCTATACATAAACGTACTTTCTGTATCTGAGGAAATACAAAAAAACGGTGGCGTTTTTCGGTGTTTCGATAAAATTTTGCAGCAATAATTAACGGTCGGGGACGTGGCGCAGGTACCAGACTCTCCGGCGGCCCGGTTTTGGCGACGGCTTTTAACCGGACAATCATAAAACCAATAGCATGATGAGGAGGCGGCAAATGAAAAAAGGAATGCGCATGTTTCTGTTGACGGCCATTATCGGCCTGTTCGCGGTATTTACCCTGGCCGGAAGCGGTCTGGCGGCCGACACCATTAAGATCGGCGTAGCCGGGCCCCACAGCGGAGACCTGGCTTCTTACGGCCTGCCAACGGTCAATGCGGCCAAGCTGGTGGCCAAAGACATCAATGCCAAGGGCGGGGTGCTGGGAAAGAAAGTGGAGCTGATCGTGGAAGACGATGTCTGCAAGCCGGAAGTGGCCACCAACACGGCCACCAAGCTGGTGGGTGACCATGTCGCCGCGGTGCTGGGCCACATCTGCAGCGGGGCCACCAAGGCGGCCCTGGGCATTTACAAGGAGGCCCACATTGTCGTGATGTCGCCTTCGGCCACCAACCCGGCCCTGACCCAGAGCGGCGATTACCCCAACTTTTTCCGCACCATTGCGTCCGATGATGCCCAGGCCAAGCTGGAGGTCGAGTTTGCGCTAAACAAGCTGAAAGTCAAAAAGATTGCCGTTTTGCATGACAAGGGCGATTACGGCAAAGGGCTGGCGGAATACGCCAGGAGTTTTCTGAAAAAAGACAAGCGCGCCCAGGTGGTGCTCTTCGAGGGCATTACGCCGGGTGCCGTCGACTATTCGGCGATTGTGCAGAAAATCAAGCGCAAGGGTGCCGAGGCGGTGATTTTCGGCGGTTACCACCCCGAAGCCTCCAAAATCGTCACCCAGATGCGCAAAAAGGGCATGAAAACCTATTTTATTTCCGATGACGGGGTAAAAGACGACACCTTTATCAAGGTTGCCAAACAGTTTGCCGAAGGCGTTTACGCCACAGGCCCCAAGGATGTCAGCAAGAATCCCATGACGGTTAAAGCGCGGGCGGAGCACAAAAAAGTATACGGATCCGATCCGGGAGCCTTTTTTGAAAACGCCTATGCGGCCATGCTGGCTTTGTGCAATGCCATTCAAAAGGCCGGCTCGACCAAATACGATGCCATGGTCAAGGCCCTGCGCACGGACTATGTGGACACGCCGCTGGGAAAGATCCGTTTCGACAAACGCGGAGATGCCACAGGCGTTGGATTTGCCATTTACCAGGTACAGCATGGGAAATATGTTGAACTGAAGTGAGACCGACGTGAGCCGGACCGGGGCAGGCAGAGCGCCTGCCCCGATTTGTGTGTGCGGGCGCCAGGCAGCCTGGATGCGGGCGCATGGGGCGGGGTTTCATATTTCCCGGCCGGCCCGAGAACGGGTAAGCAATCCGGGCGACAACACCTGAAAGGAGCAAATCGCAGCACATGGACTATTTCATGGAACTTTTCCTGGGCGGACTTACCCGGGGAAGCATCTATGCTCTGATTGCATTGGGCTACACCATGGTCTACGGTATCATCGAGCTGATCAATTTCGCCCATGGTGAAATTTACATGATCGGTGCCTTCACGGCGCTGATCACGATCAGCGTTTTGACGATGCTGGGCTTAAACAAGATCGCCATCCTGCTGATCGCCGCGGTAGCCGCGATCATTTACTCCTCGGCCTACGGGTACACGGCTGAGAAAGTGGCCTACAAACCACTGCGCTCGGCGCCGCGCTTATCGCCGTTAATCAGCGCCATCGGGGTTTCCCTGTTTCTGCAGAACTACGTGCTTCTGGCCCAGACCTCTGATTTTCTGCCCTTCCCCAACCTGATCCCGCAATTCAAATTCTTAAAAGCATACGGCGGGATCGTGCAGTCGTCGGAAATCGTCATCTATGCCACCACGGCCATCGTGCTGGTGATCCTGACCTTTCTGATCAAATTCACCAAACTGGGCAAAGCCATGCGCGCCACCGCCCAGGACCGCGATATGGCCATGCTGGTGGGGGTCAACGTCGACCGCGTGATTTCCTTCACCTTTGTGGTGGGTTCCGCCACGGCGGCACTGGGCGGCGTGCTGATTGCTTCGCATATCGGACAGATCAATTTCTACATCGGGTTTATCGCCGGCATCAAGGCCTTCGTGGCCGCCGTGCTGGGGGGCATCGGCAGCATGCCGGGGGCCGTTCTCGGCAGCCTGGTGTTGGGCTGGACCGAGAGCTTTTTCACCGGATACATCTCCAGCGACTACGAAGATGTTTTCGCCTTTTTATTCCTGGTGCTGATCCTGATATTCCGCCCCTCCGGTATCCTGGGACGGACGGACACCGACAAGGTCTGACCCTTGTCGACAATTTCGGCGGGGCCCTGCAGGTTGTGGCTGTTTTGCGGCCGACAGAGAACACCAAAAAAATCGTGGACATGGTAAGACATCGCAATGACAGCACTCAATGAAATAAAAAAGTCGTTTCTGGTTTCGATCTGGTTCATGTTCCTGACCTTTCCTATCATGGTGATCAAGGTCAACACCGTGGAGCAGACCATTTCGTGGCGCTGGAACCGGCTGGCGGCGGTGGGTATCGGCAGTTTCTGCCTCTCCTTTGTCTGGCGCTACATGCTCAAGAGGAAGGAAACCGGCGCCAAGAAAACCGCTCTCGGAAACGGCGGTGAACTAACCGCGGTCCAGCGACTGCTGCAGAATCCACGTTTTTTCAAACCGGCGCTGCTAGCCACCGCCGTGTTTGCGCTGATCTACCCCTTTTATTTTTCCATGTACCAGGTCAACATCATGACCACGGCCCTGATCTATGTCATCCTGGGGCTCGGCCTGAATATCGTGGTCGGCCTGGCCGGTCTGCTGGACCTTGGTTACGTGGCCTTTTACGCGGTGGGCGCTTACAGTTACGCCCTGCTGCATATCCATTTCGGATTGGGTTTCTGGGCGTGTCTGCCCATCGGGGCCGGGCTGGCCATGATGTTTGGCATCGTGCTGGGATTTCCGGTACTGCGGCTGCGCGGCGACTACCTGGCCATCGTGACGCTGGGTTTCGGAGAAATCATCCGCCTGATCCTGGAAAACTGGAACGCGTTCTCCTATGGCCCCAGCGGCATCGCCAATATCCCGCGGCCGGGGCTGTTCGGCATGCACCTGACGATCCACCAGTCGCTGATCTACATCTATTTCATCATGGTGGCCATCGTGGTCTTCACGATTTTCGTGGTGCGGCGCCTCCAGGACTCCAGGATCGGCAGGGCCTGGATTGCGCTGCGCGAAGACGAGGTGGCCTGCCAGGCCACGGGGATCGATAAAACCAAGACCAAGCTGAGCGCCTTTGCCCTGGGAGCCACCTGGGCCGGCATGGGGGGCGTCGTGTTTGCCGCCAAAACGACCTTTATCAATCCGGCCAGCTTTACCATCTGGGAGTCGGTCATGATCCTTTGCATTGTGGTCCTGGGCGGCATGGGGTCCATTCTGGGCGTGATTCTGGGGGCGCTGATCCTGATGCTGCTGCCCGAGTACATGCGTGCTTTTTCCGAATACCGCATGCTGCTTTTTGCCGCCGCCCTGGTGGTGATGATGGTCTTCCGCCCCAACGGCATTATCAGCGCCGTGCGCCGCAACTATGAATTCAAGGGAACCAACGAAAAAGAGACCGCCTGAAACGAGACGTACAATGGACCCTGTACTCGATATCAAACAGCTAACGATGGATTTCGGCGGGTTGCGGGCGCTGGATCACATCGACCTGGATGTGAAAGCCGGTGAAATTGCCGCCCTGATCGGTCCCAACGGGGCCGGCAAGACCACGTTTTTTAACTGCATCACCGGGATTTACAAACCGACGCGGGGAGATATGTTTATCTCCCCCGGCGGGAAAAACCGCATTCGTATCAATGGCCTGAAACCCAACCAGGTTACCGAGAGAGGCATGGCGCGGACCTTTCAGAACATTCGTCTTTTCCAGAACATGACCGTGCTGGAAAACGTGATGATGGGCCGGCACTGCCGCATGCGTGCCGGTATCCCGGGCGCCGTTTTCAGAAACAAAGCCACCCGCGAGGAAGAAAAGCGGGTGGTCCAGGAGAGCTACGGGATCCTTGAAAAAATCGGTCTGGAACAGTTCGTCAACGAATTCGCCAAGAACCTTCCATACGGTGCCCAGCGGCGCCTGGAAATCGCGCGCGCCATGGCCACGGAACCTTTCATCCTGCTGCTGGATGAACCGGCCGCCGGCATGAACAACCAGGAAACCAGCGAACTGGACCAGCTGGTCTTAAAAATCCGGGAAGAAGAGCATATCTCGATTCTGCTGATCGAACATGACATGAAATTCGTCATGAGCCTTTCGGACCGTATTTTCGTCATGGATTACGGTAAGAAAATCGCGCAGGGTACTCCGCAGGAAATCAAGAGCAATCCGGCAGTTATCCGGGCCTACCTGGGAGAGGACGTCGATGCTTAAGATCGATAACATCAAAACCTATTACGGCAACATCATGGCCTTAAAGGGTGTCAGCATCGAGATATCCGAGGGCGAAATCATCACCCTGATCGGTGCCAACGGGGCCGGCAAGTCGACGACGCTGATGTCCATCTGCGGCATCGTGCCGCCGCGTTCCGGGGAGATTCGCTTCATGGGCAAGGCCATCCATACCATGAAACCGGACCGCATCGTATCGCTGGGCATTTCCCAGGTGCCCGAGGGGCGGCGGATTTTCCCCTATCTCACGGTGATGGAAAACCTCGACATGGGAGCCTTTTTGCGCAATGACAAGGAAAACATCAAGCGCGACATGGACTACATTTTCGAACTGTTCCCCATTCTGGCGGAGCGACGTCACCAGTCCGGCGGCACCTTGAGCGGTGGTGAACAGCAGATGCTGGCCATCTCCAGGGCGCTGATGGCCAAACCGAGGCTGCTTTTGCTCGACGAGCCCTCCCTGGGGCTGGCACCGCTGATCGTCAAACAGATTTTCGAGATCATCCGCAAGGTCAATAAGGAGCAGCGCACCACCATCTTTCTGGTCGAGCAGAACGCCAACCTGGCGCTGAAGGTCGCCCATCGCGGCTATGTCATGGAAAACGGACGGATTACCATTGCCGACAAGGCGCAAAGCCTGCTGGCCAACGAAGACGTCAAAAAAGCCTACCTCGGACTCTGACCGCATTTTCCTCCCAGCTGTGCACGCAAATATATTTCCCGAGCCGCCTTGACATTTATGACGCGCTGCATCATATTCGATCATGACGCGTTGCGTTATTTCATCATCTCGGCAGGAGGAGGGAATCATGCGCACCATTAAAAAGTATGCCAACCGCAAACTCTACGACGGCGAGGAAAAAAAATACATCTCCATGGATCGCCTGGCCGAGCTGATCCGCTCCGGCGAAGAAGTCCGGGTGATCGATAACAGCACGGGTGAAGACATTACGGTGGTCGTTCTTTCCCAGCTGCTGGCACGCCAGAACGCCGTCAAGGGCAGTACGCTGCCGGCCGCGACCCTGGTGGAGATGCTGCAACGGGGCAGCGGGACACTGGTGGAATACGCGCGCAAATCGCTGACCATCGGGCACAGCGCGCTCAACCTGGCCGAGGACGAGCTGGATCATCTGTTCAAGCTGGTAACCGGCGACCGGCAGCTGTCGGAATCAGAGGGGCGCAGGATCAAGGATGATATTCTGGCCTATGCCGGGCAGTTCAAACAGTGGGCTGCCGAGCACATCGAGCAGAGCGTCAACGAGGTGATGGCCAAAATGCACCTGGCCACCCGAGACCAGATCGACGCCCTGGAAGCCCGGGTGGCGGCCCTGGAGGGCGCACCCCAGGACAGGCCCAAAGACCAGGCGAAAAAGGAACGCGCGTAAGGCTGCGAAGCGTGGTTCCGGAAAATGCTGGTCAGGGCTCACCCGGCGGAAGCGTTCAGACGCAAAGCTGCGGATCGGCATCGGCAAGGGCGCCAAAGGCCTGCCGCCAAGCCTGCAGTTTGGCGTAGGATAAGGTGGCCGTATGCAGCGCCGGGAAGTCACGCTTCTGGAACAGCACGTTGCCCAGCGGATCGATCACCATGGAGTCGCCGCAGTGGTCGTTGCCGTTGCCGTCGCTGCCGATGCGGTTGACGCCGACCACGTAGCACTGGTTTTCAATGGCCCGCGCTACCAGCAGGGCCTTCCAGTGCAGCGCGCGCCGGCGCGGCCAGTTGGCGATAAACAGCGCCAGGTCGTAGGGCGGCGTGTCGGCGTTGCGCGTCCAGGCCGGAAAGCGCAGATCGTAACAGATAAACGGCCGGATGTGCCAGCCTTTCAGCGTGACGGTGAGCCGCCGGGTGCCCGGTGTGTAAACCTTGTCTTCGCCGGCGACCCCCAGCAGGTGGCACTTGTCGTACCACAATACCCGGCCGTCCGGCTTTACCCACAAAAGGCGGTTGACGTAGCCGTCGTCGCAGTGCATCATCGCACCGCCAACCAGGTCGGCGCCCCTGCGGGCGGACTTTTCCCGCAGCCAGGCCAGGGTTGGGCCTTCCATATCTTCGGCCAGCGCGGCAGCCTGCATGCTAAAGCCGGTGGTGAACATCTCCGGCAGAACGATGAGATCCGTCTCATCGGCCAGGGAATCGATGAGACGGCCGAAAGCCGCCAGGTTGGCGTCGACATCTTCCCAGACCAGGTGGGTCTGAACCAGGGTCACCCTTAAATCCTGCATAGCCTCTCCGCAGCCTGCTCCAGGGTTTGATCTTGCTTGGCAAAACAGAAGCGCAGCACGTGGTGGTCGTCGCGGCGGTGGTAGAAAACCGAAGGGGGTATGGCCGCCACCTTGTGTTCGATGGTCAGGCGCCGAGCAAAATCGACGTCGTTTTCATCGGAGATGGCGCTGTAGTCGAGCATGATGAAATAGGTGCCGCAGCATGCCAGCGGTTTGAAGCGCGAACTGGCGAGCATGGCAAGGAAACGGTCGCGTTTCCGCTGGTAAAATTCGGCCAGGCCCAGGTATGTCCTGCTGTCGGCCAGGTAGTCGGCATAGGCGTGCTGGATGGGCGTGTTGGCGGCGTACACCAGAAACTGGTGTACGCGGCGCAGTTCGGCCGTCAGTTCCCTCGGCGCCAGGCAGTAGCCCGTTTTCCAACCGGTGGCATGGTACATCTTGCCAAAAGATCCGACCACGAAGCTGCGCTGAGCCAGCTGCAGATACTTGGCCATGCTCTCGTGGGACCGGCCGTCGAAGATGATGTGTTCGTAGACTTCGTCGCTTAAAATCAGCGCGTCGCTGCCGCGCAGGACGCGCTGCAGGGCCTGCATGTCGCGCTCGACGAAAACGGCCCCGCTGGGGTTGTGCGGCGAGTTGAGGATGATCAGGCGCGTGTGGTTGGACAGCGCTTCCGCCAGCCGGTCCCAGTCGATGCGGTAATCGGGATAGCGCATGGCGACGTACACCGGGATGCCGCCGTTCAATTGCACCGCCGGGGCGTAGGAGTCGTAGGCCGGTTCGACGATGATTACCTCGTCGCCCGGCCGCACCACGGCGCAGATGGCGGCAAACAGCGCTTCGGTGGCGCCGGCCGTGATGGTGATTTCGCTTTCGGGAGCGTAGCGCCGGCCGTGGCAGGCCGCGACCTTGTCCGCAATGCGTTCGCGCAGCTGCGCAACGCCCTGCATGGGAGCGTACTGGTTGTGGCCGCGGCGCATGTAATGGCCCACACGCGCGACCAGTTCCGGGTCCACGTCAAAGTCCGGAAAGCCCTGGGAGAGGTTGATGGCGCCTTGCTCGCCCGCCAGTGCTGTCATGGTGGCAAAGATCGTGGTGCCCACGTGGGGCAATTTGGATGTAAGTTTCATGGGCATGTTCTTACCGCCTTTCCGAGCGTTGCCGGCGGCAAATGCCGCCAATACCCTTGTTCGGTAATAAAAAACCCGCGCCCATCTGTCAACACACAGATTTTTGGAGATCGGTGCCATGGGCTTGAAACGCTTATGGCGTGACCGATGGCGTAACCAGTTGTTTTTATCTCAAT
>Ga0114931_10000878_pt1 | contig 37672 bp, 30 predicted proteins | sample 2SBtaG_FD_89579 | JGI IMG/M metagenome (GOLD analysis project Ga0114931, IMG submission 89579) | Deep subsurface microbial communities from Kolumbo volcano to uncover new lineages of life (NeLLi) - 2SBTROV14_V59a metaG | ecosystem: Environmental > Aquatic > Marine > Volcanic | place: Kolumbo... | reverse complement strand
TCATGCCTCGATCCAAGATTCACCTGGACAGGAGGGACTATCTTGATCCACCGCCACCCATTGTTCCTCTCGCGCCTCGGCTTGGTTCTCGCGACCGCGCTCATGACGGCGATCGTCGTCACCCCGGCTCGCGCGGAAAAGGTCAATTGCAACAACGAATTCCGAAGCGGGAAGCTTTACTTCGATCAGAAAATCTTCGAGAAAGCCCTAGCCAAGTTCGCCGTCGCCGTGGAGCACTGTCCGGACAAGGGGGAGTTCCACGCCCGTTACGCCCTCGCTCTGTGCGAGATGGGGCAGAAATACGTCGGTCAGCTCGAGACCGCCGAGGAGGCCGAGCGGGACACGCTCCTCTCGAAAGGGCTCGGTTTCTTTGAGAAGGCGGGCCGGGAACTCGACGCCGCGCTCCAGACCAAGGCCGGGAAGAAGAAGAAGCTCAAGAAATTCGTAAAGCAGAATCGTGGCCACTACTGGGTGCACTACTACAACGAGGGTCTGGAACTCTTTGAGGAGGGCGACTACAAGCAGGCCGACCTCAATTTCCGGATCGCGCGGCTCATCAACCCCGAGGACATTCGCTCCTACGGTCAGGAGGCAATCACCCTGATTCGCCTGGACGACATCCCGGGGGCCAAGGCCCTGGTGGATTCCGGGTTGGTCCGAGATCCTGAAAACGAACGACTCTTGGGCATCCAGACCAGCATCACGCGCGATACGGCGCGCAACCTGGCGAACAGCGCCGATTCCGACAACGATCCGGCCAAGGTGGTCGAGGCCCTGGCGCTCTACGACAAACTCGTCGAAGCGACCCCCGACGACCCGAATCTTATCTTCGAGCGCGGGCTGGCTGCCCTGACCGGGGCCGGGGTCGTCCCGAAGGAGGATCAAGCGGCTCTCTACGAGCGGGCGATCGCCGACTTCCGCGCCGCCGCCGATCTGGTGCCCGCCGACGGTGAGAATCGCGATTTTCACGTGAACTGTCTCTTCAACATCGTCCAGGCCTACTCGCTTTCGGGGAATGTCGAGAAGGGTCTCACCGCGGGGAGGGAATACACCTGCATTGCTCCCATGGATCCGGCCGGCTGGCAGTTCATGGCCGGGTTCCTCATCGACAACGACGAGCAGACCGGCGCCGTGAGCGCCCTGATGATGTCCAAGTCCCTTGCCGGCAACGAGGTCCCGGTGGCGGTGGCCACGGACAGCGCCACCAAGGATGCCAAGGCGGCGCTGGCCTCCAACGGCAAGCCGGACAACGTCTTTACCTACCAGGAAGCTTCGAGCGGCAACCAGATCCAGACCTGGATCTGGAGCAAGGCCCACAAAGCGGTGAGCTTCATTCTGGGCGACGAGAGCGGCCAAGTCACCTGGTGCGACCAATAGTGGAGTGTCCGGATCACGGCCGGGTCAGCGTCGGCAGTTGCAAATCCTGTGGGCGTGAGGTTTGCGGCATCTGCCTCCAGGAGGTGGACGATGCGGACGACTTCGAATGTCCGGACTGCGCGGAGTACGGGGTGGCGCTCTACGACGAAGACTGCTCCCGCTGGGTAAAGGAAGAGGACTCCGACTCCGGGCCGTCCCCCTACCGGGTCTAACCGCGACCGCCTACTTCAGCGACTTCAGGTAGGCGGCGATCTCGGAACGCACTTCCGGACGGATGTCCGAGTGGGCGGATGCCATCCGTTGCAGGTCGGTCTTCGAGACGAATCGCACGTTGATGAACCGACGGAGCGTGGCCAGAGGGGTTCGGGTCGGGTTCATGAGGATGAGCCGGGGGACGTCCTTGTTGGCGGGTCCGGTGTGCAGGGAACGCGTCCCGGCGATCCGTTGCAGCACCCGTGAGCTTCGGGAGTGGAGTGCGATGAGAGGGATCACCCGCGGCTTGCTCAGCGCCCGGGGGTTTCCGAGGATGCCGAGGAGGAACATCTCGTTGTGCATCTGCGAGCGAACCATCTCCTCGATGGAAAGCGATGTCTTTTCCAGCGCTTTGGGCCGCTCGGGGAGCTTGGGAGTTCCGTCGACCTCGATGAAATCCAGGGAACGCTCTTCCCGGTAGTGGAGCAGGAGCCCCTCCTCGGCGAGATCCAGGATGCCCCAGGTCCGCAGGATCGGCCAGATCGTCTGGACGATTTCCGGCTCGATCCGGATGGGGATGGGCTGGTTCTCGCGGTAATAGTCGAGAACCAGGGAGACGGTCGAAAGCACATCCGGAGACGGTGCCTCTTCCAGGTTCAAGGCCCTCAACGTGGCGATCTGGTGAACGACCGAAACCAGAAACAGGTACTCGCGCTCCAGGATCGGGTTGGCGCGCATCTGCTCGATGATTCGGGCCATCACCCCGCCGGCCGGATGCTTGAGCAGGGCCTTTTGGAGCTTCCGGATTTCGTTCTCGGTGATCGCGACCTCCACCGAGAGCTCCCGCTCATGGAACGGCCGGTACGTGGTGAGCTGCGAGACCACGGTTTTCATGTGGTCGACATCCTGGTCGTAGCGACTCAGGATCGGCATCAGACGGGCCATCCCGACCATGTCGTAGGGATCGATGCTCTCCGCGATGCGCGAGACGCGCCTCTCGGTGAGGATGATTTCGATCATGCAGAGCTGTACCAGGAAGTTGAGGTCGCTTTCCGGGAGCTTCTGGCCCGCCGAGAGCTTGAGGGACACCCAGGCGAACCAGTGCCGCAGGTGGGCCACGACCGAGCAGATCGCGATCGAACGCTTGGGGAGACGCTCCAAGCCGAGATCGAGAACCCCGATCCGAGTCGCCTCACCGAACATTTCCATGATGGAATACACCGGGTTCTCGCCCTCGGTCTCGGAGGGTTCCCGCCAGCGTCCGGAGATGATCTGGAGACTGACCCGCTCCAGGCTGCTCAGGCTTTGGAGCCGCTTCAGCACCTCGACCCCGGGGCGTTTCACGTTGAGCAGGCTGGAGAGCACGCGCAACCCCGAGGGATCGCTGCGGAGCGCCAGCCGGGCGACGGCCAGCGTAAAATAGACCGCTTCGGGGGTGTCGAGTTCGCGCAGGGTCTGGTTGAGTCGGACCACCCTCTCGGTGAAGGACGGTTCCGACGCCACCGCGGCCACACCCTTCAGGAAGCTGGAATGGATCCGCATCCGTTCAAAGGCGGGGACCAGCTCATGAAATGGTGGGTCTGCGGTCAGGTCGAGGACGCTCGGGTGCCCGACCACGGGTTGGGTTTGCGCCATGGCTCCAGGTTCCTTGCCGTTCCGGATGCGGGGGCTGGTTCTGGTATCGGCGGATAACCCTTGGGGTCCAGAGATTTCGGTTTCGGGGGGGAACGCGCCTCGCAGGCAAAAGGAAACGGGGCCGAGGAGGCCCCGTTTCGGGGTTTCGTCCACGCCTCCCGGAAGAGGGAAGTCCGCCGTCGAACGACACCCGAAACCGAACCCGACCCCGAAGGGGGGTTCGGTATGGGAACCGGCGTCCAGCGGAGAGCTGGTGGGTCCGCCGATTCGATGGGCGGAGGCGCTGCTTCCTCCGCCTCTGGATCAGGTTCGGGCCGGGAGTGCGCTACCGGCTCGGAGTGCTGGGCTCCGTCGAACCTGATGTTATGCAATCAATACGGCCGGAAAATCTTGGTGGGGGTTCTGAATCCCCCACCCGGAGCTGTTTCTAGCCCCACTGCCAGTCGCCGAGCCACTGCCAGTCACCCAAGAGCGCCAGAGCTTTCAGGATGAACAGGAACATGGTGTACCTTCCTTTCTTCACGGTAGCGGTTGATTCGTTGGGTCTCGCTTCGCTTGCCAATCACCCAGTAGGAAATGCAACCGTCGTGCCATTTGAAATGCAATCGGGTCATTTTTCGCAATCTGCTGCTACCATGACGATTATGGCAATGGAGGGAGGGTGTGGTCCGGCCGAAGAGAACGGATCCTGTGTCTACTCATATTGACACATTGATCTGTAGGTGACGTAAGTCGATTATTCCTAGCCAGTTAGCAACTCGTCAACGATTCGCTACATAGACTGCAAATAATTGTTGACGGTCGGGGCGTTTTCGGTGGGATCTCCAAAGCAGGAATCTCGGGTGTCTTCCCAACCGCGCGGCTTCATGTCCGAGAGTGGGGAACCGCTCGGATGCCGCCCCGCTCCCCGGCGGCGACCCATTCGTGGGCATGGTCGTCCCAGTAGGCCTGATTGTGATGAAGATGATCCGGATGAGCGGGCGGGTTATGATGCTCCATCCCGGGATGATGCCAGAATCCTTTCCTGCCTGCCCGCCGGAGGGGGGAATCCCGGCGGCTCGGTCGGGTATCAGGAGCCGTCCTTTACCTGTTCACTAGGAGGCGTCGTGGGCCGTTTCCATTTTCTTCTTCTCTCCGGTTTTCTTGCGGGGGCGCTCGTCGGTTGTGGTTCGGACCAATCCACCGCTCCCTCCTCGCCCCGCTTCGACGATTCCTGGCCCACGGTTCCCGATGCCGATTGGGTCCGTGTCCTCTCCGATCCCGTGGCGACCCGGGATGTCTGGTACGGCGGGCCCCGGACGATCGTGGCTCTCGGCGTCAACGGTCACATCAGCCGGTTCGACGGGACCCGCTGGACCCTCACTGATCCCGACTTCAACGTGGGCATGGGCGGCATCTGGGGGAGTTCCTCCGGCCGGCTCTGGGCGGTGGGCGCCCTGGGCTCGGTCTTTTACTACGACGGCACGACGTGGGCCAAGGAGATCACTCCCACCGACGAACACCTGCGCGCGGTGTGGGGGCGCTCGGCGGACGAGATCTACGCGGTGGGGCGAACGGGGACGATCCTGGAGTTCGACGGCTCCTCCTGGCGGGCGGTTCCGAGCGGCACCGAGGCGGATCTGGAAGCGGTCTCGGGAACCGACGACGGCGTGGTGGTCGCGGTCGGGGCTTCGGGGACGGTCCTCCTGAAACGTCCCGGAGAGGCGTGGTCAACGATCCGCGGCGGAGAGACCGAGAGCCTGGTAGGCGTCTCGGTGTTCGATGCGGCCGACATCGTGGTTCTCGGGAACGCCGGCAACCCGGTCGCCCTGCGCTACGACGGCTCGACCTGGAGCGACATGTCCGCCGGTTTGGCCGGCGAAGTTCACGGTGTCACGGGCTTCGCCCCCGACGATCTCTGGGTGGCGGGAAAAGACGGTGCGTTCCGCTACGAGGGATCCGCATGGTCCCTGGTCCGGGAACCGGGGGAGTTCAGCGAAGGACTCACGGCTCTGGCCGGCGCATCCTCCGAGGAACTGGTAACAGTTTCGCTGCGACGCGAGGCGATGATTCGAGAGGGAGAGACGTGGACGACCTGGAGCACCGCTCTGGGAGGCCACGGATTCCAGGGGATCTCCGGCACCTCGGACGACGACATCGTCTTGGTGGGGGCGTTCTTTCAGGCGTTGCGCTATCGCGGGAACGGCGAGTGGACCGTGCTCCAGGACGTTCCCGTGAACATCCAGGACGCCTGGACCTCTCCCGACGGGGACGTGTACGCGGTTGCTTGGAGGAAGGGCGTGTTCCGCCTTGTCGGGGACCGGTTCGTTCCATTCCACGAAGCCCCGGTGGGACGGAGCCTGATCACGATCTGGGGCACGGGTTCCCATCTCTTCGCCGCCGGCGAGGACGGGGTGGTGGTGCACTACGACGGTTCGACCTGGACCGAAACGAGTTTGCCCACCGCGCCTCGAAATCGCTGGATCCACGACCTGGACGGCACCGGCCCCGAGGACGTCTATGCGATAGGAACCGAAACCGTGTTCCATTTCGACGGCGAGGGCTGGACGCCGGTCCTGGAGCTCGAGAGTCCGACCTTCCTGGATCGCGTCGCGGTGGCCGCAGGAAATGAGGTCTACGTCGTGGGCTCCCGAGACGCAGTCAGTGAACTCCGCCGATGGGATGGGGCATCCTTTGAGGTGCTCCTTTCCACCAGCGAGTTTTCTCTGGGCGACGTCGCCGCTCATGCCGGGGGAAACATGGTTGTCTCCGGTTTCCGTTTCGGTCCGTTCGACCCGGGGGGGGTCGTGTTCCACTATGCCGACGGGACGCCACGGATTGAAACGATGGAGAGCAACTTCCAGAATGTCGACGCGGTCTGGATTTCCCCATCGGGGACGGGGTATCTGGCCGGCCAGGGACTCTGGATGCCAAAGGCGCCGTAGGCGACCGGAACTCGAGCCGCCTCGACTCGACGGGCCCTAGCCGACTCGGGCAACCCGGACCGCGGACAATTCAGGCCGCCGGGAGCTCGAGCAGGAACTCTGCCCCGCCGTGGTTCTGGTTTCCGGCTTGGATCGAGCCGTTGTGGTTCTGAGCGATCCGGAAGGCGGTCGAAAGACCGAACCCGTGGCCGGTCTTCTTGGTGGTGAAGTGGGGTTCGAACACCCTCGGGAGGCTCTCTTTGGGAATGCCCGGCCCGGAGTCGGCCACCTTGATCCTGACCCGCTTCCCTCCCGCGATCCGCTCGGTCTGTACGAGGATCCGCCGGAAGTCCGAGTGGGCTTCGTTCATCGCGTCGGCGGCGTTGGCGAGGAGGTTGATCAGTACCTGCTGGATCTGCCCCGGGTCGCTCTTCACGAGACCCAGCTCCGGATCGAGGCGGATATCGAACTCCACGTCGTCGAAACGGTTTTGGGGCCGGATGAACTCCACCGTCTTTCCCACCAGCTCGTTCAGGTCGCTCATGCGCTTGACCGCTTCGGTATGGGAAAAAGCGACCAACCCCTCGATCATCGCCGACATCTGCCCCACGTTGGACTGGATGATGTCGGCGCTCTTCAGGATCTTGCCCTCGGCCCGGCCCTGGGCCATTCCCATGAGAGCTTCGGTGCGTTCCTTGAGTTGCTTCAGGTAATCGCCGAGAGCGCTCCCGATCTCCTCGGCCACATCGCCCATGGCCGCCATGCGCTCGGTGCGGAGCAGGCTGTCCTGGGCGCGGACCACCGCGAGGTAGCGTCGGTTCGCGACCAGCACCAGGCCGAGAAGAAGAAAAAGAACCAGAATCCCGATGATGCCGGTGAGGCCGTAGAGAAGAACGAGGAGAGGGACCAGAAGGATCGACGCGGCGAGGGTCTGCAGACTTTCCGGCTGGAGGCTGTTTTCCTTCAAAAGGGAGAGAAAGCGGCGCTTGCTCATGACGCTGAGGAGCCAGGCCATGAGCAGTGTGTTGCTGAGACTGTACGCGGCGCCCGCGGTGAGCACCGCGCGCATGTAGCGCGAGGTGGACAGGATGTCGACGACAGACGGGAGACCGACAAGGGGGGAGAGCATCGGATCGGCAAGGGGCTTCTCCCCGGCAATTCGGTACACCGCCGCCGCGACCGCGCAGGCAAGAGCGAGTTGAGAGGCGTTGTAGAGCGCCTTGTACCACGGGGCGCGACGGAAGACCACGTTTCCGATCAACGTGCTCAGCCAAGAGACGACCACCGCCGGCCAGACCCCGCAGACGAACGCGGCGGCCAACTTAGTGGAGGTGCCGAGGCTGGTGAAGGATTCGCCGGTCGGAGCTCGAAACCACAACAGCTCGCTCAGAACGCACACCACGGTCCAAAATGCGAGATGCGCCAGGGACCAGGTGCTGCGCTCCATGATGGAAACGACGAGAAGCCCACACGCAGCCAGAATGACCAGGCCCACGATCGCCACGACTTTTCGAGACAAAGAACCCCCGATCAAGAAAATCCAGTCCTTCGTTATCGGCCCGGGGTCCGGGAGTCTTTAGAACCGCCTATCCGACAAGGAGTTAAGAATTAGCCGGGGACGATCTGGTATAATGAAGCGGCTCGAGCAGTTCCGTGGATCGCCGATCCGCGGCGGTTTCGATCCTCCTTGGAGATCTTCTTGCGTCCTTTGCGGTTATGGCTAGCGTGGGCCCTCCTGGGTGCGGTACTCGCGCCGACTGCCGCCTCGGCGGCGGCGCGCTACGTGGTGATCGCGGTCGTCGACGGCCCCCGCGCCAGCGAGTTCCTGGACGAGCCCGGCCGGCCCCACGTTCCGGTATTGGATTCCGTCCTCATTCCTCAGGGGGCCTATATCCCGAGCTTCCGTGCCGAGGGAGTCACCAAGACCCTTCCCGGTCACAGCGCGATCCTGACCGGCACCGCCCAACCCATCGCCAACGACGGAAGCCAGCGCCCGGATCAGCCCACGCTCTTCGAGCGTCTCCGCAAAGAAAAGGGGTTGCCCGTCGACGCGGCCTGGATGGTCGGCGGAAAAGACAAGTTCACCGCGGTGACCTACAGCACCCACCCGGACTACGGGGCCGCCTACGGTGCCAGTCTCGACACGCAGCTTCGGGACGACCTCGCCACCTTCGCGGCCGCCATCCAGGTGCTTTCCCGGCCGACGCCTCCGGTCTTCACCTGTATCAACTTCGCGAGCACCGACCTCGAAGGCCACAGCGGCGTCTGGAGTAACTACCTCGCGGCCATCTCCCGGGCCAATTCCCTCCTGGGGGAACTCTGGTCCTTCATCCAGGCCGACACCGCCCTGGCGGGGAAAACGGATCTTTTCATCACCGCCGACCACGGCCGGCATCTGGACGCGTTCGGCGGCTTCCAGAACCACGGTGACGGTTGCGAGGGGTGCCGGGTGCTTCCTTTCGTGGCCCTGGGGCCGGATCTCAAGAGCGGCTACGTCTCGGCGGAGACCCATCGCCAGGAGGATCTCGGGGCCACCGTACGCTACTTGCTGGGCTTGACCGCGGGCCCGCCTCCCGAGGGGTTCGTGATCGCCGACATCCTCGTCAACTTCACCCAGAGCGGCGTGGAGCCGACCCTTCCCGCCGGCGCAACGCTTCGTGCGGCTCCCAATCCCTTCTCCCGTTCGACGCGGATCAGCGTTGCGGGGTGGGCCCCGTCTCTGCTGGAGGTGTTCGCCTTCAACGGTCGTCGGGTCGTGTCCCTGCCCTTCGATCCCGCCCTGGGGACGACTTGGGAAGGGCGTGGCGAGGGTCTCCGAGGTTCTCCGGCAGGCGTCTACTGGATTCGGCTCTCCGACCCCGACGGGAGGAAGAAGTCCATCCGAGTGGTTCATGTCCCCTAGGACACCGGACCTTTCCCGCCTGAGGGGGATTCTTGTCCGGCTCCTGCCGCTCGTGCTCCGCCGCGCGTTGTTTCGGGCCCGTCCCGCCGCGGCGTCCCCTCCCGGCTTTTCAGTGGAGAGGATTTCGAACGGAGGCGTCCGCTTCGCGGCCGCGGGGGAGCCAGTCCAGGTATCTCAGGTTCTGCTGGACGTCCTCAGGATCCTGCCGGGGCGGGTGGGCCTGGTCGTCGTCGAGTACCGGGAGGGTCCCGGTTATCGCAGGGAACCCACGGAATGGATCGGCGCGAGCCTGGAGCGGCACCGGGTCCTCCAGGCTCTGATGAGCCTGCGGGACCTCCTGGGCTGGAGTGGTTTCGACGTGGCGGTGTTTTCCCCTTCTCAGGGAATCGAGGTTTTCCTCGATTCCTTGGGGGGCCTCGAAATCCGTGCCGAGGCGTGGAACGAGCCCCGGTTACTCTCGATCCTGGACCACGCCGGATTCCGGCCAGAACCCTCCCTGAGCCTTTCCCCCGCCGGACCCCGGGAGCCGACTCTCTGGACGATCGAGGCGCGTCACCGACTGCGGCGAGTACGCCGTTCCCTGGGGCTGGCCGCCGGTTCCCATCCGGGGGCAAAGGAAATCGTCTGAACTTTCCGAATCCCGCCGGTCAATTTTCGGCCGCCGGAATTCTTCCCCCCCCACGATCCCGTACCCTCTTGCCGTTGCTGGGAATTGACGACCCAAGAAGGTGGAGTTTCCTTGCGGAGTGTCACGATACAGTTCTTGAATATTCCCATTCACCTTGACAGATAAACGACCAAAGACGTATTAGATAGTCTGCAAATCGGAAAGTAGACGTGTCGTTTTTTCAAGGCACTGATCGGAGAGCCGGAGCGTAGCCGGCGAAGATGGGGGTGACCCGCCGGCGGGTCGGTCGGGTGCGCCCGTCATGGCTGGATTCAGTCAAGGTGGCACCGGGGCCGGGATGCCTTGTAATATCCCCCCGAAAGGGTGCCTTGCCTAGTTCTCTTAAGAAGGGGGTTAGTTTCGTGAAGACCAAGTACATCCTGATACCGGCGACGTTGGGACTCGTTCTCATCCTCGGCGCCGTGGTTCCGCAGAGTGCGAAGTCGATTCCGGCTTTCGCGCGCAAGGAAGGTGTTGCCTGCGCCGTGTGCCACACGACCGTGCCGCACCTGAACGAGTATGGGTTCAACTACCGCAAGGCGGGTTTCCGGGATCCCGGCGACATCGGCAAGGAACTTCCGGAATTCAACTTTGCCGACGTGTTTTCCGCCCGTGTCCAGGCCCGCTATGATGTGAAGCATCGGGACTTCGGGAACAACAACACCACCACCACCAACCAGCTCCAGCTCCACGAAATCACCCTGTATCCTGCCTCGGGATCCTTCGGGAAACACTACGGTTCCCTCTTCGAGATGTCCTTCGCCGGAGAGGACTTTGTTGAGCTCGAAAACGCTTATCTCCGTTACGTTTGGGGTACCGAAGATGCCTTCTGGTCCGCTCGTCTGGGCCTCTTCCACCCCTTCGAGGGCTACGGCGGATCCGATCGTCCGTTCTCCCTCAGCCGCCCGCTCTTCCAGGGGGCCACGTCGAACAACGGCATGGGCTCGACCTTCTTCAAGATGTGGGGCTTTGACCAGGCCGGCGCCGAGCTGGCCTACGTCAAGGGCCGGACGTCGGCGTCGGTCACGCTGTTCAACGGTATCTTCGTCGCCAACGACGAGGGTGCCTTCAAGGCGTTCCCGGCGTCGGGCGGTCACCTCACCAAGAAGGCAGGGTTCACCAACGACGACTCGAAGGATGTCCAGTTGTTCCTGAACCAGATCATCGATGAGAACGGATCCGGCGTGTCCCTGTATTACTACTTCGGTCAGTCGGATCTCCCGGCGACGAACAACCCCGCGGCCTTCTCGCCCGGGAGCGCCTTCGAGAACGACTTCCACCGGGTGGCGGGCTACGGTTCTTACGCGTTCAGCCCGAAGGCCGAGGCTATGGGCGGTTTCGCCTGGGGTCAGGACCACTTCATCCCGAACAGCAATTTGGCCATCCTGAACACCGCCGAGGTGACCGGCGACGCCCTCGACACGTTCAACAGCATCGGCTTCTTCGGCGAAGCCGACTTCCACCCGACCGATATCACGACGGTCGGCGGCCGGTTCGACTGGTTCGATCCCTCCTCGGATGTCGACAACAACGAGGTGTGGGCCGCCACCGGCTTCGCCAACGTGCCGCTCAACGACGGCTTCCAGGTGATCGTCGAGGCCAAGCACAAGCAGACCAAGGTCGGTGCGAACGCGGATGACTTCAAGGATGACTCGTTCCAGGTTCGCATGATCTGGATTCAGTAGAACCGCTCGGATTCATCGAAACAACAGCGGGCATCGCCGGGAACGACCGGCGATGCCCGCTGTTTCTTTTCGGCTCCCTGGACCGTCTTTAGGACTTGGCCGGAGGCCGCCGCCGCCGTCGGCCGCGCTTCTTCCGCACGGTGCCGGCCTCTGTTTTCTCCCGAGGCACCGGCGATGCGGCCGATGAGCGGCGCCTGCCCCGGCGTCGCCGGCCGCCGTGGGTTTCCGGCGCCGCCTCCCGCTCGTGCTGCATCTCCCGGGAGAGTGCCTGCCAGCGCTCCAGGGTCTCGAGCTCCAGGCCGGTGGCCCGGCAACCGAGGGCGAAGAGCGCCTCGGCGTCGGGATAGTAGTGCTTGGTCACGAAGGACCGCGGCCGGAAGCGCCGCCCCCGCGGTCTCAGGAACCGCGGTTGGGAGCGGAGCATGTGGGCGAGGCGTTCCCGGTCCCTCCGGGCCACCCCCAGCTTCTCCACCCAGTGCCGCGTGAAGCTGTCCACGCGCCCGGTCAGATCCTGATCGCCGTCGGCGCTCGGTTCCGGCTCCCCAAGGGCCAGACCCAGAAGGTGGGACGCCACCGCTCCCAGAAGGAGAGCGTTGGACAGCTCGATTCCCTCGCTCTTCATCTGGTCCAGGGTCTCGAGGTACTCCCAGAACACCCGGTCGCCGTCTACTTCCCGGCGGCGCTGCTCCTTGAGGTAGGTGTCCACCTCGGGCAGCAGCTCGGCCAAGAGACCGCACTCTTCCATGATCTGGAAGGACGCGGCGGCGGCGCCCCCGCGCAGGAGACGGTAGATCTCTTCGAGCACGCGGGCCATGGCGCACTTGTGGATCTCGGGCCCCAGCTTCTGCATGGCCGCCCACATCGTCGGCTCGATCTCGAAATCCAGCCGGGCCGCGAACTTCACGGCCCGGATGATCCGCACCGGATCCTCGAGAAGACGGATCTCCGGATCGCCGATGGCCCGGATCATGCGCCGTTCCAGGTCGGCGATGCCTCCCACGTAGTCGATGACGGAGAAAGTCTCCAGGTCGTAGAAGAGCCCGTTGATGGTGAAGTCCCGGCGGAAGGAATCCTCCTCCGGGGTGCCGAAGGTGTTGTCCGAGCGGATCAGCCGGTCCCCGTCCGGCGCCGACTCCTGAAACTCGGCCAAGCGGCGAAAGGTGGAAACTTCGATGATGTTGTCCCCGAAATGGACGTGGGCCAGGCGGAATCGACGTCCCACCAGGCGGCAATTGCGGAAGAGTTTCTTGATCCGGTTGGGACGGGCGTCGGTCCCGATGTCGAAATCCTTGGGGGTACGGCCGAGTAGGAGATCGCGCACGCCGCCGCCGACCAGGAAAGCCTTGTGCCCGTGGTTGATCAGGCGGTACATGACCTTGAGGGCGTCGGGGTCCATGAGTTGACGGGACAACGGATGCTGGTTCCGGGGAATGACTAGCGGTTTCATCTGGGGATTCGGACTTTCCGTACCGGCCGACTGATCCACTCTGGCCGATTCCGGTCGGGCGCGGATCGCGTTCACGAAGCTGGCTTGACCGGGAAGAATACTCGGCCCCACCGTCGGGGGCAACCGCCGAAGAGGGTGCCGTAGCGTGTAATTTGTTGACCTAAAAAGGATTACCTTGTTTCTAGCCGTCCATTTCGGCCAGCAGGCGGCGGGTTCGGGGGCATGAATCGTCGACCCCGAGACGCCCCCGATCGGTGGCCAGATCCCCCCGCAGGCGCGCCAGGTCCTCGGCGGTGTCCACGTCGTACCACTCGGGGAGCTGGAACACGCTCCGGCCGGCGCGGTGGATCCGGTCCAGGGTTTGCGGAAGCACGTCCGGGGTACTCCATGTCATGGCCTCGAAGAGCTCGGGCTGCGGTTCGCGGAGGCCGACCAGGTAGTAGCCCCCGTCGTTGGACGGCCCGAGCACCACGTCGTGGTCGGCCAACCGTTCGAAGGCGAGGTGGATGTGGGCCGCGGGCAGGGTGGGATGGTCGCTCCCGATGAGGAGCGCTCCCCGGCGCCCGTGAAGCAGCTCGGTCAGTGCCTGAAGCATCCGCGCCCCGAGGTCCCGTCCCCGCTGAGGCGCGATCCGCCGCGGCTGGGGAGCGTCGGATGGCCAGGTGGCCCGTTGACGAGCGGGGTCGGTGGAATAGAGGACCCAGTCCCACGCTTCTTCCCCGTTCAGCATGGCGGTGAGGTCGCCCAAGAATCCCGCGTAGAGGGCCGCCGCCTGGGCCAGGGAAAGCGGCGGGTGAAGCCGGGTCTTCACTTCCCCCGCGACCGGCGGCTTGGCGAAAAGCCCGACGGCGTGGGGGCGCGGCTCGTTCCCGTCGGCGGAGAGGCTCAAGACTCCACCCGATGGATCTTGAGGAAGTTCGTCGAGCCCGGGCGGCCGACCGGCGTTCCGGCGGTGATCACCACATGATCCCCCGCTTTGACTTTTCGCTCCGCGCGCAATCGCGCGATGAGGGACTCGATCATGGCGTCGGTCGTGGGGAGCGGTGTCTCCAGGCGCGGGGCGACCCCCCACAGGAGGCAGAGCCGCCGCAGGACCTCGGGGGAGGTGGTGAACGCGTAGATGGGCATTTCCGGCCGGTACTTGCTCACGAGTTGGGCGGTGCTGCCGGATTGGGTGAACACCCCGATCACGCGCGCCCCAAGCTCGTGAGCCGCTTTGGAGGCGGCGGAACCGACGGCGTCGGCGATGCTGGGGCGACAGGTGGGACCGTCCCGGGTCGGGCGGCCGGGAAGGCTTCGCTCCGCGGTGCGGATGATCCGGGCCATCATGCGGACCGATTCCACCGGGTAGGCTCCGCTGGCGGTCTCCGCCGAGAGCATGACCGCATCGGTGCCGTCAAAGATCGCGTTGGCCACGTCCGAGGCCTCGGCGCGGGTCGGGCGAGGATGATCGACCATGGATTCGAGCATCTGGGTGGCGGTGATGACCGGTTTCCCCGCCGCCCGGGCGTCGCCGATCATTCGCTTCTGCAGTACCGGTACGTCCTCCGGGGGGAGTTCCACCCCGAGATCCCCGCGGGCGACCATGATGCCGTCGGCGGCGGCGAGGATGGCGTCCAGGTTTTCCACCGCCTGGGGCTTCTCGAGTTTGGCGATCACCGGGGTGTCCGCATCGAGGCGCCGGAGCAGCCGCCGCAGGGCGTGGACGTCCCTCGCCTCGCGCACGAAGGAGAGCGCGACGAAGTCCACGCCGAGTTCCAACCCGAAGGCGAGGTCCGCGCGATCCTTGGCGGTGAGGGAGGGCGTGCTGAGCTTTCGCCCGGGAATGTTGACGCCCTTGTGGGAAGTCACCGCTCCTCCCGCGCGAATGCGGCAGAACACCTCACGCCCGTCGATCCGCTCCACCTCGAGACGGATGAGGCCGTCGTCGATCAGGATGGTGTCCCCCGGCCGGACGTCCCGGGGAAGATTCCGATAGGAGACCGAGAGCTCCTCGGGTTCGGCGATTCCGGCTCGGGTGGTGAGGGTGAACGGGCGGCCCCGGCGAAGCATCAGGGGCGGTCCGGGAATCGCTCCGACCCGAAGCTTCGGTCCCTGGAGGTCCTGGAGGAGGGCGACCGTGCGTCCCTCCTCGGCGGCCAGCCGACGCAGGGCCGAGGCCGAGGCCGCGTGGTCCGCCTGGGTTCCGTGGGAAAAGTTCAGCCGGGCCACGTCCATGCCGGCGCGGATCAGTCGTCGGAGGACAGTCTCGGAGCGGGATGCGGGGCCGATCGTGCAGACGATCTTGGCCCGGCGTCGCGTTTCTGGCATCGTTCCTCGATGGTTCGGATCCTCGTCGCGGGGGGCGCGTCCTTGACGCTCTACCTCGCCGCCCTCGCTCTCCCCTCCTGGGGTCGCGAGTTTACACGGTTCCTCCCGCTCTATGGGGCGCTGGTCGTCCTCTACGGCATCGCGGCCCTGACCCTCGCCCGGTCCCGGCGAGCTCTCGACCACCGGGCGCTCCTCGCGTGGATCTGGGTGGGAGCGATCGCCTTCCGCGCGGCTGTCCTGGCCTCTTCTCCGTCCCTGAGCGACGATCTTTACCGCTACATCTGGGACGGCCGGGTGCTGCTCGCGGGGATCAATCCCTACCGCTTCGCTCCCACCGCACCGGAACTCGCCCACCTTCGGAACACCCTTTGGCCCCTGATCAACAACCCGGGCCTGCCCACCATTTACCCTCCGGTGCTCCAGCTCGTCTTCGCCGCCGTCGCCTCGGTCGCCCCCACGGTGCTCGGGGTGAAGGCGGCCATGGCGGCTTTCGATCTTGGCGCCGGGTGGTTTCTCATGAAGGCCCTGCGGGCTCGGGGGCGGCCGAGGGTCGAGGTGCTGTTCTACCTCTGGAATCCTCTGGTGGTGGTGGAGTTCGCCGGCCAGGGCCACGCGGATGCGGTGGGGATCTTCTTCCTGGCCCTCGCGCTTCGGGCCTGGGCCGAGAATCGGGCGTTTCGTTCCGGGGTGGCTCTGGTGCTGGCGGGCCTCGTGAAGTTCCTTCCCTTCGTCGCGCTCCCCCTGCTCCTGCCGAAGCTCCGTTGGAAGTGGTTGCTCTTGCCGCTTCTGGTGGCGCTGTTCTACCTGCCGTTTCTTCGGGACCAGGTGGACGCCCTCGGAAGCCTCGGGACCTATACCGCCAAGTGGCGTTCCAACGACTTTCTATTCGGTCTCTTCTACCGGGAACCGCTCACCGGTTCCAACGAGATTCCCCTGTGGCACGCCAAGCTCTGGGCGGCGGCGGTCCCGGCGGCCGTGTGGCTCGCGACCGCGGCCTTGCGGCGTCCCTGGCCCTCGGTGTTTTCCTGGACGGTCGGGGCGGCCCTGCTGGTGTCGCCGATCGTGCATCCCTGGTACGTGATCTGGCTCCTGCCGGCGGCGCTGTTCGTTCTCCATCCTGCTTGGTGGGTTTGGGCGGCCCTGGCGGCCCTGGCCTACATTCCTCTTCCCGGCTACCTGGGCGACGGCATCTGGACCGAGAGCGGATGGATCAAGGCCCTGGAGTATTTGCCGGTGCTCTTGCTCCTGCCGCTACAGGGAATCCTGGAGGTACGGGCGGCTCGGGGAGGGACCGAGTCCGATTCTGGATAACAAGTATCCGTTGCACCGGGCCGGCGAAACCGGGCTAGCATGGACGGGAGGTTGCGAATGAGACTGACCGCCTTTCGGGACAGCATCGGATTGCGTCTCTGGGGAGGGATGGCGCTCCTGGTGTGCATCCTCGTTCCCGTCCATCTCTGGTTCCTGAGCCGCCACGATCGCATATCCGACGTAGCCCTGGAACGGGGACGCCAGCTCACCCGCATCCTGGAAGGCCACCTCATTCCCGAGATGGGCGCCGTCTGCGCCGATCGCTTCTCGGTGGAGATCGAGGCCTACGCGGCGGACAGTACCATCGTCGCCGCCATGCTGCTGAAGCCCGACGGTCGTTCCGCCTTCGGTCTGGAGCGGGATTTCTCCGGCGTACGGTCATCCCTCGGGCCGGGCGGAGACTCTCGGGGGACACGCTCCGCCTTCAGGTCGGAGGGGGGCTTCTCCGGCCCGCGGTTCCCCTTCGACCAGACCGAGTTCCGTCCCTGTGACGCCTGCCACACTGCCCGTTCGACGGCCAGAACCCGATCCGTTGAGTCGCCCAGGGAAGGGCGCCTGATCCTGGTGGCCCAGACGTTGGGCCATCGCGCGGTCTGTCTCACCTGCCACGTCCAGGATGCGGCCCACCGGGCCACCCTGCATCTGGCTCTTCGCCCGTCTCCCACCGAGGAGGGGCGAGCCGTCCAGCGGCGCCGTCTCCTGACCGCAGGGATTCTGGTGCTGGTCGCGACCCTGGCCGGGATCGCGGTCCTCATTCATCGCCTCGTGAACCGTCCCTTGCGGGCGTTGCTCGCCGGCGTAAGGCGGGTTGAGGGGGGAAATTTCAGCTCCCGAGTGTCCCTGGAGGGAAAGAACGAGTTTGGGGAGATCGCCGGGGCGTTCAACGCCATGACCGCCCGCCTGGCCGAAGTGAATCGGCGCCAGGTCACCACCATCCGGGATCAGTCTCGGGAGTTGAAGCGAAGCCAGAGGCAGATTCTCCACCAGGAGAAGCTCGCCGGCCTCGGACTCATGGCGGCGGGGATCGCCCACGAGATCGGAAACCCCCTCGCCTCCATCAGCGCGGTCGCCCAGATTCTGGCCCGCCGTTCCGAGGATCGGTTCACCCGCGAGCAGACGGAACTGATTCTCCGCCACATCAAGCGCATCTCGGGAATCGTCCGGGATCTCGGTGACCTCTCCCGACCTCCGTCCACGACCCCAGAGGCCTGTCGGATCAACGAGGTGGTGCACACGTCGATCACCTTGCTGCGTCACGACCGGCGGTTCAAGCACGTCGCGGTCAACGAGGCGCTGGACCCTTCGCTTCCCGAAGTGCACCTCGTTCCCGACCACCTGCTGCAGATCTGCTTCAACCTCGGTCTTAACGCCATGGAGGCGATGGAGGGACGGGGGATCCTGGACGTCTCGACCTCCCTGGAAACCGAGGGCGTGCGGATTCGTTTCCGGGACAACGGGCCGGGGATTCCTCACGAACTTCGCTCCGACGTTTTCAACCCCTTCTTCACCACCAAATCCACCGGCACCGGCCTCGGGCTCTCGGTCTCTTATGGCCTCGCGCGGAGCCTTGGGGGCGACCTGCGCCTGGAACCGAGGGAGGGACCCGGGGCGTGTTTCGTCATTCTCATTCCGTTGCAACCGCTGCTCGCGACCGAAACCCCGCCCGTCGTCGAACCGGAGGAGGTGGGCGTATGACCGACAAAGCGCTCTCGGTCCTGGTGGTGGACGACGAGGCCACCCTCAGGGAATCCATCCTGACCGTCTTGCGGGACGAAGGCTACGCCGCCGAAGGGGCCTCCTCGGTCGCCGAGGCGATCCGGCAGGTGGACTCCCGCTCCTGGGACATGGTGATCAGCGATCTCCGGCTTCCCGACGGGGACGGCATCGGGATCCTTTCCCACATCCGGAGCGTTTCCCCCGAGTCCCTGGTGCTCATCATCACCGCCTTCGCCTCCATCGACACCGCCATCAGCGCCTTGCGCCTGGGGGCGGTGGACTACCTGGTGAAACCTCTGGAGTTCGACGACCTGCTCATCAAGCTCCAGCGGCTTGCCGACTACCGTTCGCTCCGCCGGGAGAACGCCGGGCTGCGCCGGGCGTTGTCCCTGCGTGTCCCGGACACCGGATTCGTCGGAGAAAGCGCGGAAGCGGAGGAGGTGCGGCGGCAGATCGGCCTCTACGGTCCCACCGGTCGGATCGTCCTCTTGACCGGTCCGAGCGGGACGGGGAAGGAAGTGGTCGCCCGGGCCCTCCACGCCGCCTCCGAGCATGCGGCCGGACCGTTTGTTCCGGTCAACTGCGCCGCGATCCCCGAATCCCTCCTCGAATCGGAGCTTTTCGGCCATCGTCGGGGAGCGTTCACCGGAGCGGATCGCAACCATCAGGGATTCCTTGCCCTGGCCTCGGAGGGCACGCTGCTCCTGGACGAAATCGCCGAGATGCCCCTGGAACTGCAGCCCAAGCTCCTCCGGGTGCTGGAAAACCGGGAGGTTTACCCGGTGGGTTCCAGTCGCCCGGTGCCGGTGCGGACCCGGATTGTGGCCGCGACGAATCGGGACCTGGAGACCTGCGTGAGGGAGGGACGCTTCCGGGAAGACCTCTACTACCGGTTGAATGTTCTCCAGATCCAGGTGCCTCCGCTCAAGGAACGACGGGACGATATCCCGGTGTTGGCCCAGCATTTCATCGAGAAGTACCGGGCCGATTTCGACTCGCCGGCCCGGGGCCTGAGCCGCGAGGCCGCCATGCTCCTGCGCCGCTACGACTGGCCGGGAAATGTGCGCGAGTTGGAGAACCAGGTCCAGCAGGCGTTGGTCGTCGAGCACGAGGAATGGTTGAGCCCCAACGCCTTTTTCGGAGGCGGGGGCGTCTCTCAAACCTTGCCACGGGAAGTTCTCAACCTGAAAGAAGCCGTTCGGGAATTCGAGCGAGACTTCATTCAGGAACGTCTCGAGCGGCTGAACCAGGACAAGCGCGCAACCGCCGAGTCCCTCGGAATCAGCCTCGCGTCCCTCTACGCGAAGCTCAAGGAAAGCGCACCTTCCGAGGTCGTGTAGCCTAGCCCCCCCCCGAAATCGCGCCCGCCGAAGCCACGGTCCTCATCCCGGATTCGTCTCTTGGGGATGTCTCGCGGGGTCCAACGATTCCAAGAATCCGGAACAGCGGGCGGTGCGATTCCAGGGTTGTGGAATTCTGCGGGAAACCGTATTGAAATGGTCAGGTTCTATTGCCGTAACTCCTTATGAAACAATAAGATATAAAAGACGCATTAAGCGTCTTTGGCACGGCGCTTGCGCATAGGGGGTGTGCTAGGAGGCAGTTCCATGACGCCGTCAAGACCCAAGTTGCTCTTGGTGGAGCCGGACGGGGATCTGGGTCAAGAGATCGCCCGGCGCTTGGCGGGCTCGTTCGAGGTCACCGTCGCCGACGGCGGAAAACAGGCTCTTCGAGATCTGGAACTGCTGCCTGCGGATGTTGTGCTGATGGAGTTGGATCTCCCGGGCGAACTGGGGATCGGTCTTCTGGCGGAACTGCGGAGGGCGCGGGCGAACGTCGTTCTGGTGCCCATGGTCACCGAGGGCGACCGGTTCAGCCGGATCGAGGCGATGGTTCGCGAGGTTGCGAACGATCTTCTCGTCAAGCCGGTCGATCTGGACCGGCTCGACGGCACATTGACACATCTCTACCGAATCCGGCGCGCGGACGGGAGGTCGGCGGCCAACGAGGCGGGAGGAGCTTTGCCATGAAGTGGTATCGATTGACTTTGTCTTGTTTGATCCTGGTGGGAATCGCCGGGTTCATCGGTCTCTCGGGTTGTTCCGACGACAACCAGATCAAGCCCGTCGTCGAGAACGAATTCGTGGGGACCGCCACCTGCGTGCAATGCCATGAGGCGATCGGCGCCGAGGTCGCGAACTCGGGCCATCCGCACAAGCTGAACCCGGTGATCGACGGGAAGCGCCCTCAGGATCACCTTCTTACCCTGCCGGACAATCCCCCCAACGGGCTCGCCTGGAGCGACATTGCCTACGTCCTCGGCGGCTTCGGTTGGAAAGTCCGTTTCATCACCGGCGAGGAAGGCAACTACCAGGTGGTGACCGGGGATGCGGTCCAGTGGAACATTCCCACCAAGGAATGGGTCGGCTATCACGCCGGCGAGGAAAAGCCCTACGATTATAGTTGCTTCCAGTGCCACACGACCGGCCCCGACGAGGCGACCAACACCTTCAACGAGCCCGGCGTGCGCTGCGAGGCCTGTCACGGCAAGGGGAACCTGCACGCGGTCGACGCGGCCGCGAACCCGGGGAATCCGGATCTCAGTCTCATCAAGGTGGACCCGCGGGCCGAGATGTGCGGCGGGTGCCACAACCGGGGCGGCATCGACGTTCAGGCGCCGGTTTCCGGCGGGTTCATCCGTCACCACGAGCAGTTCAACGAGATGAAGTCCGGCGGCCACCAGGGCCTGCTCTGCGTCCAGTGCCACGACGAACACGTGGGAATCCGCAAAGGCCAGGTCGGCGGGATCGCCACCCAGTGCGAGAGCTGTCACGCCGGTCACGACACGATCCACCCGACCCACAACGGGGCACCGGACTGCGTGGACTGCCACATGCCCTTCGCCTCCAAGTCCGCGGTGGCGTTCACTCCTTACAAGGGCGACCTTCGCTCCCATGTCTTCAACATCCACGTGGGACCCGAGACGAAGGACGCCATGTGGGATACCGACGGGACCCTCAAGCGGGACTACGGCGTCACCCTGGACTTCGTCTGCTATCAATGCCACCAGGACGAGAACGGGGTGGGCGGCGACGAACGGCCGCTCACCATGGAAGAGCTGTCCAACTATGCGCTCAGGATTCATCCCGGGAGCGACACCAACATGTACGTGGGATCGGCCACCTGCGGCGCCTGCCACATGGAGAAACTCCAGGATCTGCGCGCCTCCGGCCATCCGCACAAGCTCAACGCGGTCGTCGGCGGTCAGCGGCCGACGGACCCGCTCCTGACCCTTCCGGACAACCCGCCCAACGGTCTCGCCTGGAGCGACATCGCCTACGTGCTCGGCGGTTTCGGCTGGAAGGTCCGCTTCATTGTCGGCGAGGAAGGCAACTACCAGGTCGTGACCGGGGACGCGGTCCAGTGGAATCTTCCGACCGGAGAGTGGGTGGCCTATCACCCGGGCGAGGAGAAGCCGTACAACTACGACTGCTTCAAGTGTCACACCACCGGTCCGGACCCCGAGACCGACACCTTCCACGAGCCCGGAGTGACCTGCGAGGCGTGTCACGGAATGGGTGGGAAGCACGTCGCGAGCCGCAATCCCATGGACATCAACGTGGACACCTCCGGGGAACTTTGCGGCAACTGCCACAATCGGGGCGGTCTCGACGCTCCGGCCCCGGCCAGCGGCGGCTTTGTCCGGCACCACGAGCAGTGGAACGAGATGGCCTCGGCCGGTCACCAGAATCTGGACTGCATCCTCTGCCACGATCCGCACGTGGGGATCCGTAAGGGCCAGACCGGCGGGATCCAGCGCGACTGCGCCGATTGTCACTACGGGTACCCGGACGCCATCCATGCCGGCGAGGGCGTGACCCTGGAATGCGAATCCTGCCATATGCCCTACGCCGCGAAGTCCGCGGTGGCGTTCACCCCCTACAAGGCCGACGTCCGGAGCCACATGTTCAAGCTGCATGTGGGTCCCGAGGGGAAGGATTCCATGTTCGAGAACGGCGCCCTCAAGGTCGGTTACGGAGCCACCCTCGACTTCGCCTGCTATAGCTGCCACCAGGACGAGAACGGCGTGGGCGGAGATGCCTCCCAGCTCACCATGGAGCAACTCGCCGCCGCCGCCGCCGACGCTCACGCCGGAGGAATGAAAGGTCTGCGGGCATCCCGCTGATTCGCTTCGATGCGGCCCTCCTCCTCCCCGGCGGGAGGGGGAGGGCGTCTCGGCGAACGGGTGCAAAGGAGGAGGAGATGACCTCGCCCAGATCTCGATGCGTGCGGTCCTTGGTTCGACGGGTCGGTTTCGCGATGCTCGTTCCGGCCATGCTCCTGGCGGCTCCGGCGGTTGCCGGCGCGGGGGCCGTCCGCGGCAGCATGACGACCACCGGGTACTTTTTCGACGGCGGCGGCGGTCGGGTGCCCGGCCCGGGCGAGGGCGGCGACCAGGTCTCGTGGATCCTCCAGCGCTTGCGGTTGGACGCGTTTCCCGGGGCGGTTGGGGGGCCCTTCTCCTTCCATCTTTCCTTGACCGCCAGGAACCAGGCGGACGCGCAGCGATTGGACCAGACCCGGACCCGCGTCTACCACGGGTACCTTCGCTACCGTCCCAGCCGGGCCCTGGACGTCCGAGTCGGGCGCCAGTACGCCTACGCCGGGGTCGCGTCGGGCGTCACCGACGGCGCCTCGGTGCGGTTTCGCTTCCGGAAACTCGCCGAGGCGACGGTCGTCGGGGGGACCCTCGGGATGGAGTCCCGCGAGGATCTGCGGTTCGACGACCCGAAGGATTCTCGCCGCTGGGGGGCGATGGTGCGCGTTACCCCCCCGCGTTTCGGCGACGTCCGCGTGAGCGGCGGCGCAAGCTTGAGCGGACCTGGCGGAACGATCTCGAGGACGAGATGCTGCTTGGCCTTCATGGCCGCGTGGATCTGAAGAACCGGATTCGTGGACGGTTCGAGCTGCGCCGCGACCTGCTCTTCGCCAAGACGATCGGGGTGCGCGCCGGTCTCGAGTACCTGGGCCGGGTGCGCCGGGAGCGGTTTTGGGCCGAGTACAACCGGCGGGAGCCGTTCCTGCGGGCCAACAGCTTTTTCTCGTCCTTCGGCTCGCGGGCCAGAGATGAGGCTCGGGGCGGGTTCACCGAGCCTGTCTGGCGAGAGTTCGCGGTGAGCGCGGACGCGACCCTGATTGCCTTCGACGAGCACGACCAGTCGCGCAGCTTCCGGTTGGCCTTGTCCCACGGGGCCCACAGCATCGGCTGGCGGATCTACCGCGGGTTCGGGGGGGACCAGGACGGCTTGGTGGGCTCCACCCGGTTCACCCTCTGGACGCCCCTGACCGTCTACGGGAGCTTCGGCCTGGTGAACTATCGCTACGGCGAGGGGACCTTCGAACGGGACGACGGGGCCGCGAGCGCCACCGTCGGAACCGAGTACCGTCCGAATCCTTCGTGGACCCTGCGGGCCCAGGTCGAGGCCCTGGATCATCCGGCGGCATCGGGCGACGTGCGGGCTCTCGGGGAAATCACGTATCGGTTCGGATGGCGCTGAGAAGGGCGTCTTCGCGACCGGAAGGATGGGTGGGCAATGAACGCAGGTAACCGGAACTTCAAACGCGGAAACGGGCGAGCCGACCGGGTGTTTCCCCTCTTCGCCACCGTGGCCGGAGCGGCGGCGCTGGCGGCCCTCTTTGCCACCGTCTACGGCTCGGCCGATCCGCCGACACCCTTTCCCCACGCGACCCACCTGGACCAGGGCTTGGAGTGCCTCGATTGCCACGCCGCGATCCCCGAGAGCGAGCATCTCGAGGGAGCGCTCTTCCCCAAGGTCGAGGTGTGTGTGGACTGCCACGAGACCGAGGACCTGAAGGCGTATGGATATGATCCGATGCCCGAGGTTCCCGGGGCGATTCTCGATTTCTCTCACGTCCTGCACCTGACGCAGGAGAGCGTGACATGCGCCACTTGCCACGCCGACCACGCGGGAACCGCCGCCGCCGAGGGCGCCGAGAGGCCCGGCCACGCGGTCTGCGGCGCCTGCCACGTCGAAGTCGACGCCGAATCCTCGTGTAACCTCTGCCATCTGAATCTTGCCGCGCTGAAGCCCCTGGACCATCGGGGAGACTTCGTCCACGAGCACCAGTTCGAGGCGCGGGACCAGGGGTCCTGCGCGGCGTGCCACCGTCAGGAGGCCTCCTGTACACGGTGCCACCACGGCGAGAACATTTCGTTTCTCTCCCACGACCGCACCTGGCTCTACACCCACGCCGAGGATGCTCGGAAAGGGATCACCGACTGCAGCGCCTGTCACGAATCGCGCACTTTCTGCGCCCCCTGCCACCAAGACGAAGGGGTTCGTCCGACCGACCACCTGGTCGCGGCCGAGTGGCTGGAGCCGGGAAACCGCCATGCGGAGGAAGCGCGCCGGGACATCACCGTCTGCGCATCCTGCCACGAGACCTCGGATCCGCTCTGTGTGACCTGCCACCGGGACGCGGACAACATTCTGGGGACCGACAGCCGGCTCGACATCCATCCCGACGGCTGGAGGGACCTGGACTGGAAGGGGCCCTGGCACGACGACGACGGGGCGACTTGTTTCCTCTGTCACGACAGCTCCAGCCGTCGGACCAAGGTCGGTTTCTGCACCTATTGCCACGCACTGGACTGATCCGGGCCGGAGGGTGCGGTATGCTTGAGCCATGCTCAAGACGATTCGCTCGATCCTGCTGCCCGCCCTGATCGGTCTGGGTCTGCTGGCGATCCTTGGACTGATCCGCTTCGTGACCGGGCTCTACCGGGATGCGGCGGCGGTGCATCCCGCTCTCGGAATCGCGGCCCTGGTTCTCGCGGCGGCGGGCTTGGTGCTGTTATTCATCGTTCCCCTGGTCCGCGTGGCGGTGCTTCCGGCGGCTCTCAAGCGCCCTCGCCGGACCCGCGGTCCCGCCTGGAACCGCTTCGTCGCTGCCTACGGCGCCCGCCTGGAACGCAACCGGCGAGTGCGCGAGGAGTACGAGGGGTACGCGGCCTTTCGCGACGGCGGGACGGCCCGGGAGGCGGACGTCCAGGAGGTGCTCGCGTGGCTGGACCGGCGGGCCGGCGAGATCGTCACCCGTCACGCCGCGGCCGCCTTCGCGGCGACCGCCATTTCCCAGAGCGGGCGCCTCGACACCGTGATCGTGTTCTCCACCCAGTTCCGCATGGTGAAGGAGATTGCCGAGCTTTACTACCAGCGCCCCGGGTTCAGGGAACTCGCCCGGCTCTACGCCAACGTCGGCGCCGCGGCGTTTCTGGCCGGGGAACTCGAGGACAGCGAAATGCTGGCCGTACTCGGCGCCCCCCTGAGTGCGGGCGTTGCCGGACTCATTCCGGTGGGGGGGACCGATCCCTTGGTTTCGCTCCTCGTGAACAGTCTTCTGGACGGCTCCACCAACGCGTTCCTCACCCTGCGAGTGGGGATCATTGCCCGACGCTATTGCGGACTGCGCCCGGAAAAGGACCGGAGCGGTCTCGCCCGAAGCGCGTCCCTGGAAGCGGCCGGACTCTTGGGATCGGTTGTTGGGCGAGGGGCAAAACGGGTGGGGGCGGCCACGCGGAAGGCCATGGCCAAGAGCGCGGTTGCCGGGCCGAAAAAGGCCGCGGAATCGGTGGTCCGAGGCACAGGTCGGGCGGCCGAGGGCGCCCTGCGCGGGACCGGTCGGGCCGCGCACACGGCGGCGGGGTTCGGCGGGTCGGTTCTGGAGCGGATCTTTGGTCTGGCGAACAAGGTCGGCGGGAAGGTCGCGACGCTTCCCCCCAAGGCGTGGGACGCCGGCCGCCGGGGAACCGAGGTGACGGTGGAGTTCTGGGACGGGATCGCGGGGCTCTTTCGAACCGAGGCCGAAGCCGGCCCCGGCGCGTTCGAAGCCGAGAAGAGAGTCGGGGGGGACGAAGGCACCGGAGATCCTGCGACCTAGGCCGGCAAGGTCGAAGTGTCCGTGAGCCCGCTCCCGTCGTTCTCCCCGGGACTTCAGCGCACGTCGTCGCTCTCCTCCGGGTCTCCAAACCGCCGTAATGCACAGCATCATCAACGGGCACCCTCATGGGACGCGCCGCTTCTCTCAACGATGCCGCCAACAGCACCGGGCAGATCGTCTCCGTGATCGCCGACAACCTCCCCACCCGGAATCTCTTCCGGAAATGCGCTGAAAAGATCGCGCGGGTCGCCTAAGTTGGCTAGTCTTCAGCCCGGTGGCAGGAGTCGCATTCGTCCATGGCGTGCGCGTGGTCCCCGTCGTGGCAGGAGGCGCACAGAGCGCCCTCGTGCACGGATTCGTAGGTCCAGGGACCCGCTTGGGGTTGTCCCGGCCGCAGGAGGCTGAAGAGCTCACTGTGGCAGGTTGCGCATCGGGGCCGGCGCTCGTCCACATGGCTCCGGTGATCGAAGGTGACCGGTCCGTGGCTGTCCTCGGAGGGGGGGAACAGGAACGGGGGAGGCAGGTGAAGGGCCACCGGTCTCTCCTCCTTCCCCGGGGGAACGGGGACCACCGAGGCCTGGGAGCCGTCGGGGGATTCCAGGAGACCCGCGCCGACGATGACGGCTCCCACGATGAACAGGAGCCACAACCCGGCCAACGCTCCCTTGGGCACGGTGCCCCGGGGAGGGCGAGACGGCTTGGAGACCCGGTCCCGGATTGGACTCGCGACCTCCGCCCGGGGAAAGATGGCTAGGTGGCGCACGGCGAAGCCGAAGAGGACGAATCCCATCGCCACGACCGAGGCAGTGACGGAGAGCTCCATCCACGACGGAAGGTAAACCGTCCCCGAGGCTCGCGTCATTCCGGTCACCGCCACGTTCAGACGATAGAGGATGAAGCCCATCACCGTAAGGACCGCCGCGAAGAACAGTCCGGACTCGCTGCGCCGGATCCTCGGGGTGGCGAAGAGGACCATGGGCAGGATCGCTCCCAGGAGGATCTCCCCCCAGAAGAGGGAGCTTTCGGGCGTCAGTTGAAAAATCAATCCGAAGTTGCCCCGGCCGGCGATATCCTCCAGGCGCCAGACGATGTAGATGCCCAGGACCACCACTCCTGCCCGGCCCAGGGCCTCCAGGAGGCTGCGCTCGAGTTTCTTCCCGAAGGCACGCTGGCTGAGAAAGGACTCGAAGATCGTCATGGCGAGGCCGCCGGCCACCGCGGTGAGAAAAAAGAACACCGGCAGCAGGGGGGTATACCAGAGGCCGTAGAGCTTGTCCGGGGCGATCACGTACAGGGTGCCCAGGGAGGACTGGTGCAGGGTGGAGAGAAGGACACCCAGGATCACCAGGGGGACATAGATGGATCGCACCACCCGGAGGGGCACGGTGAGACCGAGGCGCTCCAGGACCAGGGGGCTGAACTCCAGGGCCAGCACCGTGGTGTAGAGCATCACGCACCAGCCGACCTCGAACATCACCGAGTGGGGGTTCCACATGACGAGGGGGTGCCAAATATTCCAGGGGCGTCCCAGATCGAAGAACAACGCCACCACCACCAATAGGTAGCCCAGGAAGGCGGTGAGAATGGTCGGTCGGGCGATGGGCTCGAAGCGCTTCAGGCGGAAGACGTGAACGGTGGCCGCGATGACGAAACCGCCGGCCGCCAGTCCCACGCCCACCAGGACGTCGAAGCCGATCCAGAGCCCCCAGGGGAACGAATCGGAAAGGTGCGTGGCGGCCCCCAGGCCCCGGGTAAACCGGATCACGCCCGCGTAGAGACCCAGCGCCAGCAGGGTCAAGGTCACCATGCGCCAGAGAGTCAGCCGGTCATACCAAGTCTTGAATCGGGTGATCATTTCTCACCTCCAAACAGATGCGGCTCTTGTCGCTTGGCTTCTTCCAGCGTGATCTCTCCCCGCCGGACCCTCTCCAGGGTGTCCTTCCGCTTGGTGAGCCACCAGAAGCCGAGTAGGCTCGCTCCGCTGACGCTCACCACGTTGGGAAGTTTGGAGAGGACGTTCCAGGTGAGTCGCGGGTAGGGGTCGTTCCGGACGCCGGTCTTGAAGCCGAGTTCCTCGAAGGGAACGGATGAGAGGTAAAGAACGGACGTGCCCCCCGCTTCCTCCTCGCCGTAGATGTGGTCGACATAGCGATCGGGGTGGTCGGCGATCCGGTGGCGCGCCTCTTCCAGCAGGGCGTCCCGGTCGCCGAACTTCGTGGCTCCGGTGGGGCAGGCGGCGGTGCAGGCCGGCTGTTTCCCGATGCTCAGGGCCTTCTCGAAGCAGAAGATGCACTTGCGGACCCGGGGATTGGCCGAGTCCCACTCGTACTTGGGGATGTTGAACGGACAGCCGATCATGCAATAGCGACAACCGATGCACCGACTCTCGTCGTAGATGACCGGGCCCTCGGGAGTCTTCTGGAGGGCTCCGACCGGGCAGACGGAAGCGCAGGCCGGTTCCAGACAGTGCATGCACTGTCTGCGCACGTGGATGTCGTCGTGGGTTTCCAGGGCCGTCCAGGTGGTGGCCGAAAGGGTGCCGGGGTCGGTATCCCGGGGCAGGTCGTTGATCTCTTTGCAGGCCATGACGCAGGCTTCGCAGCCGATGCACAGGCTCAAGTCCGTGAGTATCGCCGGTTTCATGATGTCTCCAATCCGCGAGAGAGGCCGTCGGCCGGGGCCGGAGACGACCTACTCGAAAAACCGCTTGACGAGGTCTTTCCAGTCTTCATCGTCGATCCGGGATCCGATGTGGTTCTGCAACTCCTCTACCGGAAGCCCTCCGTCGGCCAGGATCGCCTGCCCCTCGGGGGCCCGCCCGGCCAGATCCACGACCAGGTCGCGCAGTCGTTCGAACTCGCCTTGCATCCAGGTCGGGGATTCGCCGCCGCCGATGAGACCCTTGAGGGAAGTGCCGGATACGCTGGGTTTGATTTCGTAGATCCATCCGTTTTGGTAGGGGTCCTCGCCGATACGGTCCGGATCCGTGCGGGCCACCGGGTTCACTCCGGCGATCACTCCGTCCAGGGGGGATCGGATCTGGAGCGCCCGGTTGCCGTTGCGCAGCATGACCAGAGGGCCGCCGATCCGTACCGGAGTGCCCTCCGGATTCGCATAGAGGCATTTGACGCCGCCGAGGAGGGAGAGGAGCACCTTGTCCACGCCGATGCGCACCGCGCCTCGGTCTTCCGGGCGTATCCACACGTGGCCCGGGGAGCAGAGGGTCTTCTCCGGGACGCGGGAGATCGCGGCACTCGGTGCCGCCCCCGCGAACTCGGCCACGGAAACGACTCGGTTGCGGGCTCGCCGCGTGGACAGGTAGTCCACGGTCAGAAAAACAAGAATGGTGAAGAGAACGAGTAGAGCAGTCATGGCTCAAGTCTCCTTTTGAATCTCACCGTCAACCGTTCTGATTGCATCATGGCGTCCGTCCCGGTTCAGGATCCCTCGACCTCGGGGGTCAGGAACTCCTCGACGAGGTGTTGCCACGCGCGGGGGGACAGGGCGCCCGCGATGTCCTCGACCGGCACGCCCCCGTCCTGGATCACGCTCCCGGTGGCCAGGGTGAGCTGGTGCTGGAAGCGCTCCCGTGTATCCTCCATCCACTTCTTGGCCAGACTGCCGCGGAGGAGATTGGAGAGATCCCGCTTGAGAGAACCGGTGTGGACCTTGAAGAGCCATCCGCGACCGTAGCTGTCCCGGTAGGGGAGCTCCGGATCCCGGGCGATCTCGGGGTTGACCGCGATGATCTCCCCGGCAACGGGCGAAAGCAGGGAAACCCGGGTTCCGTTCTTCCGGACCTCGATGACGCCTTTTCCCTGATTCAGGACCGTGCCCAGATCGGGAACGGCCAGTTTGGCGTCGCGACCGAGGATCCGTCGCGCAAAGTCGTCGATACCGACATAGGCGGTCTCCCCGCCGGTGGCATGCACCCAGGTGTGACCCGGGTGATAGCTGAGCTGGGGAGGAAGCCGAAAGCCTCCCACGAAGGTCGGCTGGTCGACCCGAAGTGCGTTGTGAAGCATTTCGCCTTCGCCGCGAAGCGCCGCCCGGCGGCGGCGCTCCTTGACAATGTCGATGGTGACGAAGACTGCGAATGTCAGGAGAACGAGCAGGACGACCATTTTGATCACCTCCATGCGAGGGTGGGTAGCTGGTTGAACGGACGTCTGCCCCCTCGATGAGCATGGGAAGTGCCAATTGCCGGAGGGCGGGGAGTGGAATCGTGCAGGTACCGGGAGGACTGCAGGTTGGGCGAGGCGGGGAACCATTCCACGGAGAAATCCGTCAGGACGCGATCTGTGGAAGATTCCCTCAGCATCTGTCCGGCTGGGGGGAAACGGCGGCGGCAATCTTCGCCCGGATAGGTGATTGCGATGTCTGTGGAGTATTTGCACGTGGTGTGGAGGCGATCGACACCGCCGTCGGGCGTCTTCCTCGGCCCGGTTCCACTCGATCAGGGGCCCGACCAAAGCCACGACCGCCGCCGCGCAGGGACGATTGCGGGGACGAAAGGGGATGCCCGTTCCTTCTTGACGGCTTGGGCGTGGACCACCCGGTTCAGGGTGGCTCCTGATCTCGCCGTCAACAAGGTTCTGGCTCTTGTGGGTCGCGATGAGACACGCGACGTCGTGGACGACTCCTCGGTCAGCCTCGTACGACTGGTCCTGGCCATGCTCGTGGAGGGTGCGCGGCGCTCGACCCTCGATGTCGACGGCACCGTCGGCTCCACCGTGCTCCAGGTGGAACGGGCGTTCCGAGGCTTCAATCCCCAGGCCAGGGCGCGTTTCCACCGCCCCCACGACCCTCAACTCACGGAAACGGAGTGATAAAGTCCCCCTTGCGGTCTACTCCGGGATCTCGCCGCGGTGGCGAAGGAAACGATAGGTTCCCATCTTCACCGCATCGTTGAGCACGAACCAGGCGAGGGCGTAGCCCCACATGAGAAGCGCATTGCCCCAGCCGATGGGTTCGATGAGAAAACCGTAGACCGCGATGAGGGTCCCCAGAACGCGGGTGGAAAATGTAGCCCAGAAGAGGATCCAGGAGGGATAGGGTCGTTTCCAAAACCAGTTGTCGATCCGCGTGTTGTAGATGGTCCCGTGCCCCGCGATCACGAGCTTGGCGAAGAACAGGGATTGGATCATCTCTCGGGGTAGATCCATCTTGACGAGAATGATGAACAGGGTGAAGGAGGACAGCACCCCGGCCACCCCGAGGGTGCTGGCTACGGTCAGCATCTCCCGCATGTTCCAGCGGACCGGATTCTTCTGGACCTTGGTGTTGTCGTAGGCGATGGCCAGGATGGGAATGTCGTTGAGGAGCGCCAGGATGATGATCATGAGTGCGGTCACCGGGTAGAAATTGAACACCACGATGGCCAGGGTCATGAAGAGGATGATGCGCAGGGTCTCGGCGATCCGGAAGATGGAATAGCTCTTCATTCTCTCGAAAGTGATTCGGGCCTGACGAACCGCCTCGTTGACCACGCCCAAACCGGGCGAGGTGAGAATGATGTCGGCCGCCGCCCGGGCGGCGTCGGTGGCGTTGGCCACGGCAAAGCCGCAGTCCGCCTTCTTGAGGGCCGGAGCGTCGTTCACCCCGTCGCCGGTCATGGCCACGATGTGGTCCGCCTTCTGGAGCGTCTCGACGATTCGATACTTGTCCTCGGGAACCACCTCGGCGAACACATCGACGGACTCGATGACCTCCAGGGCCGACGCCCCCTCGCTCTCCCTGGCGGCCAGCTCCGAAGAGCGCATGACCGTCCCGTCCAGACCGAGCATGTGGCCCACTTCCCGGCCGATGGCGGCATTGTCTCCGGTGACCATCTTGACGCGGACGCCGTGGTTGCGCATTTCGTCGATCACTTCGCGGGAGTCCTCACGAGGCGGATCGATGAGGGGAACGAGACCGAGGATTCGGATCTGCTTTCCGTCCCCGCGAGCCACGGCCAGGGTGCGGTACCCCTTGCCCGCGAGTTCATCGACGGTTCGCTCGATGTCTTTCGCCTCGGCTCCGGACAGACCCGCCAGTTCCAACACGACCTGGGGGGCTCCCTTGATGGCGGTGAACGAATCGTTCCCGTGGCGGATGGACGCCTCGGTGCGTTTGCGAATGGGGTCGAAGGGCTTGAAATCGCTCTGGGCGTACGCACCGGCGTCGGCGTCGGGGAAGTGCTCATCGAGATAGGTGAAGATCGGGTGTTCGATGGGATCCCGGTTTTCCTTACGGGAGGCGAGGACCGCGGTCAGCATGAGATCCTGGGCGGTGGCGTCTCCGAGCGGAACCGGATCGACCACCCGCATTTCATTCTTGGTCAGGGTCCCGGTCTTGTCGGAGCAGAAGATGTCCACTCCGGCCAATTCCTCGATAGCCACCAGCCGGCTCACGATGGCCTGGCGCCGGGCCAGGTTGAGGGCCCCGATCGCCATGGTCACCGACAGCACCGCCGGGAGAGCCACGGGGATGGCCGCCACCGCCAGGACCAGGGAGAACCGGGCGATTTCCAGAAAGTCCTCATGACGACTCAGGGCCACGGCAAAGATCAAGCCCACGAGCACCAGAGTGATCACGATCAGAAAATTCCCGATCTGGATCACCATCTTCTGGAAGTGGCTGGTCTCCTCGAGCTGGGCCTCCGCCACCAGGGCCACCACCGAGTGGAAATTGGTCTGGGACCCGGTATTCACCACCAGGGCGGTCATCTCTCCCTGCTTCACGATGGTGTTGGAGTAGGCGACATCCCCCCGCTTCTTGGTGACGGGGAGAGACTCCCCGGTCAGGGCGGCCTGGTCCACGGAAAGATAATCTCCGTCCAGGAGCTGCACGTCGGCGGGGATCATGCTCCCGATGCGCAGGCGGATGACGTCTCCGGGAACCAGCTCCCGGACCGCGATCGCGGCAAAGGACCCGTCCCGAAGCACCATCACCTCCTGGGTCAGGCTCTGCTTGAGCGCCTTGAGGGCGTTCATGGCCCGGTTCTCCTGTAGAAAATCCAGTAGACCGTTGACCAGGAGCATGACCATGATGACGACGAAGTCTTCCCACTTGCGGACGACCGCGGAGAGGATGGCGGCGGCCTCGATCATCCAGGGAATGGGCCCCCAGAACCGGCGGAAGATCCGGTGCCACAGCGGCTCCTCTTTCTCCTCAATCTGGTTGTAGCCGTAGCGGTCCAGTCGGGCGGCAGCTTCGGCGGCGGTGAGTCCCTGTTCCGTCCCGGAATTCAATTCTGCCAAGGATTCCTCGACCGTCTGCTTTCCGTATTCGTCGGTTCCCTTGTTCATGACGACCTCCCGATTTCGGAAGTCAACGCGGTGAACGTCCTTCTCCGCCCGTCGACCGTACGACCCGTATGACGTCCTCGCCATTGATCACTTCCTTCTCCAGAAGAAGGCCGGCCAGAGCATCCAGAGTTTTTCGACCCTCGGTCAGAAATTTCTTCGCTCGCCGATGCCCTTCCTCGATCAGATCCCGTACTTCCGCATCGATGATCCTGGCCGTCTCCTCACTGTAGTTCCGTTCCTCCGCCCCTTCCACCCCGAGGTAGGCGAGACGATGATGCTTGCCCACGGTGAGGGGACCGATTTTCTCGCTCATTCCCAGTTCGCAGACCATCGATCGGGCAATTTCCGTGGCCCGTTCCAGATCGTTCTGGGCCCCGCTGGAAATATCCCCGAAAATGATCTCCTCGGACACTCGTCCCCCGAGAAGAACGGCAATTTGGTCTTCGAGTTCTCGCCGGGTGGAAAGAAACTTCTCGGTGACCGGAAGCTGAAGCGTATACCCGAGGGCGGCGACGCCGCGAGGAATGATGGACACCTTGTGAACCGGTTCTCCGGTCCTGCGATTACGCGATCGATGGCCGCTTCGAAGTCCTTGAGCGTTATCTCATCGCCGTTGTGACGCACGGCCTCGATTGCCGCCTCGTTGGCGATCTTCGCGAGGTCCGCCCCCACGAAGCCCGGAGTGCGCTGGGCCACAACCCGAAGGTCCATATCCGCCGCCAGAGTCAGCCCCTTGACGTGGATGCGGAGAATGGCGATTCGGTCTTCCAGATCCGGTTTGTCCACCACGATCTGGCGGTCGAACCGGCCCGCCCGGAGAAGGGCCTTGTCCAGAACCTCCGGCCGGTTCGTCGCCCCCATGACCACGACCCCGGTGGAGGGATCGAAGCCGTCCATCTTGGTCAAGAGCTGGTTCAGGGTCTGCTCGCGCTCGTCGTGGCCTCCCATCATCGGCCCCCCGCCGCGAGCCCCGCCTACCGCGTCCAGCTCGTCGATGAACACGATGCAGGGGGCGTTCGCCTGGGCCTGCTCAAACAGCTCCCGGACCCGGGCGGCGCCCACCCCCACGAACATCTCGATGAACTCGGAGCCGGAAATGCTGAAGAACGGTACCCCCGCCTCTCCCGAGACCGCCCGGGCGAGCAGCGTTTTTCCCGTGCCCGGAGGTCCCATGAGTAGCACGCCCTTGGGCATATGCCCTCCGAGCCGCTGAATTCGTTCCGGATGTTTGAGAAACTCGATGGTCTCCGACAGCTCCTGCTTGGCTTCGTCCGCCCCGGCCACATCGTCGAAGGTCACCTTGGCCAGGGTATCCGCATGGATGTGGATACGGTTCCCTCCGATGTTCAGGAACCCCCGGCTCATGTTGCCCATGCGCTTGGCCAACCATCCCCAGACCAGGAAGAGCAGACCGAAGGGAAGAATCCAGTTGAAGAAGAATTTTCCCAACCAGTGACTGCTGTGGCGGACGGTGTACTTGACCCCGTGATCGGTCAGCTCCCTGGCCAGAGTATCGTCCCACAGGGGAATGGTCGTGAACCGCTCCGGTTTCTTGGCTGTGGGATCGGTCCGGGTCAGGGTGCTGCCACTGCCGGACCGGGCTGCTCTTGTTGATCTCGATCTCCGGTTTCCGACCTTGGAAGTTCATGGGTTCGTGTGCCATAACATCTCCAGAATAATCGTCCCGACGGCTCAGGTTGTCCCCAGCCCCGCGCGCAAAGCGGGGAGCGCCTTCTCCATGGCCGCCCGGCCCCGTTCCTCCAGGGTTTTCACGTCCCGGAAGCTGACCAGGGACAAGTCCGCTACCCGGGGAGACACGTAGCAATCCACCGTTTTTGGATCCGGGTGGTTGCTGTGACTGCTGATGGCCGCAGCGTGGGTGAGCATGTCCAGGGGATTGGCCGGGCGCAGCCTCCCGTCGGGGCGGGAGAGCACATCCACGGCCAGAACGAACGTCGCCCCCATGTCCCGTGCCAGTTGCACCGGTAGGTTGTCGACCAGCCCCCCGTCGACCAGCAGTCGCGGTCCGAGCACCACCGGGGTAAAGAAACCGGGGACGGCGGAACTCGCCGTGACGGCCCGGGCCACCGGACCGCGATCCAGGACCACCCGATCCCCGGTGAGAATGTCGCAGGCCACGGCGACGAAACGCACACCGAGATCCTCGAACTTCCGTCCCCCGACCAGCGACTCGATTAACCGGGCGAAGGGTGCGGTGCTGAACAGGCTTAGATGCTCCCGGATGGAGAGATGGGCAAGTCTCGGCCAGCGCACCTCGCGAAACACCTCCCGAATGGCCTCCACCCGGTGACCGGCGGCGTAGGTACCCCCCACGATCGCCCCCGCGCTGGTTCCGGTGATGATCTCGGGTACGATCCCGGCGGACTCCAATACCTGAAGCACGCCGATGTGGGCGGCGCCGCGAATGGCTCCCCCGCTCAAGGCCAAACCGAGGACCGGAGACTCGCCCCGAAAGGGATGGGGAATTCTCATCGCCTCCCGTTCCCCCGCGTCATCGGAGCAGATTCCGTCGGATGTCTCCGTAGGGTCCCGCTTCCGGCAACGTGTAGTGACGGGATACCGGCTTCCCCTCGGCGTCGCGCCGCAGGAGGCCGGCCTTCTCCAGCGCGGCGGGACCTCGGGTGGGAATGGCGCTCTGGTGACGTACCAGCCACCACAGGGCGAAGGGAGCCCTCAGGAAAAGTCCCGGCAAATCCGTATGCGCCATCTCGATCATCCACGGCTCCAGCTTCTGGGAAGCCAGATTTAAGGCCTCGAGGTTCCGGCCCCCGCTCTTGTCCCCGACCATACGGGCCTCGGCCAGGCCGATGGAGTGAAGGGCCATGGTGGAGCAGGATCGCAGCAGGGTTTCGTAGCTGGTCGGGGTGTCCCGGAGATCCACCAACGGCTGGTCGGGGGCGCGACTCACGGTCAACTCTTCCCGAAGCGCCAGCCATCGGGCGAGGTCCTCGGCGGGGCTTCGACCGGAGGGAACCGCGGTACGGTAGGCATCCGCTTCGGCGGCCCCCAGGATGTGGTCCATACTTCGCCGGGCCACTCCATCGCCTAGGACGAGGGCGATCCGGAGAAGCTCGTTCAGCCCGTTCCGACCCCCGGAGAGTTGCAGGGAATACGCGTGCCAATCGCGGGTTTGCAGCGTGTCTTCGAGAAACCGCTGGCCCCCGGTGTAAACCCGAAGGGTCAGCCCGAAGGTGTGGGGATCGAGGCCGTTCATGACGTCGAAGTCGACGCCGGGGGGACGCCAGGCCTCCCAGCTCAAGATCAGATCCCGAACCCGTGCATCCCCTCCGGCCTCGGATCCGGCGCCTGCGGGAAGCGTTGGTTCACGGCCGGGTGCAAAGAGAAAGCGAATCATCGCATGGGCGACCACCCCGTGCATTCCGAAGGAGTCCAGGGGGACGACGATGTACTCCGCCTCCCGAACTCCGTCCGCGGGCACGCGGACCGGCTGCAAGACCGTCGTGCCCTCGATCGGATTCCCCCCCAGGTTGAGATTCCGGAGGGCGTAGAAGGAATCCTCCCCGGTGAGTTTCGAATTCTTCCAGTCCACCATCCCCGGGCTCATGGCCGCCGACCATCCGCCGGGGAGAACCGCCTCGGCGGTACGCAGACGGACGCTCAGACCGGGGTTCCGAGCCCAGGCGAGAAGCTCGTCGGATGAGAACGTGCCCTTGCGGGTGAGGTCGATACCGGTCAACCCCGTCGCCGCCAAACCCGTGGCGGCGACACCGCCGAGGCGAAGGAAACTCCTGCGGTCCACGCCGGCCTCCTGGTTCGGGTCAAGGTCCGCCTCCCGCGACTTCGACGGTGAGACGCTTCAGTTCTTCGGCCACGGTCCTTTTCGCCTGGCCCTCAATCTTCGACCGCTCCACCCCGGCCAGCAAGCCCGACGGGGGGTCGATGCGCATCCGGCTGATATCGAGAGCGTAGCATCCCCCGGCGCCCGGTTCGCGATCATCCAAGATGAAAAGGACTTCCAAAGCCCCGCGAAAGTAGTGGCTGGCGTAGATCTGCTTCGAAGCGACCATCACACAGTCCTCGCCAGCCAGCCGAACGCGGTGTACGGAAACCTGGTTCACGGTCATCACCGGTTTGGGACCGGCATCTTCTTTCACCCAGTAGAGAAATACGGTGCTGTCCGCCGGAACCCCCACCGGGTACTCTCTCAGGAATCGATACACGCGGGGTGCGTTCCGCGTGAGGTAGGGAGATTCGGCGAGCAGGGCCTGGAAGTTGCGGGCGATCTCCTGCGGCT
>Ga0114931_10000877_pt1 | contig 37701 bp, 37 predicted proteins | sample 2SBtaG_FD_89579 | JGI IMG/M metagenome (GOLD analysis project Ga0114931, IMG submission 89579) | Deep subsurface microbial communities from Kolumbo volcano to uncover new lineages of life (NeLLi) - 2SBTROV14_V59a metaG | ecosystem: Environmental > Aquatic > Marine > Volcanic | place: Kolumbo... | reverse complement strand
GCGCCGTCGGGTGCGCCGTCGGGTGCGCGGTCGCCGAGCGTGCCGTCGCCGAGCGTGCCGTCGCCGGCCGCCGGCGTCAGCCGCTCCCACGTCCAGGCGAGGTCGTCGGCCTCGGCGTAGGGGTCGCGCCAGACGAAGCGGACCATGGCGTCGGGGTAGCGCTCGAGCGCGGCGTCCAGGGCGCGCTGCCGCTCCTCGCGTGCGCGCCACAGGCCGCTCTGGAGCCCCAGCCGGCGGGGCGCGGCGAGCGCGAGCGTCAGCCGCTCGATGCCGGTCCCGGCGGCGGCGCGGTTCTCCAGCGCGACGTTCTCCAGCGCGACGTCCTCCAGTGCGAAGAGCGCCTGCTGCCGGATCTGGCGCGCGCGCGCCAGCGGGCGCTTGCTGAGGCGGGTGGCGCTGCGCTGCTGCCCGGCGAAGGCGGCGGTGAGGGTGAGGCGTCGGGCGGCGCGCCCGGCGAGGGCGCGCTCCAGGGCCGTGGACAGGCGTTCGAGGGCGGGCAGCAGCTCGCGCGGCTCGCGCGCCGGCTCCTCGAACGCCAGGGAGCGCTGCAACACCTCCGGTGGGCGTTGCGCCCGCAGGCGGGTGCGGTAGGGGCCGTGCAGGTAGGGCAGCAGGGCGTCACCTTCCTCGCCCAGGTAGGAGCGGATCTGGGAGGCGTTCCAGCGGGCGAGCTCACCCACCGTGGCGAGGCCGAGCCAGTGGAGGCGGGTGAGGTTCTTGCCGGAGACGCCCACCCCCTTGAGGAAGCGGAGCGGGAGGCGGGCCAGGAAGCCCGACGCGCCGCCGTTCTCCACCACCCGCTCCTCGCCGGGGCGGGCGGAGAGCGCCGCCAGCTCGGCGATCTCGCGGGTGTCGGCCATGCCGACGCGGGCGCCGTAGCGGTCCGCCAGCGCCCTCGCCTCACGGACCTCGAGGCGCAGGAAGAGCCGGCCGCGTCGCCCCTGCTCCAACCACGGCGTGAGAGCGTGCAGCTCACGCAGCAGCGCGCCCCAGGCATGCTCGATCTCCGGTTCCCGGCTCTGCACGACGCGGAGCCCCTCCACCCGCATGCGGGCGCCGCTCAGGCGCATGCCCGGCGTGACGCCGAGGCGGCGGGCGGCGGCCGAAGCGTGCAGCACGCGCCCGTCCTCGACGCACACGAGCGCCGCGTGCGCGAGAGCGGGGTCGGTGCGCTGCGCCAGGTAGAGGGGGAGAGGGTCGAAGCAGAGCGCCGCGATCACGGGCGCCGTGCCGACGGGGACGGCTTTCGTTGCGGTGTGGGCGGGTGGTAGCATGGGCACGTACCTAGGGGGCCGCAGCGCGGCCTGCTGGGGGCGGCGAAGGGGCACATTCCTTAGCTTGGCGGCGGTGGATGTGCCCTTCGTTATGGGAGGAGCCGGGAGGTCTCCCGGGCGGACGCGCCCCGCTGTCGGGGCGGGCGCGGGAGGCGGGGCCGGGTGGAGCGGGCGCCGCGGTGGCGGCCGGGCCTCAATCCCCCCCTTCGACGAGGAGCTCCTCGACGACGTCGCCCCGGAGCAGGCCGCGGAAGACGCCGTCGATGTGGAGCTCCTCGGCGGCGACGCCGAGCGTGGGGTAGGCCGGGTTGTGGGGGCGTAGCCGGTAGCGGCGCGGCGCCGCGCCGCGCCACTCGAGGTACTTGAGGGTGGTCTCGTCGTCCCCCACGCGGACGGCGCAGATCTCGCCGGGACGGCGCGGCGGCGTGCGGTGCAGGAGCACCACGTCGCCGTGCTCGATGCGATCGGCCATGGAGTCGCCGCGGACGCGCAGGGCGAAGTGATCGGGGCGGTCGCGTAGCGCCAGGTAGGCCTAGGGCTCGGGGTAGCTGCCGACGGGCACGCCGGCGGCGATCTCCCCGAACAGCGGAACGCCGGCGACGCGGCCGAGCAGCGTGACGCGGGGGCTGCGGCCGGGGCCACGGCCCTCGACGCGCAGCTTGCCCTTGGCCTCCAGCGCGCGGAGGTGCTCGCGCAGCGTGGGGTAGCTGATCTCGAAGCGGCGCGCCAGCTCCGCCAGCTCCGGGAGCCGGCCGTGACGCGCGAGAGCGGCGTGCAAGGCTTCCAGGATCTGCAGCTGTTTGACGGGCCGGGGCGGCATGGCGTTCCTCGCTCTCGTTACCCTCTGATTTAGAGGGTGTTCTCAGCATAGGAGCGGAACGGGGCGCTGTCAAGCGTTCCGGCGTTTCCCGGCGACACCGCCGTGGCCGACGGCCGCGCGTAGCATGAGTCCGTGGAGCGCACCCCCCTTCCGCCGCGCGAGGAGCCGGTCACGGCGGCCGACGGCCGCGATCTCGAGCCCCTGGCCCGGCTCCTCGAGGGCCGGACGGTGCTGGTGCTGTCCGGCGCCGGCATCAGCACGGAGTCCGGCATCCCCGACTACCGCGGGCCAGACAGCGCCCGGCGCAAGGGCACCCCCATCACCTACCAGGAGTTCGTCGGGAGCGAAGCGGCCCGGCGACGCTACTGGGCGCGGAGCTTCCTGGGGTGGCCGGCCCTGCGCGCCAAGCGCCCCAACGCCGGGCACCGCGCCCTGGCCAGGCTCGAGACGGCCGGAGCCGTGCACGGAGTGCTGACCCAGAACGTCGACGGTCTCCACCAGGCGTCCGGGAGCCGGCGCGTGCTCGAGCTCCACGGTGCCCTGGCCTGGGTCCGCTGCCTGCGCTGCGGCCGGCTCGAGGCGCGCGACGCGCTGCAGCTCCGCCTGGAGCGCCTCAACCCCTGCTTCGCGCGAGGGCGCGCGGTCATGGCCCCCGACGGCGACGCCGAGCTGGCCGCCGGGATCGAGGAGACCTTCCGCCTCGCAGGCTGCCGCGGCTGCGGCGGCACGCTCAAGCCGGACGTGGTGTTCTTCGGAGAGAACGTGCCGCGCCCCCGCGTGGCGCGGAGCTGGGCGATGCTCGAGCGCGCGGAGGTCCTGCTGGTGCTCGGCTCGTCGCTCACCGTGCGTTCGGGGTACCGCTACGTCGTGGCCGCGGTCCAGGCGCGCAAGCCGGTGGCCCTGGTCAACGACGGGCCCACCCGGGGCGACGGCGACGCCTCGCTGCGCGTGCACGGCCGCCTCGGGCGGGTGCTGCCCGCGCTGGCCGAGTGGCTGCTCGGCCCCGCCCCCTCCTGACGCTTCGCCGCGGCGTCCCGCTCAGCCGTGGCCGGCCCGGGCGCGCCGGTAGCGCGCGGCCACCCGGTCCAGCAGCTCCCGCGCCAGCGCCCCTCGCATGCGGGCCTCGGCGCTGACGAAGAACTCGTCGAGGTGACGGTGGTCGCCCTGCGAAGGCAGCGGGCGGGCGGGATCGTAGCGTCCCTGCTCCTCGTACGCGAGCGCCTGGAGCGCCATGTCGAGCAGGTTCATGTCCCGGACGAAGCGCGCCTCCGGCGAGGCGTCCTGCTCGTACTCGCGCCACAGCTCGTGAAGCTCGCCGAGCTCGCCGCCGAGCAGACGCTCGAGGCCGGCACCCTCGCGCCGTGCCTTCTCGGCGGCATCGACGGTGCGGTCGTCCGGGTGGGCGCGCGAGGGGATGTCGCCGATCTCCGCCTCGGCCACGTCGTGGGCGGTTGCGATGGCCAGCGCGCGACCCCGGTCGACGCCCGCCTGCTCCGCGAAGGCCAGGCACAGCAGGGACGTTCCCCAGCTGTGCGCCGCCACCGATTCGGGGCGATCGACGCCCCGCAGCACCCACCCGGCGCGGGGTTCGTCCTTCAAGCGGTAGGCGCCGAGCAGGGCCGTCAGCAGGCGTTCGGACCCGGCGGCGCCGCGGTCGTCGTGCATAGGGCTCGAGCATACGTGCTGGAGGGCGCTGGTGCGACCCCGGGAGGGGCGCGGGGAGGCGCGCGTCCTATACTCGGGTATGGCGATGTTGAGCCCCGACGCGTTCGCACGGGCCGCACGCTTCCTCGTCGAGGAGGCGCGGCCCCTGGAGGCCGCGCGCTTCCGCCACGCCTTCGAGGACCAGGGGCCGGAGGCGGCGATCGAGGCCCTGGGGGCGTACCAGAACGGGGACGGCGGCTACGGCCGGGCACTCGAGCCCGACCTCAGGACGCCGAGCTCGAGCGCGCTGGCGACCTCCCGGGCGCTGCTGCTGCTGGCCGAGCTGGGGGTGTCGGCCGACCACCCGCAGGTGCGCGCCGCCGCCGCCTATCTCGAGCGCGCCATGGACCCGCAGCGTTGGATCTGGAGCATCGTTCCCGACGACGCCGCCGCCTACCCGCACGCGCCCTGGTGGGAGCCGACGGGGATCGAAGAGCGCTTCGGCGGGTACGTGGTGAACCCGCGTGCAGCGGTGGTGGCCGGGCTCCTCAACTTCGAGGATGCGCACGCGGCGAGCTGGCTGGGCGCCGTCGCCGAGGACACGGTCCGCGCGGTCGAGACCCGCGAGCTCGACATGCACGAGCTGATGGCGGCCCTCAGCCTGCTGGAGGCGCCACGCCTGGGGGTCGGCCCGCGTGCGCGGGTGCGCGCGGCCTGCGAGCAGGCGGCCCAGCGCCTGGTGGCGACCGACGCCGACGCCTGGGGCGGCTACGTCCTGCAGCCGGTCACCGTGGCGCCCCGGCCGGACAGCCCCCTGCACCACCTGTTCGCCGACACGGTGCATGCCAACCTCGACGCGCTCCTCGACCGACAGGGCGACGACGGGGCGTGGGCTCCGCGCTGGGCCTGGGACGCCTACCCCGAGGCGTGGGCCGAGGCGCGCCGCGCGTGGCAGGGCGTGCTCACCCTCGATGCGCTCACGACGTTGCGCGCCTACGGGCGCATCGAGAGCGCGGGTTGAGGCGCTCCCTCGGGACGCGCCCGCGTCCTCACGCAGCGGCTGCGTCCTGAGGCAGCGCCCGCGTTGTCAGGACGCGGTCGCGTCGAGGCGGTCGTCGAAGCGGAAGGCGATCGGCTCGGAGGGGCGCACCGCCTGCCAGTCGGGGTGGCCGGGGTTCACCAGCAGGTTGCGTTCGGGCGGCACCACCACGCTCGGTACCCACAACGCCAGGCTGGCCGCGTCCTGGAGCCAGGCGTTGCCCACGGCGCGCGCCGCGGTGCTGACCGGGCGGGCGCGCCAGCCTGCCGGCAGGTCGGTCGCCGGGAGGCTCAGGGCCGCCGTGTCGGGAAGCTCGAGCCGGAAGGCCACGTAGTTGCGCTCGAAGGCGTGCCGGTCGGCATGCACCAGCGTCTCGAGGGCGGCGAGGGCGAGGCTGGCGCTGAGGTAGACGACGCGGCGGCCGGGTGCGTTCCAACGGCCGCCGTACAGGCGCGCGCCCTCGCCGGAGAAGGCGCGCTCGAACGTGCCCTGCTCCGGCCGCACCAGCCGCCAGGCGACCGTCAACTATAGACCCCGAGCTCCACGCGCCCCAGGAGGCTCTCGACCTCACGCGCGCCGATCTCGGTGTCGGCGAAGGCCAGGGGCGAGGCGCCTCCGAGGGCGGCGTTGGCGCTGCGCAACCACTCGGCGCCGGCGTCGACGCCGGCGAACAGGCGCGCGGCGGTGTCGAGCAGGGTGGCGATGCGCACGAGGTGTTCGCTCTCCTCGGGGCTGAGCCGGCCCGCCTTCTTGCGCCGGAGCAGGGTGGTGGGGCTGATGCCGGTCACGCCGGCCAGCACGGCCTCGCTGATGCCGAGCTCGGCCGCCAGGGCGGTGAAGGCGCCGGTTGGAAGGCCGCGCTTGACGGCAGCGATCAACTCCGGGGTGGTGCCCGCGCGCAGGCCCAGCCCCTCGAGGACGCCCGTTCCCGCGTGGGGACGGGGATGGTACGGCGCCGCGAAGACCTCCATGAGGAGAGTTTACCACAACCATCTGGAGGGCGCGGTGTGGCGGGGGCGCGGACCGCGCCCCCGCCGCGGCCGTTCCCGCGGGTCGTCGCGGCAGGTCGCCGCGAAGCCCCGGCCTCAGCGGCGCCCGCCGACCCGGCGCAGCCGCTCGCTGCGCAGCCGGTCGCGGGCGTCGAACAGCGCCCGGAACGCCAACAACGTCACGCCCAGCGCCCCCAGCGCCGTGGCCGAGGCGATCATGAACATGATCACGATCTGGTAGCGCACGGCGTCGGTGGGCGCCGCGCCGGCGAGGATCTGCCCCGTCATCATGCCCGGCAGGCTCACGACCCCCATCACCATCATGGCGTTGATGGTCGGGATCATGCCGGTCCGGAGGCTCTCGCGCACCAGGCCGTGCGCGGCCTCCCAGCGGCTGGCGCCCAGTGCGAGCCGCGCCTCGATGGCCTCGCGACCGTCGGCGACGCCCTCCATGAAGCGGTCGAGCGCCAGCGAGATGCCGTTGAGGGTGTTGCCCAGCACCATCCCCAGCAGCGGGATGGCGTACTGCGCCTCGAACCACGGCCGCACCCGGAGGATGCCCAGCAGCGACGCGCCGGTCACCAGGAAGGCCGCGGTCACGACGGTGAGCAGGCTGTCCCACAGCACCCCCGGGAACCGCCGGCGGGTGCGGTTGACCGCCGCCACCCCGGCCAGGGTCGCCATGACCAGGGCGATGCCGAGCACCGGGAGCGGCTGGTGGAGCGCGAAGACGAACTGCAGCACAAGCCCTACCAGCAACAACTGCACGACCATGCGGCTCGCGGCGACGAGCAAGGAGCGCGCCAGGCCCAGGCGCAGCCACGCCGACAGCCCCAGGTTCACGAGCAGCAGAACCGCGGCCAACGCGAGCTGCACGGGGCCGAGGGTGAGGTAGGCGGCGGGCATCAGGCGCTCCCCACCACGACGCTGCGCGAGCTCACGCGCTCGATCTGCGCGGCGTCGTGGCTGGTCCACAGGTAGGCGCGCTCGTCGCCCCGTTCGAGCCAGGCCGCCACCAGCGCCTCGACGGCCTCCGAGGCGTCGGCGTCCAGCGACGCCGTCGGCTCGTCGAGCAGCAGGATCTGCGGCTCGAGCAGCAGCACGCGCAGCAGCGCCGCGAGCTGCTGCTCGCCGCCCGAAAGGCGGCTCGTATCCTTCTCCAGGAAGGTGCCCGTGCGCCCCACCCGCTCCAGATAGGCGCGCGCCGCCGCCGGGTCGTAGCGTCGGCCGGCGTGGGCGCGGAAAGCGAAGGGCGCGGCCAGCGCGCGGTCGACCGATCCTTCCGGGAGCGAGGGGCGTTGCGGCAGCAGCATCAGCCGGCGGCGGTACGCCGGCATGCTCCAATCCGCCTGGGAGATGCCGAGCAGCACGACGCTCCCCGCCTCGAGCGGCTCGAGCCCCGCCAGGCTGCGCAGCAGCAGGGTCTTGCCGCTGCCCGAGGGCCCGCGGACCGCCACGCGCTCGCCCGGCGCCACGGCGAACGACAGGTCGCGATACAGCGTCCGCCCGTCGACCGCCCGGCGCAGGCCGGCGACGGCCAGCAACGGTGCGTCGGCGAGGCGGGGCGGGGGGTCGGTGACGGGGCGCGACATGAGCTTGCGGGGGCACGTCGGTGCCCCCGCAAGCCTACCGCGGAGCGTCGTCGGCCCGACTTCACGCGACGCGGCCCGAAGGGCCGCGCTAGCGCTCGGGGCGGTGCGCCCGCAGCATGACCAGCACGCTCGTCCAGGGCAGCACCCGGCCGCCGAGCTGGCGCCGGTAGCGCGTCTCGACCTCGGCGATCTGGTCGGCGTCGAGCGACGCGCGGAGGTGGTCGGCGTAACTCGGCACGTCCGCGCTGCCCGGAGCGAACCAGCTGTCGAGGGTGCGTTCGGAGAGCCGTCGTTCGGTCGTGAGCTGGTGCGGCACGGCGACCACCTCGCTCAGCCCCGCGGCGCACGCCGCTTGGGCGGCGTCGTCGGGCTCCCAGCGCAGCCGGGGCGCGGCGGCCCCTTCGTAGATCGCTTCCTCCGCCTCGGCCACGCGCGCGGCCAGACGCTTCGCGCCCTGCCAGTCGACCAGCGCGTACAGCCGCTGGGCGCGACGATGGTGCGGCTCGGCGAACGCCAGCCGAGCGCCCGGAGCCGACCACGACGCGACCGCCCGGAAGAACGCCTCGGGATCGAGCAGGTCGGGCAGGACGTTGCGGCCGAGCACCACGTCGAAGCGGATCGACGACGCGTCGCGCTCGGCCGCGGCCGACGCCAGCACGCTGGTCAGCGCCGCCGCTGCGCCCCGCACCACCACGGGGCGCTGCAGCTCCGGCAGGCGCGCCGCGGTCTGCTCCAGCGCGTCGGCCTGCGCCCGGCCCTCCGCCAGCGCCCACACCTGCCCGTCCGGGGTGCGGCGCAACGCCTCCCAGGTGAGCAGACCGGTCCCGGCCGCGACGTCGAGCACCACGTGATGACTCTGGGGCCGGGTGGCGTCGAACAGCAGCTCGCGCACCGCCGCGAGTCGCTCGCCCGCCTGGGAGACGGTGCGTTGCAGCCAGCGGTCGCGCTCGCGATCGACGGGCGCGGGCGCCAGCGCAGGGCCGGCGGCGTCGCTCTCCAGCATGGCGGCCAGTTGCGCTTCGCGTCGTCGCGCCACCTGGTCGCGGATGCCCGCCTCGTAGCCGACGTCGGCCGGCTGGTAGAAGATCCTGCCCTGCAGCGTTTCGGGGAGGTACTGCTCCGCCACCCAATGGTCGCGGTAGGCGTGGGGGTAGAGGTAACCCTCGCCGTGGCCGAACCCCTCGCGGTCGCGACTGGCGTCCTTGAGGTGGTTGGGGACGTCGGCTTCACGCTCTCGCTGCACGCTGGCGAGCGCGTCGAAGAAGGCCATGGTGCTGTTCGACTTCGGCGCCGTGGCCAGGTAGAGCGTGGCGTGGGCGAGGTGGTAACGCCCCTCGGGCAGCCCCACGTAGTCGTACGCCTGCGCCGCCGACGCGACGACCGTCAGGGCGTGCGGATCGGCCAGCCCGACGTCCTCGCTCGCGAGGATCAACAGGCGCCGGAGGATGAAGCGCGGGTCCTCGCCGGCGTACACCATCTTGGCGAGCCAGTACAGCGCGGCGTCGGGGTCGGAGCCGCGCACGCTCTTGATGAAGGCGCTGATGGTGTCGAAGTGCGCGTCGCCTTCCTTGTCGTAGAGCACCGCACGGCGTTGGATGGACTCCTCGGCCACCGTCCTGTCGATGTGGAGGGCGCCGTCGGCGTCGGGCTCGGTGGTCTCCACGGCGAGCTCGAGCGCGTTCAGCACCGCCCAGGCGTCGCCGTTGGCCACGTTGACCAGGTGGTCGAGGGCGGCGTCGTCGATGCGCACGTCGCGCCGCCCGTAACCCCGCTCGGGGTCGGCGAGGGCCTGGCGCGCCACGGCGCGCAGGTCGTCCTCGGTCAGGGGCGTGAGTTGGAAGATGCGACTGCGGCTGACCAGTGCCTTGTTCACCTCGAAGTACGGGTTCTCGGTGGTGGCGCCGATCAACAGCACGGTGCCGTTCTCCACCCAGGGGAGCAGGGCATCTTGCTGCGCCTTGTTGAAGCGATGGACCTCGTCGACGAAGAGGATCGTGCGGCGCCCCGCCTGCCGGCGCTCCTGCGCCGCGGCCACCGCCTCCCGGATGTCCTTCACGCCGGCCAGCACCGCGTTGATGGCGGTGAAGTGCGCCTTGGTGGAGTTGGCGATGACGCGTGCCAGGGTGGTCTTGCCGGTTCCGGGGGGGCCGTAGAAGATCAGGGAGCTGAGCTGGTCGGCGCGGATGGCGCGGCGGAGCAGCCGCCCCGGACCGACGATCGTGTCCTGCCCGATGAACTCGTCGAGCGTGCGGGGCCGCATGCGGGCGGCGAGCGGCTCGCTGTCGGCCGAGGCGTACAGCGTCGGCTGCGGGGGTTGCTGGGGAGGCTGTCGCGCCATGGCGTCCTCCTAGCCTACCGCGCGCCCTAGGCCGGGCCGGCGTGCGCTGGCCGCGGCGCCGGTCAGCCGGACGCGTCCCCGAAGAGCGCCGGCTGCTCGACCTCGCCCGGGCGCCGGAAGCGGTCGGTGGCCAGGGGAGGAGAGTGCTCGGGGATGCCGGCCCGGCGCCGCGCGACCTTGAACAGGGTGCGCACCTGCTCGGCGTAGATCCCGCCTCCGCGCATCCTGCGTCCGAACACGCGATCGTCGGCGTCTCCGCCATGGGTCTCCCGCACGCGGTCGAGCACGCGTTCGGCGCGCAGCGGGACGTGGGCCTCGAGCCACGCCTCGAACAGCGGTCCGACCGCCCCGGGCAGGCGGAGCATGGTGTAGCCGGCGTGGCTGGCGCCCGCCTGCGCCGCCCGCGCGAGCAGCCCGGGGACGTCGGTGTCGGTGAGGCCCGGGATGATCGGAGCGACGTTCACGCCCACCGGCACGCCGGCCTCGGCCAGTTGCGCGACCGCGTCCAGGCGCTGCTGCAGGGTGCTGGTGCGGGGCTCGAGCGCACGCCGCAGCTCCTCGTCGAGCGTCGTGATGGAGAGGGTGACCCGCGTCCCGCCCCACGCGGCCATGTCCGCGAGCACGTCCAGGTCGCGCGTCACCAGGGCGTTCTTGGTGATCAAGGCGACGGGATTGCGGTAACGCGCGAGCACCTCGAGGCAGGCGCGGGTGATGCCCAGGCGCCGCTCGACGGGCTGGTAGGGGTCGGTGACCCCCGAGAGCGCCAGCACCTGCGACCGCCAGGTCCGCGAGGCCAGACGCGCCTCGAGCAGCGCGGGGGCCTCGCGCTTGACCAGGATGGTGCGTTCGAAGTCGAGCCCGGCCGAGAGCCCCAGGTACTCGTGCGTCGGACGTGCGTAGCAGTACGAGCAGCCGTGCTCGCAGCCGCGGTAGGGGTTGAGACTGGCGTCGAAGCCGACGTCGGGGCTGTCGTTGGTGCTGATGACGCTTCGCGAGGTGTCGTGCAGGAAGTGCGTGCGCGCCCGCAGATCGTCCTCGGTCACTTCGCTGGGGTCGAGCGCGATCTCGATCCCGGTGAAGCGGTTGACGGGGTCGAAGCGGGCACCCCGGCCGCGGTGCGCCCGCGGATCGCTTGGCGGCATCCCCGCCATGCTAGCAGCGTTCGACGCGCGTGCGCGCAGCGCGGGCGGCGAGCGAGCGGCCCTAGGGGGGCGGGCCGGTCGGGTCGGGCGGTGTCCGTGAGGTGACCCACTGCCGTGCCGGCGGCGCATCGCGGCAAGGTCGGGATGTCCTCCACGACCCTCGCGAGGGGCGTCGCCTCTCCCCGGGGTAGGATCACCGCGTGCGACGCTACCGCTTCGATCCCGAACGCGGGCACGCCGTGACGGCGTACGACAGTCGCGGCGTCCGGGCGGGGCCTGTGCAGCACGATCCGGCGCTCGTGGTCCTCACGGCGCTCCACGTCGCGGCGGACGGCGAGATCGGAGCCCACGAGGCGCCCGTCGATCAACTCTTCCTGGTGGTTGCGGGGGAGGGGTGGGTCGCGGGGCCGGACGGCCGCAGCGTTGCGATCCGCGCCGGCGAGGCGGCGTTCTGGCGCGCCGGCGAGCGGCACGGGGCCGGCAGCCCTTCGGGGATGCGGGCGATCGTGGTGGAGGGCGACGGGCTCGACCCCGACGCCCGGCTCGAGGCCCTGGCCGATGCGTGAGGGTCTGCGTTCAGCCGAACGGCTCGAGGTCCTCCTCGTTGAGCGTGAGCAGCCATTCCCCGGTATCGAGGACCACACGTCGCGCCTTGGGGTTCCGGCGCACCACACGGCCCTCCAGCATGGTCCCGCGACGCAGGTGACGTTCCCCGCCCCCGACCTGCCAGCCGTAGGCGTCACGGCGCACCCGGAATCGCCCTTTCGCTCCCTCGACCATGCCCGCCCTTCCCTTCGAGCTCGATTGGCACCGCGCCATGGGCCGCCAGCGGCCTGCTCGCGGAACGCCTGCACGTTGTGGAGTTTCCGCCACGAGGCTAGAGTCCTTCCCCGTCCGGCCCTAGGGTCGAATGTCCCGATGGCGGCGCGCTTCGCTCTCGCCATTCTCACGAATCTCACCGGTAGATTGGCGCGTTATGTCTGAATCGAAATCCGCGCAGCGGCGCGGTGGTCCCGAAGCCAAGACGTCCAAGACCCGACAGAGCTGGCAGCGCAGGCTGTGGCGCGAGGTGCGCGGCTACGGCGAGGCGCTCGTCATCGCGTACCTCGTCGTCACCTTCCTGTTCACCACCGTCGGGGTGGTGGGCTCGTCGATGGAGCCCACCTTGAACGGTGGCGTGGGCAGCAGCAACGTGCTGCGTTCGCTCCTCACCGGCGACCGGGTGTTCATCCCCAAGTACGACACCTGGCTCCGGCGCATGGGTGTGCTGGGCCCCTATCCGCGCGGCACGATCGTGGTCCTGCGTGAGCCCGCCAACGCTCCGACGGCGCTGGAGACGGGGAAGCGCAACTTCTTCATCAAGCGTGTGATCGCCCGCCCCGGCGACCACTACCGCGTCGAGAACGGACAGGTGTACGTCAACGACGTCGCCGTGAACCAGTCGTGGATCACCGCTACCGGCACGATCAACGTGGCGTCGGTCGACTTCCCGGAGGTCATCGTGCAGGGCGGCAAGGTGAGCGACCTGGTGATGGGTTTCGACCGCACGCCGAACGGCACGCCGGTCCCGATGCTGCCGTCGGCCTCGTTCCAACCGGCGGCCGTCCCGGTGAGCGACCCCCGCGTTCAGCTCTTCTACGGCAAGGTCGTGGACAACATCCAGGTGCCCTCGGGCACCTCCGAGGGCACGCCCCAGGTGCTCGACATGACCGTTCCCAAGGGGTACTACATCGTCCAGGGCGACAATCGCTCTGCGGGCGGCAGCGAGGACTCGCGCTACTTCGGCCCGGTGAAGGCGATCACGGTGGCCGGCGAGGCCACGGCCGTGATCTGGCCGCCGTTGCGCGACGGCAAGCTCAACTGGCGCGGACTGAGGCCGCCGGCGGCGTTCTCGAAGATCCCGAACGCTCCGTCTGCACCTTGACGTTCGGCGCGCTCGACGGCGTGAACGGCGCGGGAAGGACGTAGGACATGGAGATCGGCTCCCTGGGCGTCCCTGAACTCCTGATCATCCTGGTCGTCGTCTTGCTCCTGTTCGGTCCCAGGAGACTGCCCGAGGTTTCGCGGGGTCTGGGGAAGGCGGTGCGCGGCTTCCGCGAGGGCCTGCGCGGCGGGCTCGACGACCTCGAGGCGTCGATGGAGGCGCCCGCGGCGCGGCCGAAGGAGCCTGCGTCCGCGGCTCCCGAGGGTGCCCCCTCCGCATCCCCGTCCGAAGCGTCGACCGAGCCTCCGGTGGACACGCCGCCAGGCGTCGCCAGCGCCGACGAGGCGAGTACCGACGGGGCCGGCGGCACGGAGCCGCCGGTGAAGGCCGCCTGACCGGCCGGCGCCACGCCGGGAGGACGGGTTACTGGCCGCGCTCGCGCACGGCGGCGGCGAGATCCATGCGCGCGACGTTGCGTAGCGCCGGGACCTGCGACGCCAACGCCGCGATCACCACCGACACCACGGCGACGCCCCAGGTGAGCGGCTGCACGTGCAGGTCGAAGCGGAACATGTCGCTGCTGAACGAGCCCATGAAGGCGTCCGCCGTCAGGTAGGCCAGGATCAGGCCGGGAACGAGCCCCAGCACCACCAGCACCAGGTTCTCGCCGCTGACGATGCGGGCGATCTGCGCCTGGCGCACGCCAGCGGCGCGGAGACTGGCGAGCTCTCCGGTGCGTTCGGAGATGCTCACGGTCATGGTGCTGAAGATCAACGCGAAGGCGAGCGCGGCCCCGAACACCAGCATCGCGCCGACGAAGACGTAGAACAGGCCCATCAACCGGTCCGCGGCCACCTTCAGGCTGCGCGCGTCGATCACGGCGACCACCCCGGAGAGCCCTTCGAGCCGGCGTGCGAGCGCGCTGCGGTCGGCGCCGGCGGCGTAGCGGACGAACAGCGTGTTCGGCGAGGGTGGGGCGGCGGCGTTGCCCTGCCCGGTCGTGGCGAGCGGGAGGGCGGCGTAGACGAAGGTGCCCAGCGGCTCGTCGACGAAGCCGGCCACCGTGGTAAAGAGCGTGCGGTGGAGCGTGGGGAGGTCGATTTCGACCGCGTCGCCGACGGTGAGGCCGAGCTCGTGCTGGAGCGCCAGCCCGAGGAGCACCCCGTGGGTCGGTAGGTGCAGCGTCCTGCCGCGCGCGCCCAGGAAGCCGTGCATGGTGGTCCCGGGGTGGAACGCGGTGAGCGCCGTGGCGTAGCTCTTCCCGTTGGCGCGGACCACGGCCTTCGCCTGCAGCGCGCTCTCGACCGCCGCGACGCCGTCGACGGCGCCGACGCGGCGCTCGAGGTCGGCGTTCGCCGTGCCCGACACGTAGACCTGCGCGTCGTCGCGTTGGACGCGGCCGAACTGCTGCTCGAGCAACACCTTGGTGGTGTCCAGCATCCCCAGCGACACCATCACCAGCACCAACGCCAGCACGACGCCGGCCATCGTGGTAAGGCTGCGCCCGGGGCTGCGCACCGCGCCGCGCAGGACGAGCTTGGCCGACGCCGGCAGGCGCCCGAGGAACGGCAGCAGGCGCTCCACGGCGCTGGCGTGGCCGCGCTGGGGGGGCTGCAGGCCGCGCATGGCCTCGGCGGGCGCGACCCGGGCGGCGTCGAGCGCCGGCGCGAGGGCGGCGAGGGCCACGGCGACCAGCGCCATCGCCAGGCCGGCCGCCGCCACCAGCGGGTGGGGGTGGATGACGGTGACGGGGATGGCGAGCGCGCCCGTATACAGCCTCGAGATGACGATGGCCAGACCTTCGCCCGCCAGGGCGCCGAGCAGGCCTCCGACGGCCGCCGGCACGAGCCCGAGCGCGAGATGGTGGAGCAGGATGGCGCGGCGGCGGACGCCGTTGGCGCGCAGGGCCCCGATGAGGCTGCGCTGGCTGTGGACCAGGCGGCTGATGATCACGAAGGCGGTGAACGCGGCCGCGCCCAGGAACAGGATCGGGAACATCAGCGCCATCTCGCCGAAGCCGGCGATGTCCTCGTGGAGCGCGGCGTTGGAGGGCTGCTCGGCCCGCGTCGTGATGGAGGTGGCGCCGGCGTCGCGGGCCAGCGCCTCGAGGCGCGCCAGCACCGCCGTCCGGTCGGCCCCCGGGGCCACGGTGGCCAGCGCCTCGCGGCCCCCACCGGCGGCCAGCAGCTGCAGCGGCGCCTGCGGCGCGAACACGACCCCGAAGTCCTGCGGCAGCGTCAGCACGTCCTGCCGACTGCGGGCGGGCCACAGGTACTCGGGCGAGACCGCCACGCCCAGGACCGGAAGCTTCGTCCAGCCCAGTGGCGTGCGGACCTCGAGGGTGTCGCCCGGTCCGAGGTGGTAGTAGTTCGCGAGGTGCTGCTCCAGCAGGATGCCGGTGCCGCGCTGCGGGTCGAGGTAGCGCCCGCGCAACACGATCACCTGGTCGACGGCGGGTTGGCCGGCCGGCGGGAGCCCGACCAGCCGGACGATGAAGCGGTGGTCGCCGACGCGGGCGTAGCTCTCGGTCACGGTCCGCGTGATGACGGCGTCGACGCCGCCGAGCCGGCGCGCCCGCTCCACGTACGACGCGAGGTCGCCCCCGGTGACGGTCAGGTCCGCGAAGTGGGTGCGCTGGAAGAGCGTGTCGTAGGACACCAGGAGGTTGCGGTAGGCATCGAAAGACGCGCCGAACAGGGCGACGCCCAGGAAGGTGGTGGCGACGACGGCGGCGAACTGGCCTCGGCGGCGTGCCAGATCGCGCAACGCCTTGCGCAGCCAGAGGTTCACCAGCTCACCTCGGAGGCCTCGACCGGAGCCTCCACCGGGTCACTCGAAACGACCTCGCCCGAGCGCATGCGGACCACGCGGTCGGCCATGGCCGCGATGGCGTTGTTGTGCGTGACGAGGACGGTGGTCAGCCCCTCGTCGCGGTTGAGCTGCCGGAGCAAGCCGAGCACGCTGCGTCCGGTCTCCAGGTCGAGCGCTCCGGTCGGCTCGTCGCACAGCAGCAGCCGTGGCCGCTTGCTGAGCGCCCGGGCGACGGCCACGCGCTGCTGCTCGCCGCCCGAGAGCGCCGCCGGGAAATGGTCGAGTCGGTCGGCCAGGCCGACCTGCTCGAGCATGCGACGGGCGTTGCCGGCACCTCCCGTCAGCTCGGCGATCAACGCCACGTTCTCGTGCGCCGTCAACGTGGGCACCAGGTTGAAGAACTGGAACACGAAGCCCACCGTGCGTCGCCGGTACTCCGTCAAGCGGCGCTCGTCGTACCGCCCGATGTCCTCCCCGTCGACGCGGACGCTCCCGCCCGTGGGGCTGTCGATCCCGCCGATCACGTTGAGCAGCGTGGTCTTCCCGGAGCCGCTCGGCCCCAGCACGACCACGAGCTCGCCGGCGGGCAGGGTGAGGTCGACGCCCCGCAGCGCATGGACCGGCACGGCGCCGCGGTCGTAGATCTTCTGGACGCCGTCGAGGACGACGTCGCCTTGTGGCCGAAGCCTCGGGTCCGCGCGGGTGTCCGTCATCCGTCCTCCCTGGTGAAGAGCGGCCGCAGCGCGGCGGCGGCGGCGTGCAGGTCGAGGTCGGGGTCGAGCAGGACGTGCAGGTAGAGGCCGTCGAGGAGGGCGGCCAGCATGGTGGCGAAGCCGGCCGCGGTCTCGTCCGGCCAGCCCTGCCCGGTGGCCTTGGCCTGTACCGCCCGGCGGAAGTCGTGGAGCATCTGGCGGCTGGTCTCGCGCAGCGCCGGATCGTGGACGGCCTGGAGCATCATCTCCACCACGATGCGGCCCGTCGTGTGCGACGGCCCGGACCGGCCCAGCCAGGCGATCGCCTCGGGCACCGCTTCGCCCAGATCGTCGCGGGCGACGATCGCCTCCAACGGGCCTCCGAGCTCGTTCATGAACGCGTCGGTCGCCGCCTGCAGCAGCAGCGCCCGTTTGGTCCCGAAGTAGTAGTGGACGAGGGCGTTGTTGACGCCCGCCCGCTCGGCCACCTTGCGGGTGGTCACGCGGGTCCAACCGAGCTCCGCGATGAGCTCCGCGGTGCCCCGGAGGATGCGGCGGCGGGGGTCGAGGACGGCCTGCGCGCCCGGGGCCTTCGGGCTGCGGCCCGCCTCGGCGGCCTCCGGGTCGCGCTTCGCATCGTCGTCGCTCACGCTTCTCCCCTCCTTACAGCGGCCGGCCTCGACGCCCCTCCTTACGGCGGCGCTACGGCCCGAACCGGGAGTCGAGCGCCGGCGTTAAGCAACCGCCTAAAGCGCGCGCTTAAACGCCGCCAACATACGTCCGGGGCGTCCGCCCGTCAAGTGGCGCTCCCCGGGGGTGTCCGTCGGGGGGCGCCGGTCACCGAGCTCGTGACGGCGCCCCCGCGTGCGGGCTCAGGAGGTGGCCGCCGCCGGTGCCGGCTTCCGTCGCCACAACGTCCAGCTCACGACCGCCCCCACCCCGGAAGGGGGGGCCGGCATCGGCGTGGGCCGCTCCCCGGGGCTCCGTCACCGGGACACTCGACCCTTGCTCCCCGCCGGCCGCGCGTGCGGTCATGGATCCACTTGAGCGCAAGCCGGGAGCGCGCTATCCTGGTGGTACCCACCCCCCCATGGTAGGGGAGAACCGGTGACAACCGGTCGGCGGGCGAGGAGGTACGAGCATGACGAACCTGAAGGTCGAAGGCATGACCTGCCACCACTGCGTGAAGGCGGTGACCAAGGCGCTGGAGTCCGTCGACGGTGTTCGTAGCGCAAAGGTCGACCTGGAGGCCGGCCGGGCCGTGGTCGACGGCGTGGCGGACGTGCAGGCGATGATCGCAGCGGTGCAGGAGGAGGGCTACCAGGCCTCCCTGCAGGCCGGCTGATGAGCGCTCAGCGCACCGTGCCGCCGTCTGCGGAGGGGATGCCGCGCAGCGCCCACGCTGCCGAGCACGGCATGCATCTCGACCCGCAGACGCGCGCGGAGTCGATCCGGCGGTTGCGCAGCGCGAAGGGCCATCTGGAAGGCATCCTTCGCATGCTCGAGGACCCGTCGATCTACTGTGTCGACGTCCTCAAGCAGATCAAGGCGGTGCAGGGAGCGCTGAGCAAGGTCAACGAGTCCGTCCTCCGCTCGCATGTGCGCGACCACGTGGCCACCGCGGCGCAACGCGGGGACACCGAGACCGTCGTCGAGGAGCTCATGGAGGCGCTCAAGTACCGGACGTGAGTGTCCGGTACTGACGGGCTCCGTCCTTACGCCTCGAACGGTAGGAAAGGAGGCCGAGTGGTGGGTTCGGCCGACGCGAAGGATCCGTTCGCCCCAGCAACGAACGCGCACCATCTCGTCCGCTACCTGCAGCACGCCCGCCGCGAGTTGCGGCGTGCCGTCGACGGCATGGCGCCGGAAGACCTCGAGCGCCGTGTGGGCGGCATCAACAGCGTGGCCTGGATGGTCGGGCATCTCGCATGGCAGGAGCAGACGTACTGGTTGACGTCGCGTGGAGAGCCCGCCGTGACCGATCTCGACGCGTTCGGGCGGGGCCGTCCCGCTGCGCCACCGGCGTTCGACGAGCTCTTCGGCGTGTGGGCGCGGGTGACGGCGGCCGCCGACGCGTGGCTGAACTGTCTGGGCGAGGCCGACCTCCGCTCCCACCTCGAGGGGCGCCGACTGTTCGAGATGGAGAACGTCGGCACCTTGCTCACGCGTGCCAGCAGCCACTACTACCTGCACATCGGGCAGATCACCGCCGTTCGGCGCCTCCTCGACGACCGCGTCCCCCCGTTCGTCGGCTCGCAAGAGGGCGCCGAGTACCGCTGACGGCGCGGTGCTCGTCGGCCTCCCGGCGAGACGGGGGCCGGCGCGGAGCGGTGGTAGACTGGCGTCTCCGACGGCCACCTTGGCCTCGAGGACGCCACCCGTGAAGACCTTCTACCTGATCGACGGGCACGCCCAGCTGTTCCGCGCCTACTACGCGCCGTTCCGCCCGCTGACCTCTCCGTCCGGCGAGCCGGTGAAGGCGGTGTACGTCTTCACGCAGCTCTTGCTCAGCATCCTCCTCAAGGAGCGGCCGGACTACCTGGCGGTGGCCTTCGACGTCAGCGACGGCACGACCCAGCGCAAGGGCTGGTTCCCCGCCTACAAGGAGCAGCGCGAAGCGTCGCCGGAGGACCTCGCGCCGCAGTACCGGCGCGTCCGCTCCGTGCTGGAGGCGTTGGGGGTGGAGGTCTTCGAGCGCGAAGGCTACGAGGCCGACGACCTCATCGCCACCATGGCGGCGCGCCTGCACGACGAGGACGTGGAGCTGCGGATCGCCAGCAAGGACAAGGACCTCCATCAGATCCTGACGGACCGCATCCTGCTTTGGGACCCGTCGAAGGGCGACCTGCTCGGCCCGGACGAGCTGCGCGAACGCAACGGTTACGGCCCGCAGCAGGCCGTCGACATCCAGACCCTGACGGGCGACACGGTCGACAACGTGCCCGGCGCCAGGGGCGTGGGGGTCAAGACGGCGGCCAAGCTCATCGCGACCTACGGCGATGTGCAAGGCATCTACGACCATCTCGACGACCTCAGCCCCAAGCTGCGCGAGAACCTCGAGGCGCACGCCGCTCAGGTGCCGCTCACGCGCAAGCTGGTGACGCTCGACCGCGACGTGCCCATGGCGTTCGACCTCGAGGCCTGCCGCGCCCGGGTGCCCGGTCGTGCGGCGTTGCGGCCGCTGTTCGACCAGCTCGGGTTCCGCTCGCTCCTAGAGCAGCTCCCCGAGGAGGAGGGCACGCCCGGAGCGGGAGGGCCCGCGATGCCCGCAACGGCGGAGACCGAACCCTCGACGCCCCCGACGGAGTTCGCCTGGCGCGTGGTCGACGATGTGGAGGGGTTGCAGGCGTTGGTGCGTGAGCTGGCCGAGCAGCCGGCCTTCGCCGTCGACACGGAGACGACGTCGCTGCGCGCGCCGGACGCCGACATCGTGGGTTATGCCTTCGCGTGGCGTGCCAGCGAGGGCGTCTACGTGCCGGTGCGCTCGGCGGTGGCGGATACCCTGGACCCGACGGTGGTGGCCGACGCCCTGCGCCCCATCCTGGGCGACCCCGGGAAGCTGAAGGTCGGGCAGAACCTCAAGTACGACCTGATCGTGCTCGAGGGGGCAGGCCTGCGGTTGGCCGAACCTCTGTTCGACACCATGATCGCGGCGTCCCTGCTGTACCCCGAGCGGCGCGCGTACAACATGGACGACCTGGCGCGGGAGCTGTTGGGCCACACGACCATCCCGATCAGCGCTCTCATCGGCAAGGGCAAGGACCAGACGAGCCTGCTGGAGGTCCCGGTCGACAAGGTGGCCGAGTACGGTGCCGAGGATGCCGAGGTGACCTGGCGGCTCTACGCCTCCCTGCAGCCGGGCATCGAGGGCGCCGACGAGGACCTCCGCAAGCTCTTCCACGAGGTCGAGATGCCGCTCGTGCGCGTCCTCGCCGCGATGGAGAGCGCAGGCGTCGCGCTCGATGCCGACCACCTGCGCAGCTACGGCGCAACCCTGGCCGAGCGCCTCGAGGGGCTCAAGCACGGCGCCTACGAGGCGGCCGGGCACGCCTTCAACCTCGACTCGCCCAAGCAGCTCGGAGAGGTGTTGTTCGACGAGCTCGGCTTCGACGTCGTGAAGCGCACCAAGACGTCGCGGTCCACCGATGCCGAGGTGCTGCAGACCCTGGCCGCGGACAGCGAGCACCCGCTGCCGCGCATCCTTCTCGAGTACCGGGAGCTCACCAAGCTGCTGGGCACCTACCTGCACCCGCTTCCCGGCCTGGTGAGCGAACGGACCGGGCGCCTGCACGCCAGCTTCCATCAGACCGGTGCCGCCACGGGCCGGTTGTCGTCGAGCGATCCCAACATCCAGAACATCCCCGTGCGCAGCGAGGCCGGCCGGGAGATCCGGCGGGCGTTCCGCGCCGGGGGCGATGAAGCGCTGCTCCTGACGGCCGACTACTCGCAGGTCGAGCTCCGGATGCTGGCGCACTTCTCGGAAGACGCCGAGCTCATGCGCGCCTTCCGTGACGGGCTGGACATCCATGCCTACGTCGCATCGCAGGTCTACGGGGTGGCCCTCGAAGAGGTCGGCCCGGAACAGCGCCGCGTCGCGAAGACCGTGAACTTCGGCATCGTCTACGGGCAGACCGCCTACGGCCTGGCCCGCACGTTGCGGATCCCGACGGGGGACGCGGCCGCGTTCATCGAGGCGTACAGGGAACGCTACAGCGGGCTGGACCGGTTCCTGCAGACCTGTGTGGCGCAGGCGGAGGAGCACGGTTACGTGGCGACGTTGCTCGGTCGCCGGCGTCCGGTGCCCCAGGTGCGCTCGCGCAACCGCAACCTGCGCGCGCTGGGCGAGCGTCTGGCCATCAACACCGTGATCCAGGGCAGCGCGGCCGATCTCATCAAGGTGGCGATGATCCGGTTGCACGAACGCTTCCGTCATGACGGCCACGGTGCGCGCCTGCTCATCCAGGTGCACGACGAGCTGGTCGTGGAGACGCCGGAGAGCTTCGCCGAGGACGTCCAGGCAACGGTGGTGCGCGAGATGACGGGGGCGCTGCCCCTGAAGGTCCCCCTCAAGGTCGACGTCGGCATGGCCCGCACCTGGCTGGAGGGCAAGGCCTGACGTCCTTGCGCGCCGCACACGGCGATGTGAGCTAGGGTGTATCATAAAGGCGAGGGCGGGCGCGGGTCCGTTCGCCACGCCGCCCGGGAGCGCCTCCATGCGGGCGATGCACGACTTCCTCTCCCTGCAGGGACGGCGGGCGCTGGTGACCGGCGCTGCGTCCGGGATCGGGCGGGCCGTGGCGCTCCGGCTCGCCGAGGCCGGTGCGGACCTGGTGCTCGTCGATCGGGACGAGGCCAACCTGTGCGTGAGCGCGGACGTCCTGGCCCGCGAGCTACCGGCCGCGCCGCCGGCACACGTCGAGGTCGTCGATCTGGCGTCGCGTGCACCGATCCGCGCCCTGTGGCAGCGCCTCGATCCCGTCCCGAGGGTGCTCGTGAACGCCGCCGGCTGGTACCCGTTCGCAGCCTTCACCGCGATCGACGAGCCCGACTACCGCGCCGTGATGGCCGTCAACCTCGACGCCGTGGCGTGGATGTGCCAGGAGATGATCCGCCTGCGCGGATCTGCGGGCGGCGCGATCGTCAACGTGGGTTCGGTGGAGGCGGTGCTGCCGTTCAAGGCGGACCTGGCGCACTACGGCGCGGCCAAGGCGGCCGTGATCGCGCTGACCCGCTCGCTGGCGCGCGAGTACGGAGGCCGCGGCTTCCGCGCGAACGTCGTGGTGCCGGGCGGGATCGACACGCCGGGCACGCGCAGGGCGTCGCGCGGCGTCCTGCGTTTGAAGCTGGGCCGCCTGGTCGACGGGCTCGACTTCAGCCGACGTCTCCCCGCCGGTCGTCTCGGGCGTGCCGACGAGGTCGCGCGCGTGGTCGCCTTCCTGGCGAGCGACGCGGCCGCCTACATGTTCGGTGCCGTGGTCAGCGTCGACGGGGGCTTCCTGTCGGCGTGATGCGAAGGGGTGTGTCGATGCTCGCTACAATCGGGGCATGACGCCGTCCCGCACCCCCTCGGACCCCTGCCAGCCCGCGGAAGGGGCCGCCCTGCCGGACCCTCCCCCCGAGGCGCTGGTGTCGGCGACGGTGCGCCTGCTCAAGGGCTTCGCCGACGCCACGCGGCTTCGCCTGTTGTGGTTGCTCCGTCACGACGAGGTGTGCGTCCACGTCCTGGTGGACGCGTTGGGCATGAGCCAGTCGGCGGTGAGCCATCAGCTCCGGCTCTTGCGCGACGCCCGGCTGGTCTCGGCGCGCCGCAGCGGCCGCCACGTCTACTACCGGCTCGCCGACGACCACGTGCGGGCGCTGCTGGAGAACGCGGTGTCGCATGGCGACGAGGCCACCTGACGGCACGCCTCCTCGTTGACTATACATGAGCATATATACATGTATGATGTTCTCGCGGTCGACCGCCGCGGGAGGGACGGGCCATGCACGCACACCATCATGCCCACGATCACGCCGGCGAGGGCGCGGGCGTTCGCTTTCGTGCGGCCTTCCGGTGGGGGATCGGCCTCAATGCCGCGTACGTGGTCGTCGAGGCGGGGGTCGGCATCGCCGTCGGGTCGCTGGGCCTGGTGGCGGACGCCGGCCACAACGCCAGCGATGTCCTGGCTCTCGCCGTGGCCTGGCTGGGAGCCTCCCTGGCGACCCGGGCACCCGACGAGCGCTTCACCTACGGGCTCAAGCGCTCACCTGTGCTGGCGTCGCTCCTCAACGCGCTCCTGCTGTTCGCGGCCATGGGCGTGGTCTCCTGGGAGGCGTTCGGACGGCTGCTGCACCCCGCGCCCGTGTCCGGGGACGCGGTGATCTGGGTTGCGCTCGGGGGCCTGCTGGTGAACGGCGGAACGGCCCTGCTGTTCGCCCGCGGGCGCGACGATCTCAACGTGCGCGGCGCCTTCCTCCACATGGTCGCCGATGCGGCGGTGACGCTGGCCGTGCTGCTCGCCGGCGTCGGGATCGTCCTGACGGGGGCGACCTGGCTCGACCCGGCGGTCACGCTGGTGGTGGTGGCGGTGGTGCTGTGGAGCACCTGGAGCCTCTTCGCCGAGGCGCTGCGCCGTTCGCTCGACGCCGTGCCCGCAGGTCTCCGGGCCGCCGACATCCGGGAGGAGCTCCGGCGCCTGCCCGGGGTCGAGGACGTGCACGACTTGCACGTGTGGGGCTACGGCAGCAGCGAGATCGCCCTGACGGCCCACCTCACCACGCGGGAGCCGCCGCAACGGCCCAACACGCTGCTGGCCGACGCCAGCCGCATCATCGACGAGCGCTTCGGCATCCGCCACTGCACCCTGCAGGTGGAGTGCGGCGAGCCGGTGGACCCCTGCGGGCTGCGCCCGAGCACGACGGTGTGAGTGGCGCCCGGGCGCGGCGCCGACGACACCCTCGAGAGCGCGATCGAACGCGCAGCCTCCTGGGCCACCCGGCTCGATCGCTCGCTCGTCCCCGGCCTGCCTGCGTGGAACGATCGGCCGATGCCGTCGCCACGACCGATGGAAGAGGCCGAGATCAGGTCGGGGCGGCGCTCTTCGCGGCGGGCGCGTCCTCTGCTGCGTCCTTCGCCGCCAGGACCCGGTCGGCCGGCTGAGGAACGGCGAGCAGGTACCCCTGACCCAGCGCGATTCCCTCGTTGCGGAGCCACCGGAGCTGCTGCTCGGTCTCGATGCCCTCGGCCACGATGGGGATGCGAACGCCGCGTGAGAAGCCGGCGATGGCGCGGATCAGGTACTCGTCCTTGGAGCCCCGACCGATCCCGCGCACGAACTCCTGGTCGATCTTCAGGTAGCCGATGGGGAGCCGGTCGAGCGTGGCGAGCGATGAGTACCCCTTGCCGAAGTCGTCGAGGGCAACTCGGAGCCCCATGTCGCGGGCGCCTTCGAGGATGCCGGCGGAGGACTCCATGTCCGCGATGGCGCTACGCTCCGTGACCTCCAACACCAGGAGCTCCGGGGGGGCCTGGGTGAGCTCGAGCACCCGCGCGAGGTCGTCGAGCAACTCCGGATCCGACGCGGTCTGCGCCGAGAGGTTGACGCTGACATAGACGTCGTGGCCGGCGGCATGCCAAGCCGCGAGCTGGCGCGCCCCCTGCTCGAGCGACCACCGGTCGAGCTGCCGGATGAGGCCGGTGTCCTCGGCCAGCGGGACGAACGCCGAGGGGGGCAGCACGCCACGCTGCGGATGGTGCCAGCGCATGAGCCCCTCCACGCCGACGGTGCGGTCGGTGGTGAGGTCGCGGATGGGCTGGAAGACCAGCTCCAACGCGCCGCCGTCGATGGCGTCGCGCAGCTCGCTCTCGAGGAACAGCCCCTCGCGACTGTAGGGGTTCAGGTCCGAGCGGTAGAACTCGTACGGGACCTTGGCCGACTTGGCGCGGTACATGGCGATCTCGGCGTGCTGGAGCAGGGTGTCGAGACTGTCGCCGTCGTGCGGGAACAGGGCGATGCCGAGGCTCGCGTTGGGGCGCACGCTGTGGCGGCCGATCTCCACGGGGCGGTCGAGCGCCGAGGACACGCGGGAGGCCGCGGCGTGGGCCGCCGTGCGATCGGTCCCCGACAGCAACAGCACGAACTCGTCCCCTCCCTGGCGCGCCACGTAGTCGCCCCCCCGCACCTGACCCTGGAGCCGGTCGGCCACGGCGCGCAGCACGCGGTCGCCCGCCCTGTGCCCGAGGGTGTCGTTGAGCACCTTTAAGCGATCCAGATCGATCAGGAAGAGCGCGGCACCGCTGCCGAAGCGGGCGTGCCGTTCCAGCGTGACGCGCGCCGCATCGTCCAGATAGCGGCGGTTGGGCAGCTGGGTGAGCCGGTCGACGTATGTCCCGAGCGCCATGCGGCGGGTCATCGGCATCAGCACCGCCAGGAACAACAGCACCAGCACGAACACACCGCCGACGATGAACCAGCGGGCGAGCGTGAGCTCGTGCCGCAGACTCCGGAAGTCCTGCACGACCTCGATCGCGCCCTGCGACCCGCTCACGCCGAACGTCACCGGGACCAGGACCGTGAAGCGTCGGTCGAGCGGGGAGAGCAGCGAGCCCTCCAGGCTGGCGGCGCGCTGGCCCCGGAGGGCCTGGTCGAGCGCGCCCGTGCTGGACGGCTGCATCCCGATCAGGGTTCCGTTGTTGGCGAAGACGATCTTGCCGGTGGCGTCGTAGACCCGCACCGCGATCGTCCGTGGGTTGCGCATCAGGCGCGCCCCGAAGCCCTGCCACCACGCCGCGTCGGTCACGCCGGGCGCGACGGGCGTCGCCTGCGACGCGGTGTTGGGAAGCAGGCCCTCGACGAACGACTCCACCTCGGCGCCGGCGACCTCGAGCATGTGGTTGCTGAGGCGTTGCACGACCCAGCTCCCGAGCAACCAGGCCAGGATCAGCGCCGGGATGGCGATCACGACGATGGTCGTGACGAGGGAGCGCTTGATGGGATCGGCGCGAAACGCCCGAAGCCGCGCCGCCGCGCGTTTGGGTAACGCCATGGGACCTGTATTCTGGCACGCGGGCCCGCCTCGCGCGGTAAGACGTGCCCGCCCGCGACGTCGGACGGGCGCCGGGGCGGAGCCCAGCGGGAGTGCCTCGCGTCTCCGACGGGGGGCGAGCGTCCTGCAGGGCCGAGATCTGATGGTCGCACGCGGGTGCGGCAGTAAGGCGATGAGCGATGAGAATCCTGGTCAGCAACGACGACGGCGTCTTCAGTCCCGGCATCCGCGCCCTGGCCCGCCTGGCGCAGGAGTTCGGCGACGTGCGGATCGTCGCTCCCGACGTCGAGCAGTCGGCGATGGGACATGCCATCACGGTGCGCACGCCGCTCCACTACCAGCGCACGCCGATCGATGGACTCGAAGCGTTCCGCGTCGACGGCACCCCGGCCGACTGCGTGGCGCTCGGCACCCATCACTGGGATGCGGTGGACCTGGTGCTCTCCGGGGTCAACCTGGGGCTCAACATCGGCCACAACATCTGGCACTCGGGCACGGTCGCCGCGGCGAAGCAGGCGGCGTTCCTGCGGATCCCGGCCATCGCGTTCAGCGCTCCCTACACCGACGAGGTGCCCGACTACACGGTGTTCGAGCCCTACGTGCGGGAGATCGTGCGGATGTTCCTGGAACTTCCCAAGACTCCGTTGCTGAACGTGAACTTCCCGAGCGCGCCGCGCGGCCTTCGCTGGACGCGCCAGTCGGTGCGCCATTACCAGGGGCTGGTCGTACCCGGGGAGGACCCCATGGGCCGCAAGCACTACTGGTTCTCCCAGAAGCCGCGCCAGGAGGTGGAGGAGGGGACCGACCGCTGGGCCGTCGACCACGGCTTCGTGTCGTTGACGCCGCTCCGACTCGACCTCACCGACGACGCGGCGCTGGCGCGCGCCCAGGCGCAGCTCGGTACCGGCTCCGTGTCCTGAGCTACGGATCCGCCGTGGGGAAGGGCAGGGTCGGCTGGACGACCCGAAGGGGCCCCTGCCGCAGGTGGGACACGCTCACGCCAAGGAGCCGGATCGGTGCGTCCGGACGGGCCGTCTCGAACGCGAGGACGCGCGCCGTCGCCAGGAGCTCCGGCGCCGTGCACAGGTCGCCCTGCGCCGTGCGGCTGCGCGTCAGCAGGGTGAAGTCGGCGTAACGCACCTTCACGGTAACGGTACGCGCGCTCACGCGTGCGCGCTCCATGCGCGCCGCGAGCCCCTGGCATAGCTCCTCCAGCACGGGCTCGAGCTCGGCGCGTCGCGACAGGTCGCGCGCGAACGTGGTCTCTGCGCCCAACGACTTCGGCTCCCGGTGGCTCACCACCGGCCGGTCGTCGCGCCCGTGTGCGACCTCGTGGAGGAAGTGCCCCAGCTTGCCGAAGACGCGCGCCAGCTCGTGCGGGTCGGCCGCGCGCAGGTCTGCTCCGGTGTGGATGCCCAGGGCCGTCATGCGCTCGGCGGTGCGCGGGCCGACGCCGTGGAAACGCGCGATGGGGAGCCCGCCCAGGAAGGCCTCGGCGCGCTCGGGCGGGATGACCGTGAGCCCGTCGGGCTTCTCGAGCGCGGAGGCCACCTTCGCCAGGAACTTCCCGGTCGACACCCCGGCCGAGGCCGTGAGCCGCGTGCGCATGAGGATGTCGGCCTTGATCTGCCGCGCCAGCACGGTACCCGACGCGGGCCCCCGCCGGGGTTCGGTGACGTCCAGGTAGGCCTCGTCGAGCGCGAGCGGCTCGACCAGATCGGTGTAGCGTTCGAAGATCGCACGGATCTCCGCGGAGACCGCGCGGTAGGCCTCGAAGCGCGCCGGAACCACCACGAGCTCCGGACACCGCCGCAGCGCCCGGGCCGTGGGCATGGCGGACCCGACCCCGAAGCGTCGCGCCTCGTAACTCGCCGTCATCACCACCCCGCGCTGCGAGGCGCTGCCCACGGCCACGGGCCGGCCGCGCAGCTTGGGCCGATCGCGCTGTTCGACCGACGCGTAGAACGCGTCCATATCCACGTGGAGGACCTTGCGCACGCGCTTCCCATGGTAGCGCCGCACGCGCTCGCTGGCCGGGCGGCGGCGTGCGTGACGCCGGCGCTCAGGCGTCGTCGCTGCCGACCAGGCTCCGCAACACGGCCAGCGCGAGGCGTGCGTCGTCGCTGCTGCGGTGGCGCTGGGCGCCCGCGAGTACGCCCTGCTCGGCGGCGGCGGCCTCGAGCTTGCGCCGCCCGTGGGCGACGCCCTGGGCGAGCGCGTAGGCCCGCATCGCGCACTCGAAGGCCGGCAGGCCGTGGCGGACGCGCCACAGCCGGCTCGATTGCTGGGCCATGCGCTCGTCGAAGGGCGCGTTCCAGGCCAGCACGCGCCGACCCTGAACGACCGACAGCAACTCCGGCAACACGTTGGGCCAGCGCGGCGCGCCCTCGAGGTCGCCGAGGACCAGGCCGTGGACCCGCGTGGCGCCGGCGGGCACGCGCTCGGTTCGTGGCCAGACCAGCGTCTCCAGCAGCGTCCGGCCGTCGGCGCCGATCACGCCGATCTCGATGATCTCGTCGCGGCGACCGAGCCCGGTGGTCTCGGTGTCGAGGACGACGAAGTCGTCCACCAACAGGCTCGTGATCCAACGCTCTGCCGCACCCCGAAGGGCGCGTTCGCGCCGTTCGCGTCGGCACGACGGGCATACGTCGTCGATGAGCCCGGTCCGATCCTGACCGCACTCACGGCAGGTTCCCGTGAACGGCCGGCCGGGTGCCGGCGCGGTGCCGTCGGCGAGGGCGCTCACGACGTCGGGCGCGCGATGCGTGGCCTCCGTTGGCGTCGTCGGGTGTGCCCACATGTTGTCGCGCCGCTGGCGTGCCTCGCGGGTGCTGTAGAGCGCCGTCTCGTCGTCGCCGCCCGCGAGCGTGGCGCGCACGGGGCCGAGGTCGCGGTACCCGCGCTCGCGGAGCTCCTCGGCGGGCCGAAGATCGCGCGGGACCTCGGCGCGCGTCCGGTAGCGGTGGAGGGTGGGGTCGTGCACGTTCAGCGCAGTGTAGCGGGCGTGCGCCCCCGTGCGCGTCGTCGCACCGGCCGGGGCGGCGCGGATCTAGGTAGGCGCGGGTTCCTCGGCCGCGGCGTACGTGCTCGCGACGGCGGCCTCCAGGAACGCCAGCAGCAGTTCCTCGACGACCTGCGGCGTGACCTCGCCGGGCTCGAGCGCGCGCGTCTCCTCGTGCGAGCGGCGGTACGGGCTCATCGCGGCGCGGTCGCGTCCGAGCACGCGGAGCGTGACCTTGACGGTGGGCTGCCCGACGCACATGGCGAACCCCAGCGACGCGTCGCCTGCGTGCACGAAGGCGTGGTCCCCACGCCCGCCCAGCGACAGGTTGAACCGGACGTGCTGGTCGTCGGCGAAGCGGCCGTCGGCGAGAAGTCCGTGATCGGTGATGTCGAAATCGTGGCCGAGCTCCCGGAGGCGGGCCCCGCCGGCCCTCATCACCGGGCGGATCACCTGATCGACGAGCTGCTTGAAGCGTTCGGCGTGCTCGTGGCGTGCGCGCTCCGCCGCCTGCTCCCGGCGCCGAAGATCCTCGAGATGCCGTTCCCGTGCTTCGAAGACACGGTCGATCCGTTCCTGGAGACGGCTGGTGAGGATGTCCGGCATACCTGATTCTCCCCGCTGAGGCGGCGTGCGCCCGTGAAATACGACCCGCTTCCCGCCTCCCTTCTAGCAGCCGGGCCACCGGCGGCGCAAGCCCCTGCGGCGGTAGGGAGGGGGTGGACCGGCGGGCGAAACCGCCTCAATCGATGTAGGCGGCCCAGCGGAGCGACCGGACCGTTCCGCCGTCGAGCCGGACCGTGAGCTCGAACGGGGCCGAGGAGGCGGCGTCGACCTGGTAGACCCACGTTCCGCCGTGCCGGGCGGTCGGTTCGCCCAGCAGCGCGACCACCTCGTGCGACGAGAGGCCCACGTGGAGGCCGCTCTTCGTGCGGTACGCCGGCGAGGTGACGGACACCGCCACCGGGAAGCGCGTGCCGGTGGACTGGACGCGGTACACGGTCAACGCGAGGCCGTCGTACTGCAGCGTACGCACCGTGTCCTGTCGGCGCGGGTCGTGGGGGTTCGCCACCGTCTCGTCGTGCGTGGCGAGGGCCGTGGGCAGCGCGGCCAGGAACGTCTCCGCCGCCGCCTGCGAGCTCGGACGGAGCATCACGTCGAGCGTGTGCTCGAGCGAAACGCTCGTCGGGGGCACGCCGGCGGTCTCGAGCGGATGGGTATCGGGATTCGAGCAGGCGCTCAGCATCAGCCCGAGGCCGAGCGCAAAGGCCGAGAGCTGCGCCCCGGCCAGGATGGGACGTGTCGACCGCATTGGATGTCGCATGCGCACTCCTTTCCGGGGGCCACCGCCCGGTCGCGATCGACGGGCCGTGGGAGCGCCCAAGGAGACGGCCCCACCATAGCCCCGACACGTCGTGAGCCGTGTGACCGTTCCATGAAGACCCCTCGGGGTGTCGGCCATCTGGCCACGCGGTCGCCCTCGGCCGCCTAGAATGGGCGCCAACCAATACGAGGAGGGACTCATGGAGGCGACGACCAACGTGCGGCAGCTTCTCCAGGGCAAGGGCTCACAGATCTGGTCGGTGGCGCCCGACGACAGCGTGTTCCAGGCTCTCGAGTTGATGGCGGAGAAGAACGTCGGCGCTCTCGTCGTCATGGACGGCGACGCGCTGGTCGGGATGTTCTCGGAGCGCGACTACGCCCGGAAGATCATCCTGCTGGGCCGCGCCTCGCGCGACACCGCCGTGCGCGACGTCATGAGCAGCCACGTGGTCACGGTGGAGGTGGACAAGACGGTGGCGGACTGCATGGTCTCGATGACCGAGCACCGCATCCGGCACCTGCCGGTCGTCGACGACGGTCGCCTGGTCGGCCTGGTGTCGATCGGGGACGTCGTGAAGGCGATCATGTCCGAGCAGTCCTTCCTCATCGACCAGCTGCAGAACTACATCCAGGGCGCGTCCTGAGCGCCGGCCGGGTGGGGTGGGTCAGCCGTGGCCGAGGAGCGTGGCCACGGCGGCCGCCACGCCGCCCAGGCCCGCCGCCAGCGTGATCCCGAGGCTGACGACCCGGAAGACCCGCTGGGGGGTGCTCCGGTGGAGGCGGCTGCCCACCGCGCGACCGATCAAGGCGATGGGCGCCAACACCGCGGCCGCCTGCCAGGCGTGCCAGGGCGCGCTCCCCTGAACCATTAGGGTCGCGAGGCCGAGGGGGCTGGTGAGCGCGAAGTAGGCGGCGAGGGTGGCGCGTGAGTGGTCCTTGTCCGGGAGGGCGCCGTGCAGCAGCAGGACCACCGGTGGTCCGCTGAGGCCGACCGAGGTGGCGAGCACGCCGCTGGCCCCGCCGACCAGCGCGGCACCCGTCGCGCCGGGCTTCCCGGCGGGGCGCCGCCGCGTTGCCAGCAGCAGGGTGAACAGGACGACCAGGACCGCCGCGCCCAGCTTGAGGGCGACGGGGTTCACGAACCGCAAGACGAACGATCCGAGGACGATGCCGACGGTGGCGCCCGGGAGCAGCGCCCGGAGGAGCGTGCCCTGCACGTGGCTGCGGGCCGTCCAGGCGTTCACCGAGCTGGTGATCTGCCCGATGACCAGGGTGGCGGTCACCACGCTCGCCGGGTCCATGACCAGCAGCAACACCGGCACGCTAGCCAGAGCGAAGCCGAAGCCCGTCAACCCGGTCACGACGCCGGCCCCCGCGACCGCGACGGACGCGACGGCGAGGGCGGAGAGGCTCAGCATGCGCTCCAGCTTCCGATACCCAGCGGTCGCTGTAAAGCGGTCGTGAAGTATTGGCGGCGCCGCCGGACGCCCGCGCCTATCCTGGATGCGAGAGGAGGTGGTTCCGAAATCCGGCCCGTGCCGATCCCGAACGGGACCTCCCATCGGCCCGGCTCGGCACTACCCCTCCCTTTCGCATCGATCTCGGCACCGCAGTTCCGGGGGGTCGGCGCCCGCCTCCGGTCTCGCGGCTCCGCCGCGGCGCGCTCCGGCATGGGCGCGGCCGACCTTCGTGCCTTCAGGCCGTCGTCCGGGCGGCGCCCTCGACCTCACCGCGCGTGTGCACCCCTTGCTGCATGTGTTGACGGCCCCAGCGATCGATCGCGGCGATCACGGTCTCGAGCTCGCGCCCCGAGCGCGTCAGCTCGTACCGCGTCCGCGGCGGCATGGTCGACTCGACGGTCTTCTCGACGATCCAGAGCTGCGCGAGCCTATCCAGGCGGTGCGAGAGCGTCGTGGTGTTGGCTCCGCCCACCGCACGCGCCAGCTCGTTGAAGCCGTGCGGCCCCTCGAGCAGCGACCGCACGATGTGCAGGACCCACTTCTCCTGCAACAACTCGATCGATGCATAGACGGGACAGTAGTCGTGGTCGGCCGCGCGCACGCCCCACCCTAGCACGGGCCGGGCGCGCCATAGAGTACTTGACAAAATGGAGCACTCGGGAATACGGTCTATGGGTGTCGGGCCGAACGGTCCGCTGGCGCGCGAGCGCGCGCCCAAAGCAGCATCGTGCGCGGTTCCTCCCGGCGTTGCCGGGCGTTCGCTCGCCCGACCGCCGTCGGTGGAGTCGTGCCGGAAACGGGAGTGGCACCATGAAGTGGAATCTGGATCCCGCCCACAGCAGCATCGACTTCTCGGTCCGTCACATGGGCTTCGCGAGCGTACGGGGACGCTTCCGGAGCTTCGCCGTGGACGTCGAGACCGACGAGCAGAACCTCCCGAGCCGCGTCGAAGCCACCATCGACGCCGCCAGCATCGACAGCGGAGAGGCGCAGCGTGACGGGCACCTCCGGTCCGCCGACTTCCTGGACGCCGGACGTTTCCCCGAGATCCGCTTCACCGGCACCCGCATCGACGCCCTGGACGCCGGGCGCTTCCGGGTCACCGGCGACCTCACCGTGCGCGGCGCGACCCGGCCGGCCTCGTTCGAGGTCGAGGTGCGCGAGCCCATCCGCGATCCCTTCGGCAACGTGCGCATCGCCGGCGAGGGCAAGGGCAAGATCCGCCGCAAGGACTGGGGCCTGACGTGGAACCAGGTGCTCGAGGCGGGCGCGCTGCTGGTGGGCGACGAGATCGCCTTCACGGTCGACATTCAGGCGATCGCTGCCGAGGATCGGGAGGCGGTCGGCGCGAGCTGAGGCGTCTGCCCCGGAGCGGTCCTGGGGCGGCGCCGGGCCAAGAGACCCTTCGCCGCACGAACGCGAGGCCCCGCACGCTCCGAGCAGGGCCTCGCCTCGCTCCGCGAGCCGGTCGCACGGGCGAGGGGGCGGGCCTGCCTGCGGTCCGGGGGCCGCTCGCATGGAGCGGTGCGTCGACGGCGCTCAGGCAGAGGGGGGCACCGTCGCCACGGCGGTGTCCGCGGTCCCCATGGCGCCCGAGGAACCGTCGAACGACGCGTCGGCCGAGGCGTCGAGGAGGGCCCTGTAGGGTCCCGGCTGCGCCGCCAGGAGGGAGTGGCGTCCCCGCTGGACGATGCGGCCGCGTTCCAGCACGAGGACCTCGTCGACGGCCTCCAGGCCGACCAGGCGGTGGGTGGCCAGCACGACGCCGGCGTTGGCCCTCGGCTCCAACAGCGCGTGCAGGACGCGCCGCTCCGTGAGCGTGTCGAGATGCGCGGTCGGCTCGTCCAGCAGCAGCAGGGGCGCTCGCTTGAGCAGGGCCCGGGCGATGGCGAGCCGTTGCCGCTCGCCCATCGAGAGCCGGCTCCCGAACTCCCCGACCACGGTGTCGAGGCCGTCCGGAAGGGCCTTCACCACGGCCGCGAGCTCGGCGCGTGCGAGCGCGTCCCACAGGGCCTCGTCGCTCGCTCCCGGCCGGGCGATGGCGAGGTTCGCCCGGACGCTGGTGTTGAACAGCGTCACCGTCTGGGGCACGGTCGCGATGCGGCCGCGGACGTCCTCCTGGCGAAGCGCACGCAGGTCGACGCCCCCCAAAGTGACGGTCCCGCGATCCGGGTCGGCGAAGCGCACGAGAAGCGTCATCAACGTGCTCTTGCCCGAGCCCGACGCGCCCACCACCGCGATCCGTCGTCCGGGCGCGACGTCCAGATCGATGTCCGCGAGCGCCTCGCCGCGGCCGTAGCCGAACGACACGGCGGCCAGGCGAAGCGTCGCGGGCTCCGGGAGCGGCGCCGGACGGTCCGGATCGCGCACGCGTGGGGCCCGCGACAGCACGTCTTCGACGCGGTTCGCTGCGGTCCGGGTGCGGCCCCAGCGCTCGAACGCTTCGGAGAGGGGCGCCGTGGCTTCGAAGGCGCCCGAGACCCCCAACGCCAGAGGCAGCAGCAGGAGCGGTGGGAGCTGGCCCGCCGTCACGTGCGGCAGCGCCGCTAGGATCACGCACCATGGTGCCAGCATGCCGATCAGGGCGCCGCTGCCGTCGCGCACACCTTCCAGGCGGGCGCGGCCGGAGTCCAGCCGCTCCAGCTCGCGGTCGAGCGCCGCGAGGCGCGCCAGATAATCCCCTCGGCGGCCGTACACCCACAGCTCCTGGGCGCCCTGGAGGGTGTCCAGTACCGCGAGGCGTCGCTCGTTGCGCAGCGCGGCCTCGCGGCTCCCCAGGCGCCGGCCCGACAGCCCCAGGAGGGCGGGCTGGAGCGCGCCCGCGATTGCCAGCAACCCCAGCGTGACCCCGGCTGCAGCGGGGCTGATGAGCGCAACCAGGGACACCGAGACGGCGGCGACCAGACCCGCCGCCAGGAGCGGGACGGCCCCCTTGAGGTAGATCGTCTGGAGCTCGTCGACATCGGCGACCAGACGACCCACCAGATCGGCCGAGCGTTGCCCGGTGAGCTCGAGCGGCGCCAACGGAACCAGTCGGGCGTAGACGCGCCTACGCAGCGTTGCCAGTGCGCGCAGCGTGAGGTCGTGGGACACGAGGCGCTCGGCGTAGCGCACCGCGGCGCGCGTCAGGCCGAAGAAGCGCACCCCGGTCACCGCGAGCATGAGGGCGAGCACGGTGTCCGGGTGCTGGGCAGCACGGCCGATCAGGTAACCCGACGTGGCCAGCAGCCCGACGCCGGCGAGCACCATGACCGCGGCCAGCGAAGCCGCTGCGGCCAGGCGACCGCCGTGACCCGAGAGGAGACGGACGGCCGCTCTCATCGCGCCTCCGCCGCGGCGACCGGGAGCTCCCCGATCAGGCGCGCGTAGAGTCCGCGCCGTGCCCTCAGCTGGTCGTGCGTCCCCTGTTCGACGACGCGGCCCTCCGAGACCGAGGCGATGCGGTCGGCACGGCGGACGGTGGCGAGGCGGTGGGCGATCACGAGCACGGTGGCCCGCCGGGCGAGCCGGTCGACCGCGCGCCCGAGCGCCCGCTCGGTGGGCGCGTCGAGATGCGCGCTGATCTCGTCGAGGATCACCAGATCGGCCTGCCGCACGAAGGCCCGGGCGATGGCGAGGCGCTGACGCTCGCCTCCGGCGAGGTCGCGCCCGTCCTCGCCGAGCACCGTGGCGTACCCCTGCGGGAGCGCCCGGATGAAGGCGTCGGCCTCCGCCAGACGTGCGGCCTCCGCGATCTCGCCCAGCGTGGCGTCGGGGCGCGCGAGCCGGAGGTTGTCCAACACGCTTCCGGCGAACAGGTGCGGGCGCTGCGGTACGAACGCGAGCCGGGCCCGCCACGCCTCGTCGCCGAACCCGGGCAGCGGCGCGCCGTCGACGAGAACGGTGCCGGCCGAAGGCGTCAGGGTGCCGATGAGCAGCCGTGCCACGCTCGACTTTCCCGAGCCGGTGGGCCCGACCAGCGCGGTGACGCCTCCCGGCCCGATGTCGAGGTCGCATCCGCGCAGGGCGTCCCGGTCGGACCCGGGATAGCGGGCGCGGACGCCCCGCAAACTCACCACGACGGGGGCGGCACCGGCCCGTCCGCTCGGCACCGGCCCGGTGCCCGCAACGGGGCGTGCAGGGGCGCCAGGAACCGCCGCGACGGGCGTGCGGCCGGCCGCGACGCCGTCCGGCGGCGCGGCGTCGATGCCGTGCGCCAGCAGGTCCCGCATGGCCGCGACGCCCTCCATGGCCGCGTGGTGGTGGGCGCCGAGTTGCCGGAAGGGGAGGTAGAACTCGGGGGCGAGGAGCAGCGTGGCGAGCGCGACCGGGAAGGGGAGCGCGCCGCTCGCCAGGCGCAGGCCCACCGTCACCGCCACCATCGCCGTTCCCAGCATCGCCAGCAGCTCCAGCGCGAAGCCCGACAGGAAGGCGACCTTGAGCACGTCCAGCGTGGCATGGCGGTAGCGTTCGCCCACGCGCGCCATGGCGGTCTCGTGCGCGGCCGCCCGTCCGAACAGGCGTAGCGTCTCCAGGCCCTGCAGGGCATCGAGCGCCTGGGCACTGAGCAGGCTCAGGGCGCGCCATTGCAGCTGGGCGCGGCGTTCGGCCAGCGTGCCGAGCAACCACAGGAACAGGGGGATCAGGGGTCCCGTGGCCACCAGGATCACGCCGCTGAGCAGATCGAGGCGCAACACGCCGAGCACGATCCCGGCGGGCACCAGGGCGGTCAGCGCCGCCTGCGGCAGGAAGCGCGCTACGAAGGGTTCGACGCGGTCGACCCCTTCCAGGATCCCCGCGCCCAGGCCGCCGCTGGCGTGGCGCTCGAGGTAGGCCGGGCCGCGCTCGAGCAAGCGGGCGGTGAGGTCGGCACGCAGATCGTGCGCGACGCGCGCGCCGGCTCGGTGGCCGGCGTGGGTCGCCAGGGAGGTCGCGGCCGCGCGGACGGCCACCACCACCGCCAGCCAGACCAGCGGGGTGCGCAGGGCGAGCAGGTCGCGGCCGCGCAGGAAGGCGCCGTCGAGGACCCCGGTCAGCAACAGGGCCTGAGGGAGGGCGGCGAGACCGGCGAGCGTCCCGGCCGCCACGCTCGCGACCAGCCAGACGGGCCGGCGGCGGACGCGGGCGATGAGCGCGTGGCGCGCCGCGGCGGGTCCCAGCGGATCACCCGGAGCGCGCCGCGCTCCGGAGCTCCGCGCGGCCGTCGCCTGCGGCGCCGCCTCGCCGACGGGACCCGTCGTCACGGTGCGAGGCTCAGGAGCCCGGGATGCTGCGGCGCGTCACGCGCCGGCGGAAGACCCAGTAGCTGTAGCCCTGGTAGGCGAGCACGATGGGAACGAACACGATCGCCACGACCAGCATCACGCGCAGCGTCAGCGGGCCCGAGCTGGCGTTGTACACCGTCAGGTCGAACGCCTTGCCGAGCGACGAGGGCATCACGCGCGGGTACAACCCCTCGAACGCGACCACGGTCGCCAGCACGATGGTCAGGCCGGTCGTGGCGAAGGCCCAGCCGTTCCACTCGAGGCGCGCGAGCACCGTGCTCGCGACGAACATGATCATGGCCAGCACCGGCAGCGTGCCGGGAACGAGGCCGGAGCGTGCGAACAGGTCGGTCTGGGAGTAGCTGAACACGAAGAACGCGAGCAGGATCACGGCCGCGGGCCACCACAGGCGCAGGGCGAGCCGTCGGCTCCGCTCGGCGACGGCCTCGTCGGACCGCAGGTTGAGGAACAGGGCGCCGTGGAGCGCGAAGACGCTGAGCGAGACGATCCCGCCCAGCAGCGAGAAGGGGTTGAGCAGCGTGAGCAGGTTGCCCTGGAACTGCATGCCGGGCCCGATCGGCACGCCACGCACCAGGTTGGTCAGGGCGACACCCCAGAGGAAGGCGGGGAGTGCGCTCCCCACCACGATGGCGCTGTCGGCCGCGCGACGCCAGCGGGCGTCATCCAGCTTGCCCCGGAACTCGAAGCCCACCGCACGCACGATCAACGCCACCAGGATCAGGAACAGCGGCAGGTAGAAGCCGCTGAAGAGGGTGGCGTACCAGTCCGGGAAGGCGGCGAACATGGCGCCGCCGGCCGTGATGAGCCAGACCTCGTTGGCGTCCCAGAAGGGCCCCACGGTGTTGATGACGATGCGCCGCTCG
>Ga0114931_10000876_pt1 | contig 37720 bp, 54 predicted proteins | sample 2SBtaG_FD_89579 | JGI IMG/M metagenome (GOLD analysis project Ga0114931, IMG submission 89579) | Deep subsurface microbial communities from Kolumbo volcano to uncover new lineages of life (NeLLi) - 2SBTROV14_V59a metaG | ecosystem: Environmental > Aquatic > Marine > Volcanic | place: Kolumbo... | reverse complement strand
CTATGGCTCCATTCAGACCAAAGGTCCTAGTATCACCTTGGTCTCCTGCCTTACCGCTGTTTCTCCACAAATCGAAGGAATATTTGGTGCAGATAATGTGTACAGGGTCTCCGTTGGCTAGAGGCCACACGATGCTGAACCCTCCACCCCTAGGGAATGCAATAGGGACGTTGTAAATCTTAGGGAAGTCCTCTGCGTATCTCTGTCCTTGGTCATCTCTCCATACCTCTGCCTGCTCGGGCTTCACTGTAGCAGTTTGGGTATTGTGGTCATAGGACGTAATCTTACCAATCAGTGTGGTCTGGGTGTCTCGATCTCTGCGCTCGATATGGCTTTGAATAGTAGTTTGTATTCCTGGTGTTATCTGTCTGCTCATTTCGCTTCCTTATTTAGCTGCTGAGGCTTCTATATTGATTGAAAAGTCCCCAGAGCGGCTGTTTCCTTTGTAGCTCGCTCTTTCAATTCTATACTTACTGCCCTTTTGCAGGTTGAACAGAAGCCTATAAGCCTCTATATTCTCTTCCTTTATTGCGAACGTTGGCTCACCACTTAAGCTAGAACCTGTGAAGACAGCCAATGCGCGCTCCATAGGATCGGATAATGAATTCAGGCCGAGACTTATCAGAGCACCTGGGACAATGTTTGGAAGGATGAGAGTTGAGCACTCAACCACACCAGTATCTCTCCGAATAGTATTACCTATCAATCCGGTCTTGTAATCAACTGGCTGTTCGATTCCGGTGTTGCCTCCAACTTCAAGTATCTGGGCTTCCCCATTCTGGATCGAGAACTCCAAGTTTAGGCTGTCCAGAAGCTTCTTAAAAGCCTCATAGGCGTGTCCTTGGGCAATGTAGCCCTTCTTGTAGACCTTTTTGCGCTGCTTCACCGAGTCAATAGAGCCATTAATGCCTAGTTCTTCCAGCAGTTCTCTAGCTATGGTCTCTGCTCTCGCATTGTTACCATAACTGCGTCTCTTTACCTTTTCCTTCTTCTTGTTGGCTGGCTTCTGCTTCTTCTGAACATCTCCATCTGTTGCCTCAATCTCGGTAATATAGGTATTATCCTCTAAACGAGTGATGGCTCTGCCAACTACTCCACGGAACAGGAGGTTGGGCAGTGGATCTGGGTCTTCCATATCCTGCCCCATGTACCCAGCATTGATCTCGATGATATGTTTAGCTTGTGCTTCTGAGTCAGAACCAATTGCGGCCAGAGCACCGGCATCTACTCCATCTAGATTGTAGAGAGTTACTGTGGCAGTATTGGGGTCATCATCTAAAGAGCGAGTAATATCAAACTCAATCTCAAAACTTGGGTTATCCCTATTGCTTGCCATAAAGAGAACAAGAGGACCATTGACATTCACCTCAACCAATCTATTGAATAGTTCACTGGACATTATCCCTCCAGCTCCGCAACCTCTACATAAAAGAGTTCACTGGTCTCAATACTAGAGTAGGTAGGGATCTTGTTTTCAAAGTTAGTCAGAACCAGAGCGCCACCAGGACGGTCATCTGCTGCAAGATTTCTCAAAAGATTGATACCTGGAGCAAGGAGTATGCCATCAGACAAATGAGTGCCAGAGCTTGTAGCAACATTGAGTGTCCAATTGTCTGTTTTGGAGTTCCAAACAAAGGTTAAATCAAATGACTTACCATCAAGCTGAACGGCATATGTAGCTTTTGGCTCATTTCTCGTTGGTAATGGAATACTTTGCATTAGTATTGCCCTCTTGATAGAGACAGAATGTCATCGGAGAGTTTCTTAGGGATAACTGGCTTTGGGCGTCTTCGGGGCTTTGGCTTATGCTGTGGTTTCTTGGTGGGTGTTGACTTGCGCGAGGACTGAGCACCCTGGGATACCTCTGACTGTTCAAAATCTAGACGAACAATCATCGCATCTCCTGTGTCAGGCTCATAAGGAGACTGGAACTGGGTGATATACATGTTCTCAAATGGGTAGTTCTTGAAGTTAGTCAGCGCGAGGGTGAGCGGAATGCGTTGGTCCATGAGTCTCTGTATTTCGCTGAAGACGTGAACTACACGCTTTACAGCTCCATCAAACACAAGAAGATTTGCACCCTCAGGAAGTCGCTTGTCTGGGCGCAATCTAAGAGGCAAAGGAAGCTCATTGCCAACCGATGCGGCAAGGTTCCTTGCTAGTCGAGCAGAGGCAAGGCCTGGGTCAACCTGCTCATACTGCCCTCCGTACTTTCGTATGTCCTTAAGATCCACTAGTTGCTTGCTGCCGGTAACATCTCCCATGTGGGTCGTAGCAGGAATGACAGGAGTGTTGGTTACCTCTGCCTCAATAGAGACAGTTACTGGATTAGCTACATAGTTATCGTAGATAGGGAAATCACCAGCTCGTGGATGAGAAGAGAGTTCACCAGATCGAGAGAAGAACTCAGATACTACGGCATCAAACTGAATGCCAACTATCTTCTGCTCAAACTCTTGGGTGGAGATGTTCAGTTGGTACTCAGACCAGCTTAAGAGCAGCTTAGTTTCTGTGTTTTCAAGTTCTGGCATTGTTTAGCTTCCTGCATATGCAGCGCGGTTCTGGCGTCTCTGCATCTTCTCAATCTGATCAACTGTTTGTGCTGGATTCTGCCCACGAGCATCTACATTGACGGTCATATGATTGTTGTTATTGGTAGTTCTTGTGTCACCATATTTAGCTCTTACTGATGGAGGGAAATACTTTGGGCTGTTGAAGGTGGTAGCTGGTGCCGAAACGGTGCCATCATCTCCAGAACCGAAGAACTTGAGGACCTTACCCATAGCACCAGAGGCAATCTTTTTGATCCAGTTCCATGCCTGTTCTAGCTTTTCCGAAACGATATCCCAGTTCTTCCAAAGCAGGACAACGCCCGCTACAACAGCTGCTATTGCTGCTACCCATCCCCATACGGGCGCGGTAACACCCGCAATAATCTCACCGAGCACTCCAAGTACTGCCACGATCTTGGATCCCCAACCCCACACTATTTTGAGTGCTGACGCTACCTTACCAAGCGGGCCGATAACGGACCCTAGGCTCAGTAATCCAAACAGAACACCTGCTATCGACAGGATCATATCCATGTTCTCGGCTATCTTGAGGAATGCATCCCCAATAACTTTACCGCGCTTTCTGGCCTCCTCAGGGTTGTTACCAAGAAACGCTTGGGTAAAAGCAACCTTTACATGTGCTAGGGTCTGGGCAATATTGGCAAACTGATCTTGGCTCTCCTCACCCATAGCCGCCATGCCAGCGAAGGCAGCACCTCCGGCCTGGATGAAGTCATTCTTCGCTTTCTCGAAGGCAGCAGGGCCTTGTCTAAGGGCCTTTTCGAGCTGCAAGGCTGCATCATCACCAATAGTATTTTTGAGGATGGCTAGCTGTTCAGCAGCGGATAGGCCTGACTTGGCGGTTGTGAGTAGAAGCTTCTCTAATGCCTGGGCGCGATTAAGGCCACCGAAGTCCTTGAATGTAAGGTGCAGCTTTCTAAGTGCTTTCTCGGTAGGCTTTGCCTTGTCACCTAGGTAAGTAAAGAACTTACCAGCTGCCTTAAGTGCTATTTCTGGAGCGACACCTAAATGATCATAGACAAATCGCATCTCCTCCAACGCTGCCACACTGATCTTGGCGGCTCGTGCCTGTTTAGCTAGCGCATCGGCGGTAGACAGCGTTGCTTTGAAGACATCTACTGCCTTCTTAACAGAGAAAGCCGTAGCGAGTGCGACACCAAGCTTCTTCATGGTGCCAATCAGCCGTTTGCTCTTCTTCTCAGCCTTATCAAGCCCCTTGGTATCTACCTTGGTGGTCAGCTTGACGGCTACGGTCTTTAGGGCTTGTATTGACATTTAGTCTTTCTTCGCTTCCTTGTAGGCTTCTTCCTCTGCAGCGTTCAGATATTGTATTACATCATAGGCTTTAGAAGCTTCGTAGATGCTCCATTTGGTCAGGATAGTGTAATAAGAGTCGTTGTAGTATTTGCTGGTAGCAATGGTTATAGCGAGCCATTCCACATCAGCAATATCTGCTGGTGGCTTTACGCGGCTGTCTCGACCCCGCCCACCAGACTTCCCAGCTGCGCTGCTAGGGACTCTATATCGAGGTCTGCTAAGAAATCGGAGTAGTTCACAGCCAGGGCCTGTGCTAACAGGTTGACCATTTGTCCAAGACGTAAATGTGCCTCAAGAACGTGCTTCGTTACAGGAACCCATTTCTCATTATCGTTGAGCATATGACAGTTCGCGTTTAGAAGACGCTCCCGGAGGAACATCACATCTTCATTATTCAGAAGGGAGACTACCGACACCCAGTTGATCTCGGTATTACCCTCTTCATCATGTTGTAGATCAAGTCCCTTTGCCTTGTTGAGCAAGTACATGAAAACCTCCTGCGACTTCCCTAGGGGAAGCTGCTTGATTTCGAAGGTCTTTGTACCTACCTCCACACGCTTTTCACTAAGCATACTCATAGTTCATATTCCTTTCAGGCAGTTCCCTTATCGGGTTCCACCAACAAAGTTGGTCAAGCGGTCTGCATTGAAGGTCCAAACAAGTTCAACAGCCTCAGCGCCATAGGTCACATCTGGTGCCTTCACGATCCAAGCATTGCCTGCTACGTGAGTGCTGGTTCCGTTGAGATCGGTTACGTTGAACTCTCCAACGCCTGCTCCACCACTGGTCTCAAGATCCGCATTGTGGATACCAGAGAGAACGGCATTGAAAGGCGAAGTAGACATCAAATGCAACTCGATGGTTGCGGTTCTGTTTCGAGTCTTAGAGCGAGATACTTCACCAGAGGTTCCAACCTTCATAGTGAAGGCATCTGGAACAGTAATACTGATGAAGTCACCGTCCGTGTAGCCACCCGTGATAGGGATGCCTGCGAACACGAACATAACGCGGTCAGAGTCATAAATGTAAGTTGCCATTGTATATTTCCTTTGAGGTAAAGCTTATTAGGTAAGGGAAAGAGTTCCGTTTACGGTAACCTTGTTGATGGCACCGGCCAAAACAGCTGAGAATCCAACTGCATCAACAACTCGGTTTGCCTTATTCGAAGCGGATACATTGGCTGCGAGAGGAACCGTAACGATAGGAGCTGGGTAAGCTGCGATGAAGTCGCGAGAAATACCATCCTCAAGAACGCCTTCAACAACGCTCTTACAAGCCGTCAGACCCGCATCCGTGTATGGAAGCTTAGGACGTGCCAGAAGCAGAGCGAAAAGACGCTCAGCTGCACGAGCTGCAACCCAGTCGGAGCCGCGAACAAGGTCAATGCCCTCACCATGTGTGGTGAAACCAAACTTGGTTACGTTTACACCGGCCTTGGTAACATATACGTTACCACCCTTGGTGTCGATCTGGCTCTGCTGTGCTGTGGTCAGCGTATCAGCGGTCATCGAAGCAAGAGACTTCCAAGCCCAGTTGATGGAGCCAGCATCGTAAGGCAGGGCCTTACCAAGCATTGCGGCATCAAGGAACTCAAGGTTGCCTCTATGGAAGAAGATAGCCGTTCTGGTCTGCGTAGCTGCTGCAAGAGTGCTAATTATGTCGTTGGAAACGGCAGCATCATGACACTCATCATCAGCAGTACGAGCTACGAAGAGCTTGTTATTGGTTTCAGCCCATGTAGCAGCTGCCGAGATGGATGCCTTATCCGTAGACTCGATTGAAAGGGCGTACCAGTCGTCATCCTCAGCGAGAATAGCGTTCAGGTCGTCTGCAAGGGAGCTGGAAGTTGGTGTAACATCCTTGAAGTCCAGAGAGGTGCCATATGCACTGAATGCAAAGCGGTCACCAGCATTATCGGCATCAATAGTCAACTTCGTGGCGTTATCAGTAGGAGTCCAGTCCCCTGTATGAGCGGCCATATCGGCTACTAGGCCATCAATGATGAGTGCAACGGTGTCAGAAGCCTGCACCGTGTACGTGAAGGTCTCACCGGACGTTGCACTTGGGCCAGTAACGGTCAGAGAGTAGACAAAGCCTTCCGTAGTGTTGGTAGGAGTAAGCTCTACGCTCTGGGTCTGCATATTGGCTAGGCGACCGATTTTTACAGCGGTTAGTTTTGGGTTCTGAGCTAAGGCAGCAGAGGCAGCAAGATAGCCCGGTTCGGTAGTGGCGAAACCATCCGTTACCATCTCGGCAACAGAGGAGTATTCACGCACACGATCCGCGAAATGCGAGTGCTGAACTGCGAAGCATGGAACCCCGAAGCCCTGTGCGGTTGGCACAGATGTTTCACGGGTAATATTCACCGTGATGATGCTTGAGATATCACTCATAGTAATAAATCCTTGTTAGTTAATAAGATGAAGCGAGTCCAATACTCGCGGAAAGTGTTTATGCTTAGTCCAGCTTGATGAGAACATTAGCTGAGATATTGCTCGACGTGCTGGCAACAGTTGCGCCGTTCTTCTTCCAAAGGCGGAGCACGTCATGTGCAGCAACCACCGTGGTCAATGCGCCAGAATCGACAAGCTGTGGAAGGTTGATACCTGGCGCGGCTGCGCCAATGTCAACACTAGCAATAGAAGTTTTGGTAACGCTGGTCGAGTTGTTTGTTGGAACCATTTTGTAAAGGTGGATGACGCCATCATCTCCGGCCTTATTGATGTAGTAGTAGAAACGAACGCGCACTATTTGGCCTGCAGCAGGGACTACAACGCCCATAAAGTTCCAGGTCATAGCTGGATCAGCTCCTGTGCCTGCAGAGGTTGCGAGGCTACCCGCGTCCGAGTTTACCATCTGCGCCGTGCCGGAGTACCAAGTATTCAATGCGGTTCCAGTCCAGCGGCCACCCATCGTGTACGTAACATATGAACTTCCGCCTGTTACTGGGCCTGTTGGCGTAGACCAGACATTTGAACCAGACGTGTTATCCGTGAGGATGTACGCCTCATCTGCGGTGGTATCCGCATAAGGCGTGCCAATCGGATAGCCGTTGCCCGTTGCAACACCCGGAGCGCCCGCGCCAGAGAGCGGAGTTCGTGCTGCATCTAGCGTTGTGCGTGCGACTGCTGCATCTGTATCATCGAGGAGCGTCTTAGCGAAGACTGAGATTGTCGTGGCATCAGGAACGGTTAGTGTCTTAATGCCCGAGAGGTTTGTAACCTCGGAGTCCATGACCGCGCCTGCGGCAGTTACGTTAGCTGTATCGGTTTTATCCGCACCAGTCTCGATGCCAGTTAGTTTAGTCTTTTCGGCGTCTGTATAGGCGTTTGTATTAGTTTCGCCCTCGTATGCCGTTTTGATTTCCGCGCCTGTTTGGTCAGCAGTAGCGCCGTCCTCAACATTGAGCAGCGTGCGGGTTTGCGCCGCGGTAAGCTCCTCGGAATCACCCGACCCCGCCGAAGTACGCCCGAGAATACGGCTTGCCGCTACGTTCGAGACAACATCTACAGTTCCACTACCGCCGCCAGCGGCGTCAATCTGGTTCCAGTCTGCCGCGCCAGGGGCCGAGGTAATAAGAATGAAGGCGGCGGGGGTCGTAGTGTTTACCCACACTGAGCCCGTCGAGTATCCGCTATCAGAATCGTCAGTAAGTCCGGGGTCTGTGCTAGCTGAAAGGTTGTTGAGAAGATTATCAACGTTATCTAGGGCAACATCTGCTTTACTAACATCTCCGGTTTGTCCAAAGACGGAAGTAACAGCAGCTACACCAGTAGAGGTAATCTCCACATAAGTAGGACCAGAGTAGTCAGCGAGAACCCAGTAGGAGGAGTCATCAAGCTGCTTTACAACCTTACCATTATCCTCTGCCGTTGGGATCAGAGCGAGACGGGCAGTGGTATCTGCCACTTCCTGCCAAACAATGGAATGTGCGTTGGTATCTTTTAGTGTCTTATGCTGGACTGTTCCAATCATTATAGTAAATCCTTAGGAAGAGGTAATAGTTGTGGTATCGCCTTCATCGATTACCAAATCACCGTTCTCATCAACCACATATTCACCCTCTTCCGTGATGACACGCTTCTGAGAGGTAATCTTGATGGTATCAATATATGCACCATCATAATTTGCGTCGGCTGTGTTGAGACGAACAGCCAAAACCAGAGGTAGATCCACCTGGCTCCATATCTGCCCATTAAAAGGGTAATCGGTTCGTATACCTTCCTCTGCTCGAACCAGGGCGAACTTTGCTGCTGCTCTCATATCAACAGAAGAAGGACTTCGTAGATTGAGACGAAACATCTCTGCGTAGTAGGCAGCATTTTCTCCCCATGCTTGACTGTCGGAGCGGAATGAGAGTGTTAGGCCAAGCTGTCGAATCCCAGACATGGTTAAATCCAGCTGTCCGGTGGAAGAGTTGTATTCAAAGAAGCGCTCGTCTCTTCCTTGTGAAGAGTATGAGCCTTCATAAGCCAGAATGTATGCATCAATGTGCATGTACTGAGGCTCTTGGCCCCATTCGACACTAAGGCCGGATAGCGTCTCGATCCAAGTCGTAATATCCGTTTGTAATTGAGCAAGCTGGGTCATCTGTTACTTCTCTATATCCCAACTGATTGAATTGAGTAGAACCTGCGTATCGATGAGAGGGGTTGAGCCTTCTTTGTGTCGAAGAGTGCTTTCCTTATTCTTTGGTAGAATGTTCTTACGGATACGGGTCTGTATTCCTTTGGTGTAAGCCTTGCCCAATTTGCCAAGAGCTTTTCTCTCATCCTCGCCCGCAAAGGTCACACGAGCCATAGCTGCGGAAAACTGTTTAGTAATCTTATCCCTGTTCTCATTAACATAGATCGTTAGGAATGGACGAGCAGGGATGCTAGCTGTGCCCTGATGGTTCCACAGGGCTACCTGCCCAACGGTCACATCTTTGCCCAGATACTGGATGTCACTTTCAGGTTCTAGAACACCAATTATAAGCGATGGCTGTTTGCCATATATCTTCTTTTTCAATCTCGTGTTCTCAGTGACTTTGATCTCTACGTTCTTAGCCATTAGAGTACCATTCCACGTATTCCAAGCTTAGGGAGGAGCACCTCTTTATAGTATTTGGAATAGACGGTTTCGCCTTGATCGCTATTCAACTGAACCTGGGATCCAAATGGATTGATAGAGAGCAGATGAGCTGCTTGGGTAGCAACAGCAATAGAGAAGATATCACCCCAGTAGGTAGGGTTTTCCATAGCCTCAGCATCATCTAGCTTTGCCTGGACATATGCCTGAGGCAGCTTGCTAAATGTTGGATAAGCTGTGGTGAACTCGCTATAGGTGGGCGCTGTATCTGCCATTAGCTATTGCTCCGGATAAGGTAAAGGCCGGACCGGGAAAGAGAGAGAGTAAGAAACCGGCCCGACCTTTAATGTGCTAAATATGTTCAAGAAAGGAGAGTAATATAAGTATTTCGTTGTTACCCTTTCAACAAGACCCAAACCCAAAAGCTTGGGTCCTGTAGGAAGGGCTGCTCAACCGTTAGGGAGCAGACCTATACAACTTACGCTACAGTGAAGTCGCCGTAAACGAGAGACTCGCTGTGCTTGGTTACCCAGCCAGCGGTTACGCCACGAGCGTCAACCTTGTAGAGGAAGCCATTCTGGAAGACAGGTGCCTCTTCGTAAAGCGAAGGAACAATGACAGCGCCATTTCCGTCCTTAGCTTCCATTGCGATGACACGATCCTTCGAGGTTGCGCCCAAGGCGGTAAGAGCTACAACAAGCTCAAACGTAACACCGGGGTTCACGTCACGAAGCTTCTCCATAAGAGTTGCACCAGAGACGTTCTCGTAAGGAGTCGTTGTAAGGTGGCTCCATACTGCCATTGGCATAAGAACCTTGTTGCAGCGATGAACACCACCGGAGTTCACTGCTACAGCATTGATAAGGCCCTGCATGTCCTTGAAGGTCACAGCAGCGGTATCAGAGGTAAGGTCACCACCAGCAAGAGTCTCGGTAGTTACGCTTGCGTCGTCGGCAAGACCCGTGGTTCCCTTGTTTGTGTCGCCGGAAAGAGCGTAGCCGTTCACAGAGCGCATGATTGCCGAAGCACATGCACGAGCCTGGTCACGAACGTCATCAATATTGAGAATGGTTGCGCGCTCCATATCACTAAGCGTGAAGGAGTAAGCAGCACCGAACTCAACGATTGCCTTGCTCGTTGGGGTCAGGTTAGTGGTAACCAATGGACGCTCGGTCTGACCAGGATGCATCATTGCAGCGCGGCCAGCGGTGTCAGAGGTGTAGAAGGTGTAGCTGTTGAATCCTGCGGAAAGACCAACCCTCACAGGGACAGCGCGAAGCACTTCCTGCTCATCACGGTAAATCGTGCGAACAATGTCCTGCTCGATGAAGGAAAGTCGGTCCTGAAGAGCGTTTACGCCAGCGGAGTCAAGCTTTAGAGAGCCAGTAAGCTGCTCTACCTTAGCATCCAGGCGAATCTGTGAGGTCTCTGCAAGAGCCTTCTTGAAATCGTCGTTATACATAATATGAATGTCCTAACTAATAATAGAAAGAGAAGAGATTATACAAGTGCGCCAAGCTTGACCGAAATAGCCTCGCCGTCGCCTGCAGTGGAAGAGAAGACAGCGCCTGGAAGGGCTACTGCGTCAGAGGTATCTGCGTCGTCTCGGAAGGAGCCAAGCTCTTCTGCGCCAGTAGCGGAGAAACGAACATAAGCCTTACCACCAGAAACAGCTGCTGCTTCGGTCGTTACCCAAACTTCACCAGAAGTCTGAATAAGAACCTCATCACCTGCCTGATACTCAAGATCAGAGTCGGTGAGATGACGGTCACGAATTGCAATACCCAATGCACGACCACCAGTTACTTCTCCGGTAGCGTTAGGTAGTTCACAAGTAGCCTCGTTGTCAACAGTGACAACCACAAGCTTGCCTGGCTTAATTGCCTCAGCTGCGATTAGGGAAACTCTGTCGCCAACCGTCTTAGGCTGCCCAGGAAGACCCTTTGCTGGAGTTACATTTGCCATAATGAATATCCTTAGTTATAGAATTAGCCTTAGATGGCTGAAAAGTTAGTTACCCAAGATCTTATCAAGAGCGTCCATGTGGTCGGTCTTGTTAGATCCAGAGCGGATTGAGGAACGGAAGCGAGAACGGAAACCATTTTCCGTACTATCTTCCCGGTTTACCTTGGCAGCCCATTCAGCCATAGAGATAAGAGCGTCTGTGCTCTCCTCACCTAGCTCAAATTTGCTGTCAAAGCGCTTGATGACCTGCAGAGCAAGCTCACGGTCTGAAAGACCATCCTGCTTCTCCTCGGACAAAACTGTAGAATGAATAAGACGAGCACGAACAGAGCGCTGGACTGCAGCCTCAAAGATATCCTTTGAGTCAGTCTTCTCTTCAGTCGTGGAGTCTGTATTCTCGGAAGGCTTGAGAGCCTCAAGAATGGAGTCAAGCTTCGCGTCTAATGCGGTAGCCCAGGCTGGTGCAGGCTCTTCCTGATCTGGATTGTTCTCTTCTGCTTCATTTGGGTCTGCTGCTTCTTCAGAAGCTGGTTCATCCCCCTCGGAAGGTGCTTCATTAGCAGCATCTTCGGCTGGAGTATCTTCTTTAGTAGAATCTTCTGCAGGAGCGGACTCTTCTGCATCAGTCTTCTCAGCCTGCTCTTCAGGAGCGGCGGTCTCTTCGGCCTGCTCTTCTGCGTCAGTCTTCTCAGCCTGCTCTTCAGGAGCGGCGGTCTCTTCGGAGTCTGTTTTTGTTTCTTCAACAGAGGCTTCTTCTTTGGGTTCCTCTGTAAGTTCAGCGTCTGTACGCTCTACGTTTTCGGTAGTCATAAGGTTATCCTCGATAATTACGTTATCTGCGCTATCAAGACGCATTATTGAAACATCGGAACCCAGTCTTGCTTCCCCTTTATATAAGAGAGCTATATGGTTCACGACAATGTTACGCTGCACTCTGTCTGCAACTAGTGGATCCTTGGAAGGAGCAAGATCTGCTCTATACCCAAGCGAAACTTCACACAGTTCTCCGCTTTCAACCTTGTCGGCTACTGCAGAGTCTGTAATTTTGATTCTTCCCACCACGTATTTCTTGTTAGGTCGTGCGTCCAGAAGTGTTCCAACAGACAATAGTCTATGGTTCTTCGGGGTAACGAAGCCACTACGGGGGTGACGAACGGTAGCCGGTGCTCCAACATAAGTTTTCAAGCTGTCAGACTTGAATACTTCTGAGTATGGACGCAGTTCTCGGACTTCCTTGCCATCCTTCTTATATGTAAATATGCCAGTCTTCGTCAGACGTGCATCACAAATGAGATATCCATCAGGATCTCGTGTTGCTCCGTCAATGCGAAAGCTGGCTGTGCGAGTTACATTGTTCATATGGTCGGTTCGTTTGTTGGGCAGTTTTCCTGTTTCCAGGTAATATGGTTGCGTGCAAGCATAATAGTTCTTGGGGATACCCCAAGTCTCTTAGCCCAAAGGGTTGCTGGGACATCTGGTGTTGTCCTAATTAAGTGAACCAAATCCCAGTTGAGTCGTGAACTCCCGTTGTTGGTTCCGAAGTTTCTTGGAGGACTGCTTGAGGGGCCTCTACCGTTCTTGGTGCGATCACGAGCATTGTCAGCGGATGTGCCCCAATAGAGGTTGCTCAAACGATTGTCGCTGTGGATATCATTTCTGTGTAAAGCCTGTTGAGTGGCAACGGGGATGGAATCAAAAGTATATAAGGCCCAGTATGCTGCCTGTTGTAGCCTCTTCTCTCCACTATCCATAGTTAGGAGGAACATCCTCCTACCATCACTATTTTTGTAGCCTAAAAGAATGTTAGGGGCCTTCAATCGGTATCCGCGCTTTGAGCGATAGCTACGAACTTGAACGTCTTTGTCTATCAGACGTATCTCGTATGCTCCATCAAACCCCGGAATAGGGGCCCATTTAGTAGTATCCATTTTGAACTCTTTGAATGAACTCTCTGTAAAGCAAAGAGCACTTAGGCTGGAGAGAGTTCAAGAAACCAACCTAAGGCTCGAAGTCTAATAAAAGGCGTGACAGTGGCAGGGAAAAGGAAGCGCTTAATACCCAGGCTTTTGTCATCTGCCATTGTCAGCCCAGAGACTAATTAAGAATATAAGGAACCTTACAGTCCCTTACATATACCATATACTGAAACATGTTCGGTCGTTTTCACAATGGTCTTGACAAACCTAACAAAGGCAGTAATACTGCTGATATGGACAAAGACAAAACAATCGCGCTGCAGATAGGTCCAATAGAACTTGAAATAATACGAACCGTCCTGGAGCATGAGCACAAGAAAGGCTCTCGTATCAATCAGAGCAGCTTGATCCGCTGGGCCATTAGACATGCTCCCTACGATCAGATGGAAAGGGTCTACTAAAATGGAACACTCCCCCGAACTAATGCAGCTCCTGAATCGGATCAGAGAGAAACCGATCGAGGAGCCTAAGAAACGAAAGCGAAAAGCCAGTAAGAACGCTGATCCTAATCTTGCCAGAATCACTACATTCTCGTTGTACCCAAGCGAGGTTAAGAAGCTTGATAACTTCGTAACACTTCGGAGGGCACGAGGTCAGAATCTAAACCGCTCAGCAGTATTACGCTGGCTTATAGCGACAGCCAACCTAGAAGAGTTCCCAGAGTTCTAATCATCGTCTGGTAACATCGCGCTTTCAATAGAAGAAATGAAGATACGAACAAGACGTAGGTTCTGATCAGTTAGCTTTGTTTGGGATTCCGTTTCTGAAAGAACCTCAAGCTGAGCGTCCACCGCTGCTCTAAGGATCTCTCCGAAGAGAGTTCCTACATATATGTTGCGTTTCTCGTTCAGGGCTTTGATATTCTCCATAAGAACAAGCTCCATCTCTTGAGATTCAATCAGTTGAGCCGCCGTATCCTGCTCATGCCCACGTAATGTATTAAGGAGTATCTCTTCATCAAGCTCGGGACTAACGAACTGGTTCTTGACCACGATTTTGGAAGCCCATTCTACGAAGCGTTGTGTAAAGGCGTCGATTTTTGTATTAGTATCTATCATATAAGTCCTGTTATTATGCGAGTTTAAGTAATAGCAATCCGCCCTCTTCAGAAGCTGGGTCGATCTCCTCATAGAGTTTCATCTCATCTGGAGTGAAGGAGAGTTCAAATCTGCCTATCCTACAAACGACTACCGGGATGTATTTCTTGACCCGGTATGCAGTTCCATCTTCTGAGATGACTGGCCCCTCAAAACATACTTGCTGGCCAACTCGCGACACGAGGAAGGCTTGAGGAACAGCGACTGGTAAGCTGTTTGGGTCTATCACCTTCCAGAGGGATCCTATTTTGGGTAGCTCGTTATTCATTGTCTAAGTCCTGTCTTCAAGTTCGTTCATGGGAGTCTCACCAGAAGATATAAGGCGGCATCTTCCTCTGAGATGGGAGAGTAATAACATTCCAGTTGTTCTCTAATTAAGAGACCTACTGAATGTCCTTCATAGTGCTCTATGGATATGAATCGGCTACCCACATAATCTACAACTCTATAGATGTAGTACGCACCAAACGTCCTGTGGATCCATAAGGAGCCAATTAGAATGTCTTCCGCCATATGCTATCTAAGGAGTAGCAAAGAAAGCAGACATCCAACTAACACTACTGATGGCAGAAGCATAACCACCACTGCTGCAAACACACCTGGTTTCGTTGTCTTGCTCTCTTCTTTATTCTCAATCTTAGTATCATTCATTTTGTACTCTCTTTCTTAGTAATACGTTATTGTGTTAGTTACTCAGCAGGAGGTCAGTTTCGAGCGGACCATTATCACATCCCCAAACTTTGTTCTGATTCCAGAAGTAGTCTTCCTCAGTCATGACCTCAGCACACTCAATGCTGGTATAGGCTGTGTTGTCGCAGCTATAGAGCTTACACCAGCCTGCTGGGGCTCTGTCATCAACGGGAGGGCTAAAGTCTTTATCAACAGGACCACAGCCAATCAAAGCTACTAGGCCAATCAATGTAATCATCAGTTTCTTCATTTTCAGTTCTCTTTCCGAGACATAATATGTGCCTCTTAAATCATATCAATGTGGAAGCGAAATACAGTGTTACTGAAAATGACACTATTGATCCCCATTGCGCTTAGCTCGCTCGATACGTTCTTCTTTTGCGTTCAGCTCAATATGACGTTTTGCAAACATCTCTCCCGCGCCAACGATGGAGCCCAGATATAGAATAATCCAAATCCATACTGATGCATTGAAGGCATTAGTATCGTCTCCTCTGAATATGGTCAGATTCGCTAGCAGCAGCAGGGCTGGAGGCAGCAACAGTGACAACAGTATGATACCTGTTTCAGCCTTCAGTTCTTTCTTCTCAAATGTCGTAAGTTTCTTCATTTTCAGTTCTCTTTCCGAGACATGTCATATGTCTCATAAATCATAATAAGACCCAAAGTAACAGAGTCAACCCCATCTCAGCCTTTTTGTATCTCTAATCATATCTACTTATGCTTGCCCTGCTTGGAGATCTCGATTGCAGCGAGCTGCTTTTTTGCTCCCTCCTGGGTAGCATGACATCCTAATTCTTTTCCGTTTGGCTCAACAACACAGAATTTGGAGCCTTTCTTCTTTATTGATAATGGCATATTGTTTTCCTTTGCGGGGGTTTCCCGCTAAAATGGTGGACGAGCCCCCCAAAAGGGAAGTCTCATCCGTAAACTACTTGTTCAGAGCCTCCGCTCCAAGTTGAAGATAGAGGCAATATAGGCTTGTCATAGCCGATGGAGGTAGCGAGGCAACACCCTTAGAGCCTTTTGTACCTTTATTGTACCTAATGCAGCGTCTCTATTTACGCCTCGGACTCTAAGGATGTTGTTACTCATTATAGTATTTTCTTTAGGAGATGGGCAATGACTAGTAACCCATATAGAAATTTGGTTAAGATAGAAGATGCTTCCATGCTCTTCTACTTTTAATGTTTGATATTTGCCCGACGCTAATGCCATATTTATTGGCTAGGGTAATCCGAGCTTCATTGGACGCACGAATGGCGAGAACTTCATCGTTTGTTAGTTTGGAGTGACTGTGCCCCTCACCTCGCTGAAAAACCATGTTTGGGTTGTTCTTGGCTCGATCTTCACAGTTCTCAGTAGGGGTTCCCCAGTATAGATTCACCAGTCGGTTGTCTGATGGAATGTCATTCTTGTGGAGTGCCCACATACCTTTAGGGCGTGGACCTACGAACGCCTCAAGAACGAGCCATTGGATCTTGAAGGGCTTTTGTTCTCCGCTCTTACACAACTGGACCTGGAGGTAGCCCCCCATATCTTTGGATGGGCTGAGGTACTTATCACTTCGAAGAGAGAATACTCGTCCATAGGCACTAACTGTATACAGACCCTCATATCCTGGAATGGGACGGGTCTTAGAATAACACTCATGACAGACTTCATCTGACTTATAATAGAAGGATAACGGTCTTGGCTCCTGGCAGTCATGGCAGGTTCGGATTCCTAACTGCTCTTCTAGAACTATATTTTTTGAAATACCAAGCATTGCTTTTCTCATATATTTCATCGTACTAAATTATTAGGAACCTGTCAAGTATTATTTGTAAGATAGTTAACTTTTTTGTTATAACGAACATAAGCACGCCAAATACCTAGTCAACCTATAAGCTCGAAGAACTTCTGAGAAGACGTTCAATGGGGGTTTCTGAAAAAGTCTTTGCATAGGGACCCTGGATTAGGTAAGGATCCACAGAGAAGGAGTAGCACCTATGGCATCCCCCAAGAAGAAGCGAACCACCAAGAAGCGTCCAGCTCGAAAGTCTCCCCCGAAGAAGAAGCCCAAAGCCACCAGAGCCTCATACTCTGACAGCTTCAAAGCCAACGCCGTCCAGCGAGTAATATCAGGCGAAACCCAGACCGCGGTGGCTAAGTCCCTCGGAGTAAGCCAAGTGACCTTGAGCAGCTGGAAACGGAAGTTTGAGCAAATGGCTAGTGAGAGTATTACCCCTAAAGCGTCAGCTCCCCCCAAAACAAAACTTGGTGTAGGCTCTGCCCTCACCAGTATTACCCTCTATGAACTCACCCCATCCGAACTCTCCACTCTAGCCCAGGCCGCCAAGATCATTAGTAGGCTAGAAGAGCGAGTAGTCCGTATCGGTCGGTAGGAGTAGTACTTGGCAGATAGGGCAGTTGGGTTGGTTGGGCAGCTCTATAGTGGACCAGCGCTCCCTCCCAGATTGCCCAGGAAGGTGCCTAGAACGCCGTCTAACGCCGCTAAAGATATTATAGGTACTTCACCCCTATAGTACTTAGGTACTCACTGCTAACTTTACTTAGTATAAAGTAACTAAAAGTGAGTAACACTCATGTTTCTCTATAGGATCGCCAAAAACCCCCTATATCTAGTGGTTTTCGGGGGGTTGGGCAGAGTGTAGAAGGCACAATGGGCCGGAGAGGGTAGGCCGGGGATATAACGAAAAATTGGTAGAAATATTAGTAATACCTCGGGGATATAGAAATTCTGGTAGATCTTTTCCAGTTGCCTGAGAACCCCTTCCTGCCAGATTACGGAAATGGGGGGTGGGTCGGCTGGCTGCAACCTCCAGAGAAACATAAAGATAACCAGTGTTTTACGGCTTCAACCTATCTAAGGTTGCATTCGGTTGGAAGGTTGGGCTGGGGGATCTGAGGAGGGGTGTGTGATGTGATCGGTTTGCCGCCTACTGGGCCCTGACCAACCTACCTAGCCTACTGAAGTAATACTCCTGACTAGCCTGACCAACCTACCTAGCCTACTATAGCGCCCTTCCTACTGGGTCCTACCTTCCCTGACCAGGCCTACAGAGCAAACCTTTATACACACTTCTGAGTAAACCTATATCAGAGTGCCCCTACTACCTCTAATAGTATTACTCGCCCACCACTATTCCCTAACGATGTAACTTGGCAGAGGCTAGGAAGAACTACAGAGAACCAAAAAGGAAAGTGTCTGGGAAAGGGTCGGAAAGTGTATAGGGTTTCCTTTTTACGGGGTTTTTGATTCAGGGGAGAAAAGAAGAGAAGAGTGAGTTTGTGCTGATAATTAGGGGGGAGTCGCCCTGAGCAGGCGGGGGTGGACCCGAAGGGAAACCCCCCCTGCCAGGTCCATCTATCCATCCGTCTTATGACTGTGGGGGGCGAAAGGGGGGTTTCCGTAATACTTTGTGTGAGAAAATAGAAACTGGCGTGGCTACATAGCTACACAAAAGCCTCAACAGCGTAATACTATTGAGGCTCCTTGGGGAGATATATCATCTCCATGATTTGATAGCTTCTACGAGGCTGCTAGGCCCAGTAATGGGGTATTCTCGGCTATTGCCTAGCTAGCCCCTCTTCTGCATATACTTGCGTGTTTCCCAGAAGATAGCTCTGAGTGACTCATCAAACTGAGCTTCAAAGTCTGGATCCAGTAGGAGTAGGTGTATTACTTCATCCCCCAGCGCGAGTAGTGGAGTGATGAATTCAAGGGCTTCTTCATAAGTCATTGAGTATTACTCATTTTAAACCCCCCAAGACCAATAGATTGAGATCAGCTTCTAAGTCCCCTGTTGCTTTGAAATGTTCTTTATAGAACCATGACAGCAGGAAATGATCCTCCATCCCATCTCTGGGTTTTAGTATTACTTGACCATTTTCCTCAACTTTTAAGAAGGCCACTTGGCGAGTCCTGACAGTCTCCATCCTCTCAGGTTTCATGACCTGAACTACGTAGCTTCCACATCCAGTTCTCGGGTTAGAGGATGCATCAATCCAAAAGGTCCATGGCTCAGGTTGTATTCCTGAAGAATATTCCCTCATGTTCCCTCCTCTTCTGGCTCAAACTCTGCCAAGTGTTTCTCTATTTCGGCTCTTACCTCTTCTATGGAGTAACCACTAACGAGCGTTGAGTTCTCCAACCAATCGCCCAGCAACTGCCTAGCTTCCTCTACAGAGGCCGCTCTGAAGCTATGCATGGACATATCGGCAAGAAGCTTCTTATCGATCTCCTTGGCTATCTTCCACAGGAAGAAATCCACCTTGTTTATCTTTTCCAGAAATGTGATTTCTATGCGTGAGTGCTCAAATAGGTCATTCTTGGTAGCTAGAATGCGCTGGCGGAAACCCTGCGAAGAGTTAGGAATTAGGCTTTTCTTATTAGCATAGCCTATTACCTTTTGTCTCATTTCACCCATAGATGCCCGAATTGGTTCTTCCTTTTTCTGTAGAATACGGGTTAGGGTTGAGAAGATTACAAGGCCCTCAAGGTCTCTCTCTCTCTTCTTCGCAATAGGCAAGTGTATATGCATTAGCAGCTCATCAAGGTCAAAACCATTGACTACAGCGCCTGTCTCAGCCCTTGCTACAGCTTTCTGACAGCGATGAAAGCTTATTGGCTTCTTCTGAGAGTCCTGCTTCCACAACTCTAGGGCGTTCTCAAGCCCTTTCAGGATGCTTGGTCTATACCTCTCGGCAATAGCCCTCAGCTCCTGTTTGGTTTTGTGCTCAGCTAGTTTGTCATTGGTTTGAATGACGAAGACACGGCTGAATTCCTTGTCTCTTAAGAGAGTGTTCTTGGTTCCATTGACCAACACAGGCTGAAAATCCGTTAGGCGAGTAATAGCATCCTTCATTCTGAAGAAGTCTTGATCCTTGTAATAGGTCAAGTCATCAAGACACACCAAACGATGTCTTTCAGCTAGGTCCACCAACTCTTTAGGATTCTCTGGCACGACTACCCTATCTCTCATCGTTAGCTCGTGCTCAGCGTCGATTAGGCCTTTTACAGCCTCCGTAATCCAGCTCTTACCAGTGTTGATGTTGCCTATGATGAGAGCGATAGGATATGGCCCATCACCATCGGTCATAGCGGCCAGCATGAACGCAAAGAGATTGGCAACCCCCTCATCCGTTAGATTCATGAAGTGCCGAACATCTTGAAAGGTATTAGTAGGGGTAGATAGTGTATTATCCATTATACCACCTTATCCTCTCTGTTCAGCTTGGCAGTTAGTTTGTGCATATGAATCGTAGCCGGGATATCGCAGAAGGTCATTGTATTGAAATGCGTGACCACCTGGAGTTCCTCCTCTGGCTTAGAGCCTCTCGACTTAGCCAAATAGAGAACAATCTCATCTAGTTCAGCATTTTCCTCTCTCCATTGCTGGATAAGGATGTCACACTTGAACACCTTCTGCATAGAACCAGCCATATGAGCAATATCTGGTTTCTTTTCCATGATACCTTCACGGTTGACCTGTGAAGCCGTCCAGATAGGGCTATTGAGCCGCTTAGCAAGGTCTCTAACCTCTTCAGCCACCTTTATAGCCCTATCATTGCCTTGAAGCTTTACGTCAGCAGCTCCCATCTCATCAATATAGTCGAGCAGGATGATGTCGGGTTTGTTTTCGAGTCTCTTTATGTAGCTTTCAATCTTATTAGCAGCAGTTCCAGCAGGAAACTCCTTTACTAGTATTCTGTCGCCTGTATTGATATTCTTTAGGCGATTATCAACCTCTGCTTGGCGTCCTTCGATAGTTCCATAGTCGATCTTCGTTAGCTGGCTATCTATGCGGCTTTCAATAGTAGTTCTGTCTAACTCCAACGTGATGAACAGAGCGTACTTGCCTTGCTCAGCAGCCTTGACAGCGCACCATTGGAGGAAAGCACTTTTACCTCCACCAGTCTTAGCCATGTATATACCAAACTGTTTTGAACGAATGCCTCCATTCAATAAGTCATCCAATCCTGGAATCATCGTAGGAATAGCTGACCCTGCGGAAGCCTCAATCTCTGCACGTCTTGCAGCACGTCTTTTCTTGTGGCTATCTTGCTCATCATCAGCCTCTAAACGAGCTGCGTTCTCTCTCTCTTTGTCAATGACTGACAAAAACTCATCAAGTACAGGAACGCCTGGCTGATGATCCAGCTTCCGCAAGAAAGGGTCTAAAGAGTTCTTCAGAGCCTGACGAACCATCCAGCCTGTGGCCCTCTCTTTTACGAAGGTCGCTGCTGCTTCATCTAACCCTGCTTCAGCCAGTTTTAGGAAGAAGCTAGGACCTACTTGATCCTGCGTTTGAGCAATAGAGGGGCTTTTCTGATATTCCTCCATCAGCTCTTTTGCAACGAAGATGCTGACGGATTCTCGCGCCCTTATCTGCTCCCATACCCAAGCTAAGCCTGCATACTCGAAGATTGGAGCCTCACCTACATTACTAAAAATGCTGAGCCTGAACAGCTCATCATCAGCGGCCAACAACAACACCATTGCCTGAAAGGCAACACTGCTATCCTTAATCCCTTTTACCAATGCTTTGTTGGGCTCTTTGGGTTCTTCAGCTACGACCTTTTCAGGCTCGCCCTGCTTAGGCATTCCCCAGGCCTCGTTGTAATCCTCTGTCTTTTGTTTCGGGGCTGATTTAGGAACCGCTTTAGCTACAGTAGGGACTACCCCTCCGTTCTTCTTCGCTAGCTGCTCTCTTACTTTGTCTAGAACACCCATGTTATATCTCCTGATTAGTCAAGAAGATATCCAGGGCTCTATCGAGTTTCCTGGTAATCTCTTCATAAGGGAGATCCACGAAATAGTGTCTATCGTGCTCTGTAGTAATGAAGTATCCTTCTCCCTTCTTGTTGGGGCTCACAGTGACAATGTTGGTGGGATTCAATCTCCACCTATAGCCAGTGCCGCTGTCTAGGAACAACATTCCATTTTTAAGTATTTTCAAATTACACATATCTTTATCTCAATAACTTTCTACGCCTCTAAGAGGCTAAAAACCTCGCAAATATTGACCCTCATGGTCACCTACTTGCATGATTAACTTTATATAAACTAAGAAGAGTTAGTTTACGTCCCAACCGGCATCATACTTGCCCATCTTACTCCCCACTTTCTATCCACTCGATATCGAGCTTCTCTGTTAACTTACTAAGCAGAACCTTTTCTACTCTTTCTAAGAACTTCGGATCCCTGTCCATCATATCCATTGGGATCTCTCGCTGGGACACAGGGTAGGCATTGATGACTAGCTCATACATCATGGTCTTAGCTACTCTGTCTGCCACTATCTCTACTTCTTCATCTGTTGGTTTGCGCGGTCTTCCCACCTTGCGGGGGTTTTTCTTCTTTATCATTCTCTTTCATACCATTTCCGTCCCCTACGTAATTTGGTCTTTGTCTATTAAGGCACCGTACTTAGCAGGAAGATACCCAGCTCTGAGCCGTCCATTTTGCAGAACTCCAATTCAACGGAATCTCTACGTAGGAACAGAATCTGTTTAGTAGGAAGTAGTTGAATCTTCATATGTTCCCCATTCTCATTGAATGTTCTTTCGAGCACTTTGAGGACGAACACATTGTTGGTTTTGTGCCTCCAATATTCATCTTTTGGTTTCATGAAACTGCCCTTCATCCCTCGTGTTGAGAATATGAAGTGTTTCAGAGAAGTCTTGCTCAAGAGCAGCGGCTTCTGCAGCACGCTCAAAATCCCCTTCTCTTACAAGGTACTTTTTGATGTCACGAACTTGAGTGATGTACTCCTTCAAGCGGTGGATGTCTCTATTCAAGCTATTCATCTTCTTACTTCCTTAATGACCAATGATGGAGCGAAACCATAGGTGGTCCGTTGTATTCAATTCACGGCACCAAACTCGTGCCTTTCGTAGAGCCGTCTGGCGGCTCAAGATGCGAGTATCACTTAGTTCAGCTACTCGCTCAGCGCAGTCTAGGTATGGGACCTGACTTGCCTTCGTACTTTCAGTATAACCCACAAGGATTAACGCTGTCAAGGCTAAAGTACTGATAATACTCACTTTTTTCATTTTAGTCTTCCTTGATGGCTGTTTTCCAAATGCCTTGGTCGAGCACTAAACGACCCTTCCAATTCCTCAGAGTGAGACGCTGCCCAGTGCCGTTTTCGAAGACGATATGAGCTACATCCTGCCTAACAACATGAAAACCTCGTAGATCTACTATGATCTCTTGTGGCTCCTCTTGCTCCTCTTGTTCTTTTAGGTACTCTATACGCCGCTGCTGTTCGATCTCATTGGCCTTCTCAGCCATCGCAGCCGCCTTTGCAAATGTATCGTTCTTATAGGTAGGCTTATCCTCGGCAGACCTTTTCGCCAGTACCCTTTGTCTGAGTTCTTGTAGAACAGAGTCTTCATTTCCTTCAGACATTAGTTCCTCATATCTTCTTGCATCATGCGAGCCTCTGAAAGGGCTTCCATAACTTCTTGGTAGCTAGTTGTAAGGTTGTAGAACAGCCCATCTCGTGTCTTGATACGAGCACCGTTTGAATTGCGGTCTACAATTTGCCTAATCTCATCCAAACCAAGGATGAAAGTTCCGAGACCAACGCATTCGAGCTGTAACGCTCCTGGCAAAGGTTCTATATTATCTTGTCTAATTGTCATGTCATTATATTTCCTAATATGAGGATTGTTCACATTATAACCAAGGCAGACCATCTACCTTTGGTGAAATCTTAGTTGAGCAGATCATCTGCTAGGGCATCGAGAGCATCGGCTTGATGACGCAGCTCAGCGGCACTACTTCGGAGTGCCTCAATACGCGGGCGTTCCAATCGCCTTGTCTGCTCAAATTGCCCCAAAATCATGGGGGAAACACAGGAATTCCGCCCAGGCTGCATAAATGCAACCTTCCTAGGGTCGGGTTCCTTACTCTGTTTCACTATTACATCGCTTGGAGTCTGCTCCATCTTACTCGTGATTGCAACCGCGTTAGCTGCCTTCTTTGTCAGAGTGGGTGTGAGGATCTTGTAATAAACATCAATGACCTTCTGATCATCCTGTCTCATCAGCTCTCTTGCAATACGACGCGGTGCAAGATCTTCTCCAAAGAAACCGTTAGCTAGCGCTACACAGAATCCATGTCTAAAGGCGTAGAGGCTACGACCATTCTTCTCAAGACCAGCATCCAAGATAGCCTGTTCAAGGCCAAAGTCAGGACTACGGCTATACGCCTTGCCTGTGATAGGTGATGGGAATAGCAATCCGCTCTTAGGCTTCATTCCATTGTGAAGACGAGTAATACGATGCTCCAACCAATGTCTAGCTTCTGGCAGAAGAGGAACCTTGACCGGCTTACCGCTCTTGGTTGCACCATCCTCGGAGCCACCATAGCGGAACGTAAGAAAACCATTCTGTAAGTCCACATCTTCCCAGCAGAATGCCTTAGCTTCCGCTGGCCGCGCTCCAGAGCCCATACTAAAGCCAAATAGCTCTTTGGCTTCATCGTCCCTGGCATTCGCGAGAATCTTTGGGTACTCCTCAGTTGGGTGGAAGAACTTAATCTTATCTTCCGTGGAACGCTCCCTAGCTACCCTCACGTTCTTGAAGGGGTCAAAGCGGATATGACCGGCTTCTACAGCCCGCTCTGAACACCTACGGAGCCATTGAAGTAGTTTGCCCCGTGCATCATGCCCAAGGTCCAAGCCAGCAATGAATAATGCAGCACGATCCTTGGTGACATGGTTGACGGGCATCATACCAATGTCAGAACTTCGGATATGGTTGTTCCAGTTGCGCCTTGCTCTCTCAATCACGCCCTTAGTGGGCTTCCGCCCTTTTCGTCCAGTCTTCTTCCAGACTGCAAACTCTATATCAAACAGGTCGTTGTAACTCGGAGAACGAGTATTATTCATTTCATTCATATTCGATTCCTCACTCTTTATATCATACAGCCTCAATAGAATCTTGTCAAGGCAATTCGTAATGCTAACTAACTTTTCTTCAATCCTAATATTACTCTGTTCATATTCCATATATTTCTCTTCATTTCTACCTCCTAATCCTTTCCTCAAACTCCGAATAGCTGTTGCGCCTTCTGTCCAATCTTATTACGAATCGCAGCAGACCTACTTGCCCATGCAGCAACTATAATTACGCGATGCAATCTGTCAAGGTCCGCTACCGCTGGATCTGTCAGTTCAACAGCTGTTTTCTTCAGAACATGTTTATCAGGGAACTCATCACTACACACATCCACGAAAGCCTGTCCTTGGTAGGCTCTTACAAGCTGTGGAAATTGTATTTGACAAGGTGAATACCACTCACCAAGTCCATGCTGTTTATGCCCTAAATCTCTGAACTGGACGCTCTTTCCACGTTCCATCGCTCCTCTCATGCCTTCTTCAGCAACACGCTCCAGATGTCTAAAACGCTCGTCATGACGTTGAACCTTCATAGAGCCTGCCAAGACTATAAAGAAAGGATATTGGTCATTCAAACTATCTGTGTAAGACAGTTCTATGACCCTCTTCAAGCCTGCATCAGTAGGACAAGTCCAGCCTAGCTGGTCCTCTCCATATCTACGTCGAGCAAACACATATTGGTCCTCATATCTATCAAGACCAATGACCAGAATCTGAGCAGCGAATGGTTCTATTAGCTCTGTTGGAGTAACGCCTTCGCGCTTGCCCTTCTGCTGCTCTAGATGAGCCAGACACAGACGGCAGCGATTGACATTTATCTCTCTTCCCTGGTATTTGTAACTTTTCGTGAATTCACTGTCTAACAGTGTCTCCTCACAGATAATACAATTCTTCTTATGCTCTAAATTGAGTGAAGGCTCAAATCTCATGTTTTGTTCTCTTTAGCTCGGTATGACTAAGACCGATTTTCCCTTGTATTTTACGGGGTAAAGTCATCATTAGCTGGGTATTACTTTATAATGTCTAAATTGAGTAAAGTGCCCAAAACACACAAAAGTATAACTAGCGCTATTGTCTCTTTTGTTCCTAAAGGGTCCTCATTCATGCTGCAATCCAGTCATCAAAAGTAACTATTCTATCAAAATTCAATTAATCTATTACAGTTGCTCAGTAGTATCACCGGCTTGCAGGGTGATCTGAACATTCTTAGGAGCTACATATTCACCAGCGATCGGGATAGCCTGACAGCGGCAAGTTGGACACTCTCCGGGATGGCCTTTATATGAAGCACTACAAGCTCCACCCATAGGTGGCTTATCCCAACTCTGAATGGTGTTGTGTAGTGCCTGGTGCCACGCTCTGGTCTTGGAGTCCTGCGTAGCGATCCAACGATAATGAGTAGAACCGCTCTTCTGGGCCATCTCTTGTGTTACAGTAGCATTCAAAGCCAATACAGCTGTTGAAGCAGCAGCAACAGCCAGCAGGCCGGTAGCCTTAGACTTTTGCTCGATCTCGGATCGAACTTTCGCTAAGGGCTTACCGGCCTTTAGACCTTTTCTAACGTCTTCGTCTACCTGAAGTAGAAGCGCTTCTACCTCAGCCGCGATTATCTTAGCTTGCTCATCCACCCACACATTAATAGTCTCAGAGCTGGGCGGCATTACAAGCGTGCCCAAAACCTGGGTGAGTTGGACAAGCTTCTGTTGTGTTATGTGGTTTGCAAGAACTCTAAGACGTTTACGAAGACGTTTGTCATTAAGAACTGTAGTTATAGAAATACCTAGAGCTGCCAGTATGTCCTGCAGCTCTTGAGGCAACTCTTGGTCATCGGCATCGAAACGGGCAAAGCCTCTCGTCACCGTCTCGGTGACAAGATCGTTCAACCCGGATACAATGCCCTTTCTCAGGGCCATGTAATCTCTCTCCAATGCTTCTGGGATTGATACTGGGTATTGCATCGTTATTCGTTGATGTTATCAGGACGGTTTATAAGATCCTCACCAGAGGTGTTTATGGCCTCAAGAGCGGCTCTACGAGAATCAAGATCTAGCTTGAGCCCCAAGTCATCTACGAGAATTATTGCCGCTTCCTCAGGCTTCATAATACCAGAAGTAGTTGCTCCAGAGAGCGCTCCAACAGTCTGAACTAGTCTGTTAGTCTCTTCTTTCTGGCTTGGGTTACGGATAGCCGGGAAGATAATCTCAAGGTCTTCTGGAACCTTGCCACCTGTAGGGCTGTCTGGTTGTGCAAGAAGAACCTGATATAGATTGCGAATGGCTGGACCAATAGTAAGAGCTTGTTCTTGCCCAACCTGACCATCCCAAACCTCAAGGTCAGTTTCACCAGTTGAGTTGATTAGACCAGTAGGTGCCATGCCGAAGATGATGGATACAGGCATTCGAGCAGCACCAGCAATCTGAAGCATTTGCTTCTCAACAATAGAAGCTGCATCTCCCAGATGAGCCTCTACTCGTTCGTAGCTCTCGTTGGTGTCTAGAACGATAGAGCGAAAGACACTCTTAGCTGTATTGATAAGCTGCATTCTGTCACGAAGGAACTCAACATTGCGGGCTGCAAGAGCCTGTAGGAAGCCCTCAACCTTGTAAATGCCCACACTAGACTCCAGCAGGGAATGCTGAACAGCATCAAAGCCTGCCTCATAACGAAGGATAGCGTCGTAGCAACGCGAAAGGACGCTCAAGCCCCAACCAGTCTGGTAGAACCTACGGTCAGTTGTGATAATGCCATAAAAGGGAATGAGACGGCTTGAGTCCACATACACAGGACCGTCAGAGCCGCTTAAACCTCGGTATGGAAGAGTAAGTATGTATTCACCTACTGTTCCAAACTCTTGATCGATGAGATCAACATTCCAGCCCTCTGGATCTGGCTTCAGGTCTCGGCTAGAAAGGGGTCTAATAAACTTGATAGGAGCATTAGGAGCCATCTCCTGGTCAAACTCTCTATCATCGGCACCCAAGAAGATTGCTCCTCCACCATACAGACGGCTGTACTTGCGCGCCCTAGCAACAACCGGAGTAAGATTGTAGGAGTTCTCTGCCCACGTAACTACATCCTTCTGAAGCTCAGGATCACCATCCTTCCACTTGACTTTGTAGCCACTACGAAGAGCATCATTCACAATACGATCTACGATAACTGCCGCTATGTAGTTGTCCGTGTAGAGGGCCTCCAGAACTGGTTCTGTAATGACAGCACGCTTTTCATATCCGTAGGATGTGAACTTGTCATACCCACTGATGCCAGCACCAGTAGTCTCAGAGAAGAAACCATCAAGTTTCTTCACCGTGTCGGTCATGCCATCCTGGCGGATTGTTCTAATAGCGTCAGCAACAGTGCTTATGCCTTCAAATATGTTACTAAAACGGTTACTCATAATAAGATGTCCTTATAAAATGCGTGCCAACTCACCTGCAAAGTCGCAAGCAGCCGCCAAATCAACAGCACCTCGATTAGACCCAGATGCCCAGTATAAATAGATAGTAGTTCCATCAACGCAGTCGTCATAACGACCAGCTGGGAAGCTCAAGAGTTCTTTCTTATAATCATCAAACCAAGCAGGCTCGGTAGCAGGGAACAATACGTCTCCACGGTCAAACAGATAGGAAACACTCTCCGCTCGTTGCATCTTGTTGCTCTTATTGGCTGCTACAGGGATGATATTTGTCATACCCGCCTTTTCAAGCATCTCGATAACACCAAATCCGTTAGCTGCCTTCTCCACTAAGATAGTGGAGTTAGGAAAACGCTTGTACAGCGATATGATGCGGTTGACAGAGGCAATGAAGCCCATTTTCTCTCGCACTTGGTCAACCAAATAGTGCTTACCATCATTCAACGAATGTCCCCATGCTTGAAGAACCGCGTAGTCTGAGGTCTTCTTGTTTGCAGAGAATGTAAGGTCACAAGAGATGGTAAAGTTTAGATGCTCTGGCAGCTGTGTATACTTGTTCTCAAAGTGCTCTGTCTTGAAGATATTACCATCAGAGAGCGAGGGTTGCTGTTGGAGTTGGGCCTGAGCAATACGAGGATCAGCGAACGTGTCTTTGAGCCGCTGGATAACTTCCGGGGTGTTCCTGAGCGGGCTTAGAAGCTCGCCCTCCTTTGTTCTCCAGTCTTCACCAATCGAAGTCTTACACTTGCGCTTCGGCTCGAACTCCATAGGAAGACAGACATGCTCATAGTTCTCGGTCCCACCAAGGACGAACTCGGATAGGTCCTTCTGAGAGATACGCTGCTGGACGATACAGATCTGGCTTTTAGCCAAGTCCGCAAAGCGGGTCGGTAGCGTTGTAGAGTACCAGTTCCTGATTTCCTGGTAATCAAGGTCCGTATCTGTGGGCTTGTTTGGGTCGTCCAGAACGATAAGTCCGCCGTACTTACCGGACGCTCCATCACCAGTCAGCTGCTGCTTTACGGTTAGGGCCTGTCTTGAGCCGCCGTGATTGTTGTAAAAGCGGTTGACCTTCGTAGCGTCGTCCTGAAGCGCGATGCCCCAACGGTCTTGGTACCACTTGCTCTGGATAATCTGTCTGGTCTTTCTGGCACAATCCCAGCCCTGGCCTTGGTCTCTTGAACAGAAGATTGCTCCCGCTTTCGGATCGTGGGTCCATAGAAACGGCAAACTGAAAACAACACAGATTGACGTTTTCAAGTGGCGAGGAGGAATGTTTATTGCGAGCCTTCCGGATTTCATATTACCTAACAGCAGCGCTTCCATATGCTGACAAAGAAACTCGATATATGGTTCCTCAATCAGTGGGAAGGGCTGGGTAGCTTCCCATGCCTTACGAAAGAAATAATAATACCCACCTGGACGCGAGACCATTTCGCGGTCTACTTCGATCAACAGCTCGTCAGGGTTTATTCCGGCAAGTAACTTTTCAAGACTCTCAGACACTGTTGTTCTGTCCTATAGGCTGCCAGTTCGGAGATCTCGTGCTCCCATAGTTCCTTTGTGCAGGGGTAGGGTGTTCCCTCCAACTTATGCCCTTGCGGGCCATATTGACTGCATCTATACTAACGCCTAAACGCTCCGCGAGTTCCGAACTCGTCTTAGTAGAATCTGCTGTTCTAATAAGGTGAACGTTGGCAGGAGTGAGCTTCGCCTGCCCATTTCGTTCTCCCACAATATTGGTTCCATGATATTCGCGATCGCGCACGTTGTTGCCGTGGCTGTCATACCTTAGATTATAGAGGGCATCGTTAGTTTGGTCTCCATCGTTATGACAAGCCTCTGCGCGAGGAAAGGGGAGAGGTCCCTCAAACGTCATAAGAAGCCACAACGCTGCCTGTTTGGATGCTTTCTTTCTGTTTGGGTATGTCAGATTGAAGCTGCGCCTTCCTGCCTCTGGGCCTTGTTGAATTGTGTGACCAGGAAGAAGGTGTGGTGTTCTTATTAACCCGCCGCCTTTCTTCCTGTAGCTACGAATCTCAACGAAACCATCAATGCAACGAATCTCGTAAGCACCATCAAAGCCGGGAATCTGTTTCCACTTAGTAGTGTCTATGGTACTCATGTTAGTCATCTCCGCTTTTGAGCTTGTGAACCATAGAATGGAGAGCCTCGGCCTCATCAGCAGAGAGGTTCTTGACTGCGAGTTCTTGGGTGAGAGTAACTTTCATATCCTTCTTGCCCTCAGCCTCGTCTGGGAAGAACTGATGGTAGTACCATTGAAGGGCTCGGATAGCAGCAGCAGGGTTTTGGTCCTGCATCATTAGACTCTCCGCTCGCTTGATTGCTTTGTTCTTCGTGTTGTCACGAGCAGCGAGGAAGCGAACAGCGAAGTCCTTATATAGTGGGTGACCGTCTTTGCCCTTCTTGAGCCAGAGATCTAAAGTCTTGTTACTAATACCAACGAAGTTTGAAGCACTCTTCTTAGAGGGATTCTCTCTAATGAAGGTCACAAGCTTATCCGCCAACTCCTCATCAAACAGAGTTGGTCGTCCAGCCTTCTTCCTGGTTAGGATCTCGGTAGTATTACCTTCATCATCGGTGATGGTTCCAACTATGTTATCATCTTTTTCTTTAGTCATTCATTGTGTCCTTGAGGCTCTGCCAAGTAGGTGCCGTGGTTGCCGTTCCCATATCATTGTCCGCTCTTTCGTGATGAATGATGCTTTCAATAGAAACACTATCCTCCCTATCGGTCTCATCTGTCTCATCTCTTAGGATCGTAAGTTCAAAGTCTGCCAGCAATGCGAGGTACTTTGCACCATCTACAATCACATCACGAAGCTTCAACTCTTCGATAGCCGCCTTCTTCAACCAAGACCAGGTAACCTCTTTGTTTCTAATCTCTAGTTCAAATGCCTGTTCAGCGAGCACAGCACCAAACTCTCTAACCTCGGGCTCAGGCGTCTTACTGAGGTAGATTTTGCAGAGACCTTTGATTCTTCGGTCAATCTCGTTGTCTGGATGAAAGACGCATAAGTTGCGCCTACCCGACCTAGCTTGTCCCAGAATATAATCTCCATTGTATCTCATGTAGCATCTCCATCTGTCTGGATGTCCACAAGAGCACGGTTGCTTTCTATTAAGGTCTGAATCTGGCTCAGCCCTCTGCCACCGCTCTAAACGGGGAAATCTTCCATTTGCATGAGCAGCCGTTAGTTCTTCTTGGCTTTCATGGTTGCTCCAGATATGGTCCCAATGAGGACAGGGCTTCTTCAGGTTCATAAGCTTTATGCTTTCTCTATTAGGCTAAGACGTGATAATCACGTTCAAAAAAGGTCTTAATCTTACTCCTTATTATATTATACCTGTTAGTAGATATCTTGTCAAGCATAAAGTGTTGATATTACTCACTTTTTTCACTTTTTGTTGTGAATGAGCCTATTTAGGTCCTTCTTTAGCCGCCTGTTCTCCTCAGATAGGGCTCTATCACGCTCTTTAAGGGCCCTGATAGCCCCTACAAGGCCCATAAGATGGAAATCTGGCCCACACCTACTGATCTCATTTTCAACAGTCTTCAGAAGGGCATTAGTGCGCCTCAACTCGCAGAGGAGACGGTCAATTACGTTTTCTAGATCGCTGTTTTGTTTCACCTTCGGCCTTGTCTTTAGTATTACTAATGCGTTTGACGTAGCAGCAATCTGCACCTCCTCTACACGGACGTAGAGAGAGGCTACAGATAGCTTTGGTGTTACTTGCGACGGAACAGATTGAGTGCGTCACCAAGGACCTTAGCAATCTTGTTGTCCACGTTCGATGGCGTTATAACAGCGATTGCCTTAAGCAAAGCAACAGCTGCACCAGCAATTATAAGAATTGCTGGACCATTGTCCGTAACTAATGTAATAAACTTGTCCATAATATTACTTTCTATGAGATAAGAGTTGTTTAAGGGTTTCAACAGGAGATAAGCCGTGAAGCGGACTCCTGATAAATTGTGGTTCACAGGGTGTTACTGCGTCTAAGCACAGCGTTTGATCTACTAGCGAAAAGATATTGATTCCGATAACCTCGCCATAGCTGTTGACGCTTGGACCACCAGACATGCCTCCTAGGATCGCTGAATCGACCATGATATAATACTGGCCTGAATCTAGTTCCTGGTGAGGATGACTAACAATACCAGTTGTAACGGTATCTTGGTGAATACCTAGAGCATGTCCTACAGAGACAACGAGCTGACCAGCAACTACAGGAGTGTTTGATAGAACCAGACCAGCCTCTGGAGGTATTACGAAGTCTATTGGACGAAGAATGGCTGCATCTTCAAACTCATCAACGTCTACTATGGCTACATTGAAGACTTCGCCTTCCCATTCAACTTCAAAGAAGAATCCACCAGCATCTACACAGTGGTCAGCTGTGGCTATGAGACCAGTGCCTTTGATGACGAAGCCACTGCAGAAGGTGTTTCCATCTTCTCTTAGTGATACTACATTTGGGATTGTTTCAGCGGCTATGTCTGGGACGGGCTTAGGTTTGGGAGCATGAGCACAAGAGCAAGAAAGAGTAATACTTGCAGCGAAGAGTATAGAAAGTAGCTTGGTCAAATAGACCTCCTAAAATCTCTCCTTTTTAGTTGTAGTGTTTAGATCAAATACTTGAGAAGTAGTGTAAGTAGAGCACCGGCAACAGCTCCCCCAGCCGCCCCGAAGAACCCAGCCTTGCTCTCTAGTGAGCTGATTCGTCCATTTAGCTCGGCTCGATGTTCCTCAAACCTATCATGGAGTTCATCTAGCTCTTTGAGCTTTTGTAAGACTAGTTTCTTGTACTCTACCCAACCATTCCCGCCTTGGAATGATTTGTCAGTCATATTTTCCTGTTTAGTGGCCGCTAAGAAAGAACATTAAAAGAATGAATAAGAATCTAAAGTGTTTGTGAGCGAAGTCTCTCAAAACAGAACGCTTGCGAATCAGCTCGGTTGTCTCTTCAAGAGTTTCAACATCCGCTACAAGCTGCTCCTCTCGTTCTTCTAGGGCCTCTAGAAGTTCACGATGGAACTCAGCAATCTCCTCATCAGGAACCTTAGAGATGTCGAAATGCTCTATGATAGCGTAATCTGTGTGTTGAAATGCAGGCATGGCTTATCTAATAATATTATGAAGAGGCCCCGAACCTGGAGACAGCAAGCTTTTCGCCTGTATCCCAGAGCCAGACCATTCTTCCTTGTCCACCCTGGAAGGTATTGGCTGAATAGAAGGAGGAAGCAGCATTGTCTGATTCATTATTATAGTCTCTAAAGCCAACAGTAGCGAAATCGAAGTGATTGACCGCCGCATTAGATGGTTGAAACTGTTTGTAGGCTCTCATCTCCCCATCTTGCGTAGTCTTATCCCCTATTGCATAGAGGAACTCACCATTTTCTATAATCTGGTAGGCGTCAAAGCCGCTATCTGTAAAACTTGCTCCAGTATCTGAAAAATACATGCTGTGAGCAGAGTTGGTAGCTACAAAAACACCAACAGATGGTGACCAGATAATGCCTCCCAGGATTGAGGGAGGGGTAGAGGTGCTCCAAGTGCCACCCTCTGGGTTAACAGTATAAAAGACCTCTGATGCGTCTGTAGTGCAGACGCTTTTGCCAGAGCTGTTTGTGGCTAGGGAAACAACGGTGCTTGTGGCAACTGTAGTTCTTACAGTCCAAGAGCCAGCTCCATTCTTAGTTTCAATACGATCAAAAGAAGGTCCAGCACCTGCACCTATCAGAACTCCGTTGGTTTCGTCCCAGGTAAGCCCAACAACAGCCGTAATATCAGCGAACGTGGAATCAGATGATAAGGAAGCAACGGCTCCAGTGGAACTATAAACAGTGTCATCAACAGCAACATAAAGATTGGTGCCATCCTCTGCCCATTGACTGATTCCTGAAGCTCCCGATGCTTTCAGCGTTTTTGCGCTTCCCCAAGTAACACCATCGGTAGACTCATATGCCTTGGCAGCTCCAGACTGGAGCGTAACCGCATACCACTTCTGGAAAGTATCTAGATAAGTAATATGGTAGGTAGTGATAGAGCCGAAGGGGCTATTGGCAGTGAAGTCGGTATTCCAAAAAGCCATTTGAGGCTTTAGGGTATTAGCAAACAACTCAATGAAGCCACCCATGCCATTCAAGAGCCAGTTGATGTGTCCGCTGCTCGGAGCCTCATTCGTGCTCCATCCAGCAGCCTGTTTTGCTGCACCTGGGTCAGAGTTGTTGGTTTCGTTTGTAGCCCAAGTAGGTATTTTGTCTGGTGGTGTAATAGCCATGATCAAGCGTCTCCCGCTAATTTGCCCTGGTCTAATCCAGGACCTGAATCAAAGGTGAAAAGGTTAGTATCATCTGCATCATCTGCATAGATATAAGCGAGGAAGGTTCCTGCTGGCTTAGCCAGTCTTAGTAGCCCCCCAATTAGTTCCGGTGGATCCGGTGGGGTGTAGTTCTTTGCTCGGATATAGACCGTCTTTGGTTGATATTCCTCATACCAAATATCAGGGGAAGCCTGATCGGCTAACAACTGAAGAATGTTGATGAGATCTTCGGCTGTTCCATTGCTCTTGTTGATTGCAAGACGAGCAAGGATACGGATTCGGTAGATTTCATCCGATCTTCCTTGCCTCTCTTCCCCAACAATCTGCCCCAACCCATCCAAACGGTCTCCGGTAGCAGTGTATACATCCTTGGACCAGAGTAATGGGTGAGCTTCAGATTCCAGAGCCTGGACATGTGTTATATAAGAGGTAAGAAGTGCCTGTAGGTTGTCTGAGTCGCCCTTAAACTGCCCCAATAGCCGATCAATAGCGTCCTCACGGTAGTTTGGGTTAAATGCATCCGAGATCAGAACCGTGAGGGAGGCTGTAGCATCTGGAGCAGCTGCAAAACCAAGTAGCTTATGCTGCCCAACAAGTTCCACAGACTCTGTGAGCCAGCCTGTAATAGGTTGGAACGTCAGTGTGTACTCTGCAGTGCCATCCCACCCAATAGTGCCCTCATACTCCTGTTCAAATGGCACGAGGGTAGGGGAAGTAACATCATCCCCAGTCGTGTGGGTGTAATTGAAGAGGGTCTTGCCATTGGCTTTGATAATGAGATATTCCAAAGGCCAGGCAGCAGTGTTCAAGACAGCGGTGATTGTCTCACCAGTGTTGATATTGCCAGAACTAGGTGTGAATATTAGTGTAGTCATTATACTACGTAGTCCGTAGAGGTAACAGTAATGTTAGCATTGATAATAAGGGCCTTCTCACGAGTTGAAATGACCTCATTGGGGGTAGAAGGAGCACCTGTGCCTCTCTCACACTTTACAGTAGTAAGATCGATGTTCTTTACACCAGCAACGGTGCTCATTACTACATCCACTACAGCTGCTGCATTTACGTTATCCCCAATCTGAAGAGTGGATTCTGCCCATGTGCTAATTGCATCTTGCACCTCGGAATCACCGGGATACTCGGTTGGGTCTTTCTCAAGATCCAAAGCAACACTAACCGTGATCTGCAGGGGTTCTGAGTAATAAAGGGTGTGGTTATTGCCGGAGGTATCTGTAACAGTTCCTGAAGTAGCACCGTATGTAGCTGTTCCTGCTGGCTTAGATATCCAAATCTGTTGAAGAATGGCGGCAGCGCCAACAGTTCCATCTTCTTCAACTAAACACTCGATTGAATAAGGTGGAAGACCATTAGCATCAGTTGTGCTTGTGACATTCTCAAATACGGAGACAGACGTGATGGCAGCATCTAACTCAAGCAAGTCGCTCTTGATGGCTTCCACCGTTCCGGTTCCAGCCGTGAATAGCTCGGCCTCTCTGCGTTCACGAAGCGCGGTATCCGTCTCTTCATCAGTTCCAAGCGTATATGGAGCTGCAAACACACCAGAGTCCCAGTTAGTAATAGAGTCTTCAATAACTACAGCTTCACCAACCGTAGCTTGAGTAGAGCTACCAGCCTCAACAGCACGGAATAGAACGGTATCAGTAGCGGGTACGCCAGTTAGAGTGTATTCTGTTATTAGCTCGAACACGCTATTGGCATCATCCTGAACTGATACCCTGGTTCCAGCCGGAATGACCGTAGTGGCATCTCCGGTAAGGGACACATAGATGGTAGCCTTCTGAGCTGGCTTCTTGATTGTACCAGTAAGCGCTGCCAGATAAGCTAGCTGTTGGCCTGTCGCCGTGTCTGGGTAAGCTGCCTGGTAAAGTGCCAGTAAAAGCTCCCAAACCTCATATAGGCCAGCCGCATAGATAGCATTGAGCTGCCCGATTACCGAAGTAGCAGACGTATCAAGGTCTGGATCAATGTTAGTAAGCTGTAGTGCTTCAAAGCCAGCTATAATCTCTTCAATGGTCTTAATTTCAAGGCCAGTTTCTGTAAGGCCACTCATTATGTATTCTCCAATAAGTAATTAGCTAAACGTGATAAGATAGAGGAATTGTCACCAAGCATTCCCATCGCTCGGTTGCAGGTATTGCAGAGTAGACCGCGTACAGCTCTTGTTTCGTGACAATGGTCCACTACCACAGAGCTTCCACTACGCCCAGTAAGTCTAAGGGGGACAGAGCAACCAGCGCACTTGCCTTCTTGTGTGACTAGAAGGGCCTCAAACTCATCCCTAGTAATATTATAGTTCTTGAGTCTTACTTTGAAGTTTAAACAAGTCTTACAACAAGCGTTTCGACCTGCCTTGCCTGCCTGCTGCTTCGGGAAATCCAGGATTGGTTTTGTCTCCTGGCACGAGGTACAAGTCTTGTTCTCTATTTCTTTGACCGGTGTTTTGTAGGACTCGTATTGCGCGCCCCTATTGATGCTTCTCTGAGTGGCGTTTCTGCAGGCTCTACAAACGGTACGAAGACCATCTTTGGCTGCCAAGTCTCGCCCGAACTGACTCAAGTCCTTCGTACTCTTACACCTGTGGCACTCTTCGGTTCCTGGGAAAGCGTAAGGATCCCTTGCGCTATTGAGCTGTCTCATGGCTTCATAGTGTTTCCTCTTGCACTCCTGCTTTGTAATTCCTGCCATGGGTTATACCTCTATGGTGAATGGTTCCGATGGTCGGAGGATTGCTCCGTCGTCCATTAGAGCCTGAAAGTCTATTTCAAGTGTTCTGTTTGCTGGATTATGTATAAGAGTCAGGTCAATAACGTCCGTTATGCCTGGGGATTGCCGAATGGCCTGCCTAAAAATGCCGTGTACTAGGTCCAAATCGGCATTCTTAATAAGAATCTTCGAAAAGTAGGGAATACCAATCCTGATATCTAGGAAATGCTCACCCTCAAACGTCTGCAGGCGGATTCTAATGGCCTGTTCAATAGCAACTTCCCCAGAAGTTAGGCTTGCTTTGTGCGCGGTGATGTCGAGATCGCCGTTATTATCTAGTTTTAGGTCAGACATGTTATTCTACTTTGATTTTGGAAGCCTTTACATCGGAAACGGTGTCGTAGGGGTCTCCTGTAGGGGTACAGTCCCCTCCCATTGAATCTTGTAGGGTAGTTAGGTGCGTCGAAATCTTTGTAAGCTCTGATTTTACGAGCCCTGCCAGAGCCGGGAAGTCTACTGTTCCACCAGCCGAGAGAACCATAACACCAGCCTCAGCATTGCTAATAGAGCTAGTACCTTGATAAATGTTGACTGGGTAGGCTATGGCTCCATTTAGACCAAAGGTCCTAGT